>Ga0209025_1004763_pt1 | contig 11519 bp, 10 predicted proteins | sample AraplaMF_Col_mLB_FD_184256 | JGI IMG/M metagenome (GOLD analysis project Ga0209025, IMG submission 184256) | Arabidopsis root microbial communities from the University of North Carolina, USA - plate scrape MF_Col_mLB (SPAdes) (version 2) | ecosystem: Host-associated > Plants > Roots > Endosphere... | reverse complement strand
ATTTGATAAACCATACAAAGCAGCTACTTCTTCTTTATTTGATAAATCTTCTTTTAATTTAGACGTAGCACCTTCTAACGTCATTTTTGCTTTTTTTAATGGATCAATATAAGCAGAAACAGGTGTGTTATCGTATCCTTTTGTGGTATTTGCGTTACCGATCGAAAGACCGCTGTTTCCGTGATCTGCAATCGCAATAACCATCGTATTTCCATCTTTTTTAGCGAATTCTACTGCTTTGCCCACTGCTTCATCAAACGCTAGTACATCGCTAATCATTCCTACTGGATCATTCGCATGAGCTGCCCAATCCGTTTTGCTTCCTTCAACAAATAAGAAAAAACCGTCTTTATCTTTGGATAGTGTTGTTATTGCTTTATTTGTCATTTGGGACAACTTTGGCTGTTCTGCTTTTGTCTGCGGCCGGTCCATATCATACGCTAAATCTCGGTCGGCAAAGCTCCCCCAGATTTTTTTGGCGCGTGACTGCTCTAATTCTTTTTTGTTTTCTACAAAGTCATATCCTCTTTTGTTCAATACATTGACTAAGTTTTCACCGTCTTTTCGGCTTTTTTCTTCTTTTCCTGGTAGAAGAGATTGCTTACCTCCTCCAAGTACTACATCAATGTTTTGATACACTTGCTGCTCCGCTAGCGTTTGGAAATCATCACGGCTGTAGTTGTGAGCTGAAAAACCAGCCGGTGTGGCATGCTGGATTTCAGAAGTAGCCACAATTCCCGTCGCGCGCCCTGAAAGCTTTGCTCCTTCTAGAACGTTTGCTACGGGACGAAATTGATCTTCTTTTTCTACGGCTTTAACCCCAGGCGTGTTCACTACCGAAGGCAGCACACCTACATAACCTGAATTTGATTTATTTCCTGTCGCTAAAGCAGTAGCTGCCGGAGCAGAATCTGTAATAGCAGATTCTGCCGAATACGCACGTACTCCCCCGGCCATCAGCTGATCCATATGTAACGGTTTTCCCTTGTACCATCTTGCGAGTGTAGTAGCATTTGAACTCGTCCCGTCCATTACCATCATGATGACATTTTGAGGTTTCTTAGCCGACTTACGCTCCACTTTTGCTTCCGTTTGAATAAGGGAGTTTCCTACACCAAACGAGGCCAATGCTACAGCCCCTGCCAGTGTAATACCTGCTAATTTTTTTCTCATATAAATGTACCCGCTCCTTTATTTAATTGTCTTTGACATTTCTAAAGTTATCATTCAAACGTAAATCCACTGTTTAACCACTGTAAAAGAGTGTAAAGTTTGTATTTATATTCTTCCTTTTTTCTTGAGAAAAAATAGTCGAATAAAAAGGAAGTACATGAACAAACTACCAGTAATAGAAAGTCATGCGAGGGGAACGGTTATGTTTAAACATTTATTTAAAAGAAAAAATGCAGACGATCAGCCCAAAAAATCACTCGATGAACTGATTAACCAATTTAAAAAATCAAGTGATTTTATGACATTAGCCATTGGCTCGCAGCATCGAAAATACATCATTACTTATTTTAAGCAGCTCGTAAACATGCAAAGCGTTGAAGATAAAATACTCGAGCCCTTTCAAAAACTAGACTTCACGTTAAGCAGTGTACATGAAGTCGAAAACGTTCTGCCTATTGAAGATATTTCAGTTACAAGAGATACAAAAGAAATCTTAGAAAAGATGCTTCGCGGCTATGTAATGTTTCAACTGCATAAAGATGATAAGCTAGTAGCCCTTATTAAAGTTCAAAGCTTTGATACAGGATTTCGAAAAGAGAATGAAACGGAAAATGAGTTCAGCGTTGTCGGTCCTAAAATTGGTTTTGTGGAGGATTTAGATGTCAACCTTTACTTAATGAGAAAAACGGTCATTTCCGAAAACCTTATTTTTAAAGAACTCACCGTAGGAAATAAATCAAAAACGCGCGTTGTTCTTGTTTATTTAGAAGGCATAACAAACCCTCAGCACGTAGAGACTATGACGCAGCGCCTTGAAGATATAGATTTCGACGTCATTTTTGATAGTACAATGCTTGATCAATTGATTTCCGATAATTCTTCTACGGCGTTTCCGCTTTTTTTAACAACAGAGCGCATCGATCGAGTCTTGTTTAGCCTGTTAAACGGGCAAGCTGCCTTCTTTTCAAGCGGTTCGCCATACGCAGTTACGGGGCCGTCAACGCTGCTTGACTTCTTTGTTTCACCTGAAGACTACTATTTACCGTGGGTTCTAGGGTCATTTTTCCGAGTTATTCGTATTTTAGGCGTCTTTTTCTCTATTTTTGCTACACCTCTTTATGTAGCCATTGTTACGTATCATTATGAGATGCTTCCAAAAGATCTGCTGGGTCCTATTATTTTTTCAAGAACAAACGTTCCTTTTCCACCCGTCATCGAAGTACTTTTTTTAGAAATAACCATTGAACTGCTTCGCGAAGCCGGGGCCAGACTCCCAACAAAAGTAGGGCAAACACTGGGAATCGTAGGTGGGATTGTTATTGGGCAAGCAACAGTCGAAGCTGCATTAACAAGCAATATTTTGCTTATTATTGTTTCACTGACAGCTTTAGCTTCTTTTACAACGCCTATTTTTAAAATGTCTAACACCATCCGGCTGCTACGCTTTCCATTTATTTTGTTTGCCACTGCGTTTGGTTTAGTCGGCATCACCTTTGGTTTTTGCTTCTTGCTGGTTCACTTGCTTCGTTTAAAATCTTTGGGCATGCCTTATCTTGTTCCGCTTTTTCCGTTTCGTCCAACAGAGTATAGGGATACCTTTCTGCGATTGCCCTATAGTCATACGGCAAAGCGTCCAAGCTACTTGCGTCCTTTAGAACGCTTTCGCTATAACCCTAATAAAGCGAATAAGACTAAACGCAAAAGTAATTTAGATAATGAGTAAAGCGGGGAAACGTCATGAAGAGAATACTTATTTTATGCACTTGCCTTACTTTCTTAACGAGCTGTGCAGACCGTGAAACAATTGACGAAATTCAAGTAGTTAACTCCATCGGATATGATTATATTCCTCAAAGCAATAAAGTGAGAGGAACCATTTTATACCCTATCTATAAATACGGGCCAACGGAAGAACCCAGTATTATTGCGGCTACTGCTAATTCATCATTTGATATTCCACTTCGCTTAAATAATAAATCATCTCTTCCGGTCGCTTTTGGGCAGCTAAGGAGCATCGTCATGGGAAAAGAATTTGCAACACATGGCGTGGATGAACTAGTAAACACAATTGCTAGAAATCCAGACCTTGGACGTAATATTAAATTAAGCATTGCAGATGGCAACGCCCATGAATTATTGAGTTCTGTTACAAAAAAGAAAATTAAGGACTATCAGTTTATTTCTAATTTAATCGAACAAAATATCCGAACAGAAAATTTGCCTAACACCAATTTACAAATTTTTTTATTCAGTTTTTTTAGTGACGACCGTGACCCATATCTGCCTGTTTTAGCACAGCAAAAAGATGCCATCAAATTAAAGGGACTGGCGCTGTTCAAACAACAAAAAGTCGTTACAACCATCGGAATGAAAGAAACGTTTTTATTTAAGCTGCTAACAAGCGGAGCAAAGCACGGCCGCTACTCGGTAAAAATTAAAGAAAATGACCGTAGAGGCGAAATTATACTGCAAAACTTGCGCACCAAAACAAAGTATGAAATTAAAGGAAACCATCAACATCCAAGTATTATTGCGCACTTAACTATCGATGGCCTTGTAAAAGAGTTTCCCGGATGGATAAATTTAACAGACCCAGCTAGTATTAAAATGGTTGAAAAAACGCTTCAAAAAGATATTGAAAAAGACGGGGATGCCTTTATTAAGAAGCTTCAGCGGCACAAAATCGATCCTATTTGTTTTACAGATTATGTTCGAAGTAAAACGCGAGGGTTTAACAGTGAAAAATTCAAAGCTCAATATCCGGATATGAATATTAAAGTAAAGGCTCGCGTTCACCTTATTCAAACCGGTATTAGCAACTAGGAGGAAGAAAAGATGCACAATACAATCAAAGAAGAAAATCAAGTTTCCCCTTCTTTTCTTTTTTTCTTAGTCCATTCTACGCAAATTGGTGTTGGGATCCTAGGATTTCAGCGTCTTATTATTAAAGGAGCTGGATATGAAGCTTGGATATCCATCTTCCTTGCTGCGATCAGCGTCTGTATTTTATTAGCGATGATTTTTAATATCTTAACCCGCGAAAACAGCGATATTGTCGATATTCACCGGTTATACTTTGGGAAATACCTTGGAGGAGCTTTAACTCTTGCGGCATCGGCTTATTATTTTATTTTTGCGTTAACCATTTACCGGACGTACGTAGAAATTTTACAAATATGGATGTTTCCACAGCTGGAAACATGGATTGTATCACTTGTTTACTTACCTATTATTTACTATACAGTTTCCGGTGGGTTTCGTGTGGTTACTGGAATTGCTTTTTTTGGGGTTATGCTTCCCTTGCCACTCGCACTTGCATTGATTTACCCGCTGAAATACGGGCACCTTAATAATTTATTTCCTTTGTTTGACCACACGATATGGGAATTTTTAATTTCAACTAAGATGATGACTTTTGAGAATTTGGGATTTGAATCTGTGCTCTTTTTCTATCCTTTTATAAAAAATGGCGCTACTAGTCAAAAATGGGGTCAACTTGGGATTTTGTTCAGTGCTTTTTTATACTTGTGCACAGCATTAGTTTCATTTGCCTACTTTAGCCAGGGACAGTTAATGCATACAATCTGGCCGACTTTAACGATGGCCAAAATTATTGAAATTCCATTTTTACAGCGCTTTGAATATATTTTAATTGCCCTGTGGCTTTTAGTTGTTCTTCCTACGATTGCTGTAAGCGTATGGTGTACAATTCGTGGATTTAGTAAAACATTTAATAAGCCGCCTACGCTTTTTCTTATACTAGTTCTGATTGCCCTTCTTGGTTTTTCTATTTTCTTTGATGATCGGGAAACCATCGATCAGCTTAATACACGATTATCCATGACCGGCTTTTACTTTATTTATGGCTACATTCCTTTCCTTTTTCTCTATAGCCTCATTCGAGCTAAAATAAAACAAAAGAAAGCACAAAAAGAAGAGCGTGAGCCAACTTTAAGTTGAATCACGCTCTCTTTTTCATATTGTTTTATTTGTTAAATAAAACAGCGTATTCCCCGTATCCTTCTTTTTCTAAATCTTCCTTCGGAACAAAGCGAAGAGCTGCTGAGTTGATGCAGTAGCGCAAGCCGCCTGCATCTTGCGGACCATCATCAAATAAATGACCTAAATGAGAGTTAGCCGTTTTGCTTCGTACTTCTGTACGAACCATATTATGACTAACGTCCATGTTTTCTTTTACTTCATCTTTATTAATCGCTTTTGTGAAAGACGGCCATCCGCATCCGGCATCATATTTATCAGTTGAACTAAACAACGGCTCTCCTGATACGATATCTACATAAATACCATCTTCTGTATGGTCCCAAAATTCATTGCGAAACGGAGGTTCCGTTGCGTCATTTTGAGTAACTTCATATTGAATAGGCGTTAATGTCGTTTTCAGCTGCTCGTCGCGTCCAAAGTCTTTCCAGTTTTCTTTAATAAAACGATCACGTCCAGACCCGCGTCGATACATAGCATAGCGGAATTTATTTTTCTTATAGTAACCTTGATGGTATTCTTCCGCTTCATAAAACGGTTTTGCCGGTAGAATTTGTGTAGCAATCGGCTCAGAAAAACGGCCGCTTGCTTCTAATTGTTGCTTAGATTCTTCAGCTAGTGTCTTTTGGTGTTCATTGTGATAAAAAATAGCTGTTCGATATGAATCTCCTCGATCCGCAAATTGTCCGCCTGCATCCGTTGGATCAATTTGAGGCCAGTATAGTTCTAAAAGCTTTTCATATGGAAAAACTTCTGGGTCAAATGTAATTTGGACCGCTTCATAATGGCCCGTTGTTTCTGAGCATACTTCTTTGTACGTCGGGTTCTCTTTGTGACCGCCTGTATAGCCAGATACAACTTTTATAATGCCTGGCTGTTCGTCAAATGGCTTCACCATACACCAAAAACAGCCTCCGGCAAAAGTTGCTACTTCATATTGTTCTGTCAAAAAGATGACCTCCTTCATGTGTTCTTTCTATTATTATACGCTGATTTTATGTTCTCACCAACTAACTTGCCTTTTATACTCTTTGCGTTTTAAAACAAAAAAATAATCAGTGAAGCTCATACTCACTGATTATTCTTCCGTATTTAAAGCGCTTTATTTTTGATCGCCTTTAATTTTGTGAAACAGTTTATTTACCGTTTCAATTTCTTTATCTGTAAAGTGCTCAAAACGCTCAAGGAAATAGGCTCGTTTCTTCTCTTGAATAGCATTAAAAATATCCTGTCCTTCCTCGGTCAGTTCAATATCAATAATACGCCGATCGTTTTCAGACCGTTTGCGTGCAATGTAGCCTTTTGATAAAAGCAAGTCGGTTACTGCCGTAATGTGGCTTGCTGACACTTGAAGATACTTTGATAAATCAGTTGATCGCTGCCTGCCGGAATCAACCAGCATACGAAGCACCATAAATTCATTTGTTGATAGCTCTGAATTGTATACTTCATTAATTTCTTGGCGAAGCTGTCTGAACACAAAGCGAAACAGCGTCTCCATTTCTTGAACGAGCTCTTCTCTTTTTTTCACTTGTCACTCTCCTTAACGCTATCACATAATAACGAATATGTATTTACGAAAGTATTTCACTTTCTTAACTTAATTAGTTTTATCAAATTACTAAGCGTTTCGTCAACTATTATTGAGATTTTTTTCCACAAATCTGTACGAATTGATGTATTTTTCATAAAATTCCATAAAAAAAGCGATTTACCGTTATGGTAAATCGCTGCTAGTAGCTAAAAATACCGGTTAAAAAGCTTCTCCATCTCGGAACAGGCTTTTTACCTTTTAAGCTATCTTCACTTTTTAACTGACTTTCAAGTTCCACTACTCGATTTTCTAATTTCGTAATAACTTTATTTAATCGATCGATTTCTGAACGATGCTCTAAAATTTGAAACGTCACTACTTCTCCCGCTTTTTCTTCTGTACGCTTTTCATTTTCAATCAGTCTTAAAAAAAGCTGATCAAGCTGTTTTTGCATGTCTTGTGCACGTTCATCAGATATAACAACTTCCTCTTTTTCTACTACTTTTTCTACCACTTTGACGACGGCTTGACGATTGCGGTTTTTTTGAAAATTTCTAAGTGCTTCAATATTTTCTTCTGTAAACTCACAGTGTCCCGATTCATTTCTCTCTAGCTCGATCTCCGCCATTTTAACCCATTTTAATACCGTACTTGGATGTATTCCCAGCGACTTTGCCACATCTACCGTTTTCATCGTCATGTTCCATCCCTCCATTTTTTTCATTTACTAGCCATTTCGAGAGAAATTTTCAAATCCCTTCATACGTGACAAAACTAGTATGAATTCGTCAAAGAATGTGGACGTTCAACAAATGAAGAAAATGATGTCATTATTCCTTAAAAAAACTCGTACAAACCTTTTGCAAAATAACAAAATTCGCTCTGTGAAATCCCCTTGCCATATCCCTTAAAAAAAGCCGCGCGCTCTTTACTTGTAAAGATTCCGTCTTCAAAACGAACAGCCAGCGCCATATCATAACGAGCGTCTCCTAAAGTTCCTCCGCTCCAGTCAATAACAGCTGTTATCCGACCGTCGTGTACAAGTACATTATCAATCGTGTAATCTCCGTGAATAAGCACCTCTTGTTTGCATATCATGTTTTGCTTCTGCAGTTGTTTTAGCAGCTGTTGATTTCCGTCTACCTTATAGTTGGTTAAATTGTACTCCGCCTCTTGCAGCATTCGGTGGATCCACGGCTGCTTACTCACTAATCGTTTTGGACATTTTGCATCATGAATACGAGCCAGCAGATGCCCCATTTCATAGACAATGTGCTCGCGCTTTTTTTCATTATCTTCTTTCTCTAAATACTCTCTTATCGTCTCTCCTTCAAAAAATTCTAGCAGTAGCCAGCTTTGTTCTGCTGTTTGAACAAACTTGTAAGCATTCGGACTTCGGAATTTCTCCAGCGTTTTTATATTTTTTAATACATAATATTCCTTAAATAACCATTTTCTGTACTTTTCCCCTTTTGCTCGCTTTAAAACATATCTCCCATTAGCGGTATGAAGAATACCTACATCGGATGTACACCCTTGATTTGGAAACGTCACTTTTTCGATTTGCTTTACATACTTTTTTATAGAATGAGGAATTTCTTCTACTATAATAGGCTGCAGCTGTCTCACTCTCCTTTCTGTCTACATTCTCTTTTGATTGCTCTTTCCCTACAAAAAAAGTTGAGGCATAGCGAAATTAATTCAATCTAAGATAAACAGATGAGGTAAATGAGCTATCATGAAGAGCTTGTTACGCCGCTGCTGATTTCCGTGCAAGACTTCGCTTTCCGCGGGCGGCCGGTGAGCCTCCTCGTCGCTTCCGCTCCTGCGGGGTCTCACCTGTTCCGCTTTTCCCGCAGGAGTCTCCGTCTTTCCCTCCAATCAACAGCTAGAAGCAGCTAACTACATACTTGAAACCTACGCTCACCATTCCAATAAAAAAATCCGAACGATTACTCGTTCAGATTTTCCTTCAACTAAAATACTTTTGGCCCAGTCTTTTACCCTTTACCAAGCACCCAGCGGCTTTTGGTAAACATCGTATAACCAACCGCAAATAAAACAACTGTACAAACCGACAAGCTTCCTATTGTATAAACGAGACTCTGCATGTCATAGACACCGTAGAGAAGCTGTTTCATAAGTGCAAATACGTTGTAAATAGGAATTAAAAAGACATTGGACTGCAGCTCGTTTACGGATTTTCCCATCAGTAAAAAGTATGGAAGCATCGCTACCATCATGATTTGGGATGTATAGCTCTGCGCTTCTTTAACAGAATTCGCCAAAAGGCTAAGAATGCATAATACCATAGCTCCTAGCAGCGCTAGCAGGGTAAGGGTGACTAAAAACGAGAAGATAAAGGTTGTAAAATGACCATTGAGCTGCAGTGCATCATTTAATACGGTTGTTAAATAACGTACAGACAAAACAAATGCCAATGTAGACAAAAGGCCGCTTATTATACCGAATGTAGAGATAGTAAGCCATTTCCCAACTAATAATTGCGTTCGTTTGACAGGGGCCATCAATAGAGCTTCCATTGTCTTTCTTTCTTTTTCACCTGCAAAAATATCATTAGCAGAAGGAAGAATGCCCCCTAAAACGCCCATAATGATAATCATTGGCGCAAACATCGCAATCATTGTTAAAGAATCGTCATCTTCCTTAGACACTCCTTTTTCAACCACATTAAACGGAGCAATCGTTTGACTATTCACATTTAGTTGGTCTAAGCGTTCGTTAACTATAGCTTCTCGATGTTTATTCAGTATATTTTGTATATACTCCGCGGTAGCACCTGAGTTCATGCTCGCTGAATCCGTATAAACAGTAACTTCTGGCGATTTCATCTTACGCAATTCTGAAGAAAAGTCGCCTGGTATCTTTAACGCCGCTAATGCTTTTCCATGTTCTACAGCGCTGAGTGGATTTTCACTCTCAATTACTTTAATAGTGCCATCGTCTTTTAACCAGTCAATCACACTGGCATCAGAATCCTTTGTAACAGCTACAGACATGGAATCTGTTTGATTACTAGCCATCATTTTGTCGGCAAAAAAGATAATCCCTACATTTAATAAAATCGGAATCAACACGCTAAAGATAATCGTCTTTCGATCTCGCAAACAATCTATTAACTCTTTTTTATAAATATGCCAAATCACATTAAGCCCCCCTCACGATACGCGACATAAAGATGTAGTTTAAGTCTGTACTTTCCTCTTCTTTATACAGCTGTTCATTTGTTCCTTGATAAATCATTTTTCCTTTATGAATCATGATGACCGACTGACATAGCATCTCCACTTCTTCCATAATGTGACTGGAAAAAATAATCGTTTTCCCTTCTCTTTGCAGACTTTTAATAAGCTCACGAAACATGTTTGCTGATGTAATGTCTAATCCTGTAGTCGGTTCATCAAATAGGATAACGTCCGGGTTATGAAGAATAGTGCGTGCAATGGCTACTTTTTGACGCATTCCTTTTGAAAAGCCTCCCACGCGGCGGTCCAAGTAGTCTTTCATTCCAAAACGTTTGGCCAGTTCCTCAATCCTTATCTTTGTTTCATGTTTGCTCATTCCATAAAACTTAGCAAAATAAGCTAAGTTTTCACGCGCAGTCAAACGGTCGTATAAACCTGTTTCACCGCCAAAAAGGACGCCGATTTTTTGCTTTATTTTATCAGGCTGTTTATGAATGTTAATTCCGTGAATGAACATATTACCTTCCGATGGTTCAAGTACAGTCGACAGCATACGTAAAAGAGTTGTTTTCCCCGCTCCATTTTCACCTAATAGTCCTACAATTTCTCCTTGTGCGATGGTTACATGAATATCTTGAACAGCTGCAATTGTTTGCTTTTTCTCTTTAAAATATTTCGTCACACCTTTGATTTCAATCATATCCGCTCTCCCCTTTTACTGTGATTGACTATATCTTAGCTTATTTTTTATACAGCATCTTCCATCTTGTCATAAAGAGGGTTTTTTATGTCGCGAAACGTCCTTTCTATCTTGTAAATCATGGTAAAATAGTGTGGTAATATCCAATAGAATGAAACAAAGAGGGTTTTTATTTATGAAAGTAGGATTAGTGGACGATCATTCATATGATTTAGAGAAATTGAGGATTTCTTTAGAAAGAGAAGATGATATAGACATACTTTTTTCGACTAGCAGCGCGGAGGAAGCTTATAACGAAATTAAAAAAAATGAAATTGATTTATTAATTACAGATATTGAAATGCCAAAGCTATCAGGTTATGAGCTTGCAGACTTTATCAATGCTTACGCACTTGATATTCAAGTCATCTTTGTCACTGGACACAGCGGCTTTGCCGTTCATGCATTTGAACTCAACGTTTTAGACTACATTATGAAGCCTTATTCTAAAGAGCGTCTGTTAAAAGGCATTCAGCGTTTTCATCAAAAAAAACAATCAATTGACACAAGAGATAAGCTTATTTTAAAACAAAAAACCGAAATGCAAGTGCTGAACAAACAAGATATTATATTTGCAGAGCGAACGGGTCGCTCTACCACCATCATAACGACAAATGGAGAATTTAGTACCTATCAATCATTAAACGAAATTGAAAAAGAATTAACAGCGAGTCATTTTCTAAGGTCGCATCGAGCTTTTATTATCAACATTTCCTATATTCAAAATTTCTCCCTGTATACTAAGCACTCCTACTCAGTGATGTTTCAAAGCACCGAAAAAACAGCTTTAATCACGAAAACAAATTTAGACATCTTGCAAAAAGAATACTTTTAAAGGAGGGACTATCTAAAATGAAACTATTTTACA
>Ga0209025_1004762_pt1 | contig 11520 bp, 9 predicted proteins | sample AraplaMF_Col_mLB_FD_184256 | JGI IMG/M metagenome (GOLD analysis project Ga0209025, IMG submission 184256) | Arabidopsis root microbial communities from the University of North Carolina, USA - plate scrape MF_Col_mLB (SPAdes) (version 2) | ecosystem: Host-associated > Plants > Roots > Endosphere ... | reverse complement strand
TAATTGCGATGGACGATGATGCATTCGTTCTTCCAGCCCAACTTCACGCAGCGCATGCTGTGCTTGCTCCTTGCGCGCCTTGGCCGACATCCCGCGGTATACGAGCGGAAGCTCTACATTCTCCAGTGCCGATAGTGCCGAGAGCAAATGAAAACTTTGAAAAATAAACCCGATTTTCTGATTACGAATTTCAGCCAGTTGAGAATCTTTCATGCGGCTCACTTCCTGACCATCAATCCAATACGAACCACTCGACGGAACATCGAGACAGCCAATCATATTCATAAGGGTTGACTTCCCTGATCCTGACGGGCCAACAATCGCCACGAATTCACCTTGAAGAATTTGAAGTGAAACACCTTGCAATGTAGTCACCTCTTCACCGCCCATGGCATAACACTTGAATACATCTTCAAGCTTCAATAATGGCTTGCGCTGCGTTAATGGCGTGATTGCTGTGGAACTCATCGCGATCCGCCTCCACTGCCGCTGCTGCTTCGCTGCGTACTTCGCATTCCGCCACCGCCGTTGAAGCCGCCTTCCTGACGGAATACCTGGCCTCCGCCCATGCCTCCAAACCCGCCGAAGCCGCCCTGCATTGGGACAGCCCCCGTCTTGGAGGCTGCTACCTCAGGTAGGAGTACGAACTCACCATCTGTCAGTCCACTCACCACTTCAATATACGATTCATTGTGAATGCCTACGGTAATTTCCTTCATATTCCGCATCATCGCTGCGTTTCGAGCGCCTCTGCCGGTGCTTGCGCTGCCGCTGCCATTAATTTGGCGGCCTTCGGTCTGCTCCGATGCGTTGCTTTCTTTCGCTGCTTCCGGTTCCGCGCCTTGGCTCTGTGTACCGCCGCTGGATGCCAACTGCACATAAGATTTGCCCCCAAACTGATGCACCGCCTCAATCGGAACAACCAAGGTACCTTCTTTTTTCTCCACAATAATATCGGCCTGCAATGACATGCCCACCTTGATCGCTTCCGACTTATCGAGCACAATGGAGACATCAAAGTTTGCAACGCCGTTCTGCGCAGTCCCCTCCTGTGACACCGATGTCACCTTGCCATGGACCACCTGATCCGATATAGCGTCTAACGTCATCTCGACGGCTTGCCCGACCTTGACCTTGCCAATATCCAGCTCATCGATCTGAACGACCGATTCCAGATGGTCATAATCCGTTATTTCCGCTAAGACCGTATTCGGCGATACTTGATCCGAGACATGAATGTCGCTCGTTACGATCGTGCCATCAATCGGCGAGACGACATCTGCCGTCTCCTTCTGCTTCACTTGCAGATCTTTCAAATCAAGCTGTGCAAGCTCAATATCTAATTTTTTCTGTTCAATTTGGGTATTCATCGTCTCCCGTTCTTCTTCGGAAGCTTGCATATATTTCTGCTTGAGCGCATCATAGTCCATTTGCTTCTGCTGGATTTGCAGCTCAGATTTGCGGACCTGCGAGCTCATATCCTCCTGTACGAACGTAACCAAGACGTCGCCTTTCTTCACTTTCTGCCCTTCCTTGAATGTGATGCTCTTGATTTTGCCCGAATCCGATGATTTGATCGTGGCTTGATTCACAGGAGATACCGTCCCGGTCCCAGAGACTTTGACAACAAGGTCCATCTTCGAGACTTTGGCGGTCATCTGAACTGTAGGCTCCACCTCCTTGCCCTTCGCATACAAGTTATATCCGAAAATTAGCCCTCCAAGGATCACCACCGAAATGACAACGATCCCAATCTTCTTCTTCATCTTTCATACCCCTCTCGCCTATTCTTCCATCAGTCTAGCAAGAAAATATGAACAACCTATGAACACCCGCAACCACTTCCTGCTTGACGGATATAGGGGGAGAAGATAGACTGAGTACGGCAATCTACATTTGAATTTTTGGAGGACTATGAACGTGATCAAACCTCGGTCCATTTATTTATATATCGCATTATTCATCGGTGTTGCAGCCTTGTCCACTTCCGCCATTTTCGTGAAGCTCTCAGCTGCTCCTGCGCCTATCGTCGCCTTTTACCGCATGTTATTTTCCACGATTTTAATTCTGCCGTGGCTCATCTTCAATAAACACAGCCTACCGGAATTACGGTCCATGAAACGTCGCGAGCTCTATACGATGATTCTATCGGGCGTGCTGCTCGGCGTTCATTTCGTGCTCTGGTTCGAATCGCTTCGATATACCAGTGTCGCCAGCTCGACGGTGCTTGTGACGCTGCAGCCTATTTTCGCATTTGCAGGGAGCTACTTCTTATTCGGTGAACGTCTGCGCAAAATGGCGATTCTCGGTGGCGTTCTTTCGATTGTTGGGAGTTTCGTTATCGGAATTGGGGATTTCCGCATTGGTGGGATTGCACTACTCGGGGATGTGCTAGCGCTGCTTGGCGCGGCAGTCATTACGATTTATTTTCTCATCGGCAAATCAGTTCGTCAGGTGTACTCGCTGCCGGTCTATACGTTCATCGTCTATCTCAGCAGCAGTGTATTCCTCGCGCTCTATTGTGCCGTTCTTGATACACCATTCATCGGTTACGCAGATCAAGACTGGCTCTTATTCCTTGGGCTTGCGGTTGTTCCTACGCTATTCGGTCAGACCGTGATGAACGGACTCATTCGCTGGATGAGCGCATCAACCATCTCGATGAGTATTCTCGGCGAGCCTGTAGGAACTTGCATTCTAGCCTATCTGATCTTAGGCGACAAGCTTACATTGGAGCAATGGATTGGATCCTGTGTCATTCTGATTGGGATTCTCGTCTATACCCTAAGCACAAGAACCAAAGAAACGAAGGTCTCTCCCGAGATCTTCAGTCATACCGCATAAAGTACAATGCCATGGTCACCTTCCACAGGTCACCCCCATATAGTAATGCCGCTCCAGGATCGAGCAGTAGACTGCTTATGATCTTCGATCTGTTCGATCTTGGCATGAGGTGTCTGTCTCGACGTCAAAAAAACCGGCCCCCGTACACACGGGAAAACCGGTTATCACCTTCACATTCCAATTAAATTCTATCTTTCGGATTATTCTGCGCTTCTTGTTTCACATTCTTCGCCACCACTTCACTTGCAAATTCCGCCTGATTCGCGAATTTATTGCCCTTATTCTTCTTAAACTTCTCAGCCATCCCTCTCACCTCCCATCTATGTGCTTCATGTACATGATGAGCCCCAATTTTCTTATGGTATCCTGCGGGACATACATTTTATTCTACAGGGACGCATATACCTAGAAACATTCCTGACTTGCCGGAAAAACTTACAGAGCGAGAACGAATTTCCATCCAGAAGGAGATGAGCGAAGATGTGCGGAATTACAGGTTGGATCAACTGGCAAAAAGACCTTACACAAGATTCGACCATTCTAGAAAATATGACAGAGACCTTGTCGGAACGCGGTCCTGACGCATCAGGCACTTGGATCTCAGGGTCTTGCGCCCTTGGGCATCGACGCTTAAGTGTCATTGATCCAGAGAACGGGTCACAACCGATGATTCGAACGGCTGGCGATGACCGATATGCCCTTGTCTATAATGGTGAATTATACAATACACTGGAGCTGCGCAAAGAATTGGAATCACGAGGACATACGTTCCAGACGTCATGCGATACCGAAGTCCTGCTCGTCTCTTATATCGAATGGGGGCCAGCTTGTCTGGACCGATTCAACGGCATTTTTGCGTTTGCCATATGGAATGAACGGGAACAGCATCTTTTCATGGCTCGGGATCGCCTTGGCGTGAAGCCGCTGTTCTATGCGGAAGTGAACGGGATGTTCCTCTTCGGTTCCGAGCCGAAGGCCATTCTGGCGCATCCAGCGATTGAACCCGTCGTTCGTGCCGAAGGACTTGCTGAGATTTTTATCGTAGGTCCTGCAAGAACACCGGGTCATGGCGTATACAGTCAACTCTCCGAACTCCGTCCAGGTCACTGCCTCGTCTATGATCATAATGGATCTCATATTTCTGTCTATTGGAAGCTTGAAGCCATTCCTCATGAAGATGATGTCGATGCAACCGCTGCGAAGGTTCGCGAATTACTGCAGGATACACTCGAGAGACAGCTCGTCTCTGATGTTCCAATCGGCACCTTGCTGTCAGGTGGTCTAGATTCGAGTGCACTTACAGCATTAGCCGTTCTCTACAATCATCGAATGGGCAAAGGCACGCTGGATACATTTTCGGTGGACTACGTCGATAATGATAAATATTTTACCGCGAATACATTTCAACCTAACGCAGATAGCCCATGGATTAAAAGGATGAGCGAACACCTCGGTACCAAACATCATTGGATTCAATTCGATACCCCTGAAGTGGTGGATGCGCTGCTCCCAGCAATGAAAGCCAGAGATTTACCAGGCATGGCCGATGTGGATGCATCGCTATATTTATTCTGCCAAGAAATTAAGAAAGAAATAACGGTGGCTGTCTCTGGTGAGGCAGCGGATGAAATTTTCGGTGGTTATCCATGGTTCCATCGAGAAGAAGCATTGAATGCAGGGACGTTCCCTTGGTCACTCGCTTCGAGCTGGCGCGCGGATCTGCTCTCCCCTGAAATCCATGATTGGATTGAACCGCTCCCGTACATTGGCGATCGATACAGTCAAGCCGTTGCTGAAGTTCCACATCTAGACGGAGAGACGGAGCAACAGCGTAAAATGCGTACGATGTCCTACTTGAATATTACCCGCTTCATGCCGACCTTGCTCGACCGTAAAGATCGCATGAGTATGGGGGTCGGACTCGAGGTTCGCGTCCCGTTCTGTGATCACCGACTCGTCCAGTATGTCTGGAATATTCCGTGGGAAATTAAAGCCGCTGGCGACAGAGAGAAAGGAATTCTTCGCAAAGCGCTGCATGGCATTGTTCCCGATGATGTCATTACACGCAAGAAAAGCCCTTATCCGAAAACGCATAATCCGAACTATCTCACAGCGGTCAAACGCTGGTTCTTAGAGATTGTGGACGATCCGTCCTCCCCGCTGCTCCCGCTCATTAATGTGAAGAAGCTGCGCGAGCTGGCTGCTTCAGATGAGGCAAAGTCAAACATCCCATGGTTCGGTCAGCTCATGAGTGGTCCGCAATTATTTGCTTATCTCATTCAAGTCGACGCTTGGCTGCGTCAATATAAAGTGAGCATTCGATAGAAAATGAAGACGCCTGCGGGGAACTCCTTCGCAGGCGTCTATTTCATAGTAAAATTAGTTCAAAATCCCCGATTTACCCTCTTCATTCGCAAGGGTCGCACTGTTGGTCGCAAACGTGACGTTCTTAGCGGCTGTTGTCTCCATCGCTCTTAACACCAGTTCAACGACCGGCTGCGTGTCTGACGCTGGCATATTTGAGAGCTGATCCGTTTTCAACACAACGACTTCCGCATGCGTGGTTCCTTTCATTAAGAAAATTAATGGAAAACAAGCCCCTGCATATATCGTCGTTACGACTAAAGTAGACACCAATATTCTTCTAAATATCCCTTTCACCATAAATCCTCCCAAAACATTAAATGATCATTACAATCTCCATCATGATGGAATTAGTCATTAATTCGTTTTTTCCACTCTTTTAAAACTATTCCAAAACTCAAAATGGCACAATAGCTTCGACAAAGGTTCCTAGAATAAGCTACTATGGTCGAATTTTGTGTCTGAACTGTGGCAAATGGATCGATACGAAACTTTTTATATCACTGTTTCGTCAAATACCAACAGGCTTTTTGAGTACATACATAAGAAAATGAGCAGCATTGCACTTACATCATGATGACGGAAAATCTTGCGGACATGAAATCCCCCCGTGATCTGAATCAGTCCGGGGGGATTTCATGTTGTTGCAGGAATGGAAAGGAAGAATTTACGTGAGTCGAGCCCGTACGAAGAATTCAATACATAACTATCTAAAGTTATCTGACAAGCATCGTCAGACTATATATCAATTAAAAGCAGTGAACCTTCTGCTCCGCATGAATATCGATCGAGAGGTCATCATTTATGTCTAACACACCCCTTGGAACGAAGCGTTATTTTACAGGACTGGATGGATTACGAGCACTTGCCGTTATCGCTGTTATTGCTTATCACTTGGATATTCCATGGGTCCCGGGGGGATTCCTCGGTGTGGACATGTTCTTCGTCCTCTCCGGTTACCTTGTTACCGACTTATTGCTCACGCAGCGGTCGTCTGAAGGTCTCCATCTAGGCCGCTTCTGGTACCGTCGATTTCGTCGATTAGTCCCCGCGTTAGCCGTGATGATGGTTACGGTTGTCGCCTGGATTACCATCACAGACCACGACTTACTGCGAACGCTTCGCGGAGATGTGTTCGCCACAACCGTGTACGGGAATAATTGGTGGCTTATATTCCATGAAGTATCGTATTTCGATCGATTTGGCGTTCCGAATCCGTTCGTCCATCTCTGGTCGCTCGCGGTTGAAGGGCAATTCTATATCGTATGGCCACTGCTCTTAGCCATCGGCTTACGATATACACCCAAACGCATTCATTGCGTAGGTATCACCCTTCTGCTCATCGCCTTATCTGCGATTGCAATGGCATGGATGTATGAACCTGGGAATGACCCCAGCCGCGTATACTATGGAACAGATACAAGAGCATTCGGCCTCCTCATCGGCGGCGTACTCGCCATGCTTCTGCCAAGCGGAAAATGGTCGCAAATCCGGACCGCTTCAAGCCGTAAGGTGCTGAACCTCCTAGGTGGAGGGGCTTTGATCATCCTGTTCTATCAGATCAGTGTGATGAATGAATTCGAGGATTATATTTATGAGGGCGGACTCGTAGCTGTGGCGCTCACGACAGCGATACTCATCGCTGCGCTGCTAAGACCCGATACGCTGTTGAGCAAACTATTCAGCTGGACACCATTGCGATGGATCGGCGTTCGAGCTTACGGCATTTATCTGTGGCATTTTCCGATCATCGAATTAACGAAACCCGCCGTGGACACCGATGGATTCAATGTGCTGCTGGCCATCATGCAAGTTATCGTCAGTGTCTTCCTAGCTGCACTCTCTTACCGCTACATCGAGGAACCAATTCGTCGTGGAGCCATTACAGCAAAATGGAAGCAAATACGGTCGCGGGGCTGGCAATGGAACCGGATCTCCAGATCCCAGTGGATTGTATCCGCAAGCTCCTGCTTGGTTGGAATTATATTCTTTGTTGGCATGTTCAGCGGAACGACGATTGCAACTTCAGGGACAGTCATTCCAGATTCACATTTCAATGCCTCAGAGATTAACCCTGAAGATCTATTCGGCCCATTGCCGCCGAATCCATCGCTCGGTCCTGTTGATACGCCACACGAAGAGAAAACTGAAGAACAGGCTGATCGTACTTCGACGAAAGGTACAGAAACGATACAACAACATCCATCCACTCCTAAGGAGAAGGATACATCCACGAAAGATGCAGCCTCCAAGTCGTGGAGCGATGTAACGGCCATCGGTGATTCGGTTATGTTGGATGGCAAACCTTATCTGGAAGAACTACTTCCTGGCATCTCTGTGGATGCAGAGATCGGACGCCAAATGTCCAAAGCTGTAAATGTATTAGGTCAACTCGCGCAAAATAATCAACTTGGCAATAAGGTTGTGATCGGCCTCGGCACGAACGGGAACTTCAACAAAAAACAACTAATAACGTTTCTTCAATCCCTTGACGGTGTGGATCATATCTTCCTTGTGAATACGAGGGTGCCGCGCAAATGGGAGCGTCTCGTCAATACGGCACTCGAGGACGTTTCAAGTACCATGCCGAACGTCACGCTCATTGATTGGTACTCCGCTAGTGGACACCATGATAGTTATTTTAGCGAGGATGGCGTACATCTCACGATACAAGGTTCCAAGGCTTATGCCGCACTTATAGCAAATGCGATAAAACGTACATAGCACTCATCCATACGAACTTTTAGACCAGCTAATTGCACTGTCCTACGGACTTTGACAATTTAGCTGGTTTTTCTATGCCTCCTGGCCTCTTTGGCGTATAATAGGAACTTTTGTCGAATGACGGCAAGGGGCAGGATTTCCATGGATTTAGCGCGTAATTACTAGGAATTAAGATTTTGTGGGTTGGGGTGTTGAAGAATGGAAACGATGGTCATTCGGAATAGAGAAGATTTGTCGCAGTACGAGACGCAGTGGAAGGAATTAATTGAACATCTGGAGCATCCGGAAATTTTCGCTACTTGGGAATGGATGAGCGCGTATCTCCATCATATGCTTAATCCCACTGCACAATTATTCGTTGTGGTCGTCACCGATCAGGATCGCTGGGTTGCGCTTGCTCCTCTATGTATCGTGCCACAAAAGCTGAAGTGGCGCTCGGTACGATCGCTGCAATGCATCGTCTCCGGCACCGGCGAGAACAACAGCTTCTATCTACACCGCGAATACCACTACATTAAGTTGCTCAAACATATTGCCAAAGCCTTCACAACCCATCAGGAGGAGTGGGATTGGATTGACCTATACAGCTTCCAATCGCGCAATCCGGTAACCGCCTTGGTGGAACAGACCCTAGGGGAGCAGTTCGAAATGTTGACTCGGCCATTGTCCGTCTCCCCCTACATGAAAATCCAACCCTATGCCGAAATGAAAATAGATAAGAACCAGATCAAAGAGATTGAACGCAAGGAACGTAAATTATCCCGCGAGCACACCGTCCGCATCGTATGCAATGCCTCCTATTCTGATGCGCTGTGGGACAGATTGTCTGTCCTCCATCAGCAGCGATGGCCGGATAGTTTATTTCAAAATCCCAATGAGACTGCTTTCCTGAGAGATATCATCTCGCACCTTGAACAGAGCAACCGCGTGCAATTCTCCTACATGGAGATCAGCGGCAGCATCGTTTCCATCGCAATCTCTGTCAAGCATGCGCACAAAGTATACCTGTACCTGTCAGCCACGTCCAAAGACTATCCCAAATACGGTATTGGGCTCATCCTCTCCAACCAAGTCATCAAGCATTTTCTTGAGCAAGATGTGAACGAGATCGATTTTCTACCCGGCGATCAGGACTATAAATTCTATTGGTCTGACACGATCAATATGAATTACCACATCCGTATTTTCAATCATCACTATCGGAAAAAGACCAAGCTGCTGCGCACCTACACGCTGTATCAAATCAACAAGCGCCGCATCAAATCGATCCTGCTCAACCGTTAATTTGCATCAAGCATAAACTCCTTCGGCGTCCTTCCAAAGGACGTAAGCGTTTAAGCGAGAAATATAAGAACAGTTTATCCGTGAAACTTATAAATTCTTATATTTTAAAAAAGCTAACCTCCGGTCCAAGACGCCGTGAAGTTAGCTTTTTTACTGATCTTATATGCTATTTCTCAATCTTCTTAAGTAATTGCTCTAGTGCTCTGCCGCGATGACTAATGGATTGTTTCTCATCCACCGTGAGCTCTCCCATCGTCTTCTCGAACGCTGGCAGGAAGAATAGTGGGTCATATCCAAATCCGCCAAGACCACGTGGTTCTGCAATAATCCAGCCGTCAACCTGACCAGATGCCTCCACATGCTCTTGGGTGTCTGGATCGAAGAGAACCAACGTACAGACGAACTGCGCAGGACTAAGCAGTGATTGCTCCGTATCCTCACCCTCTGTCAATTCGCCAAGGGCATGCAGCAGCTTATCGTTATTCGCTTGATCGGTCGCTCCTTCGCCCGCATAACGTGCAGAATAGACACCCGGGTCTCCGTTCAGCTTATCGACACATAGACCCGAATCATCCGCTAGAACCGGAACGCCAAGAGCGAGAGCAACGGTCTTCGCTTTCTTATAGGAGTTCGCGAAGAACGTTTCTCCATCTTCAACAACATCCGGGATATCCGGGTAATCGTACATGCTCTTCACCTGTTTGCCGATGGCAGCAAAAGCATGAGCGAATTCCTTCACTTTCCCTTTATTCCTTGTTGCAACGATAATCGTATCTTGAGCAATGCGAGTCATGGTGTTCGTTACCCCCGTACCGCTGCAGCCACAGCTTCAATCTTCGCGGAAATAACGGGACCTAATGCCGATTTCTGTATCTCGATGAGCTCCAGAATGCCTATTTCACCAAGCTCCAGCAGTTGGTTCAACTCTTGACGAGAGAACGGTGCTTCCTCACCCGTACCTTGAAGCTCAACAAATTTGCCGTTCCCTGTCATGACGACGTTCATATCGACTTTCGCTTTGGAATCTTCCTCGTAGTTCAAATCCAGCAACGCTTCATTCTGAATCACCCCAACACTAACGGATGCGAGGAAATCTGTAATCGGGAATCTGGCTAATTTATGCTGCTCCGCAATCCGATTGATCGCAATCGCCATCGCGACGAATGATCCTGTGATCGAAGTCGTTCTCGTGCCGCCATCGGCTTGAATAACATCACAATCGAGTGTAATCGTACGTTCGCCAAGTGCATGAAGATCTACGACAGAGCGTAACGCACGGCCAATCAAGCGTTGAATTTCCATCGTACGTCCTGTTAGCTTGCCTCTTGCAGATTCGCGTTGGTTACGTGTTTGGGTTGCACGCGGCAGCATTGAATACTCCGCCGTAATCCAACCTTTGCCTTGCCCCTTCATAAAAGGAGGAACCTTCTCATCGACGGTCGCCGTACAGATCACTTTCGTATCTCCAAATTCGATAAGGACAGAGCCCTCAGCATATTTATTCGCATTTGTTGTAATGGAAACCGTCCGAAGCTGATCCTGTTTTCGTCCGTTTATTCTCATGTAGCAACCTCCTCTATTTTGAACCTTGCCTGTATTCGTTATGAACATAACTTTCTTATTCTACCAAAGACCCTGCGGAAAAGCACCTTTTACAGCCGGAAATGTAAAGACAAAAAGCGGGGGATTCGCATCCCCCTTTGTTTACAGGCTATATCATTCGATTTATGCTTTCATTCCATTCACACCGGTTGGACGCGTTACAGGCTTGCCATAATTCTGATTGTCATCACCTACGACATTGGTCTCACCGTTGATTTTAATTTGAACTTTTTTCGCCGCCGTATTCTCGGTAAGGGTTAAAATCACGGCTTGCAGCATTTCGGCAGGCGTCTTCTGATTCGCTTCGAACATCGAGTCCGTCAGGTCGACGGTAATCGTCGTGCCATCCTTCGTCCGTTCGATTTGTTTGACCTTCGTCTCTGGCGTCATGACGGGTTCAAGCGCATCCGAGTTGAGCGGACCAACGATAAGTTGCTCGAGCGAAGCTGTCGCGATATCCGCCGACGGCTCAATCAGGCGCGTAACCGGAACATAATATTGCACATTATCCGGTGATACCGCGGAGAAGTAGACCGTCACCGGCATCGAGTTCATGTACGTCACATTATCTGATTTCTCCAGATTAATCCCCATCTCACGCGTCATCGGCTCATCCATCGGCAATCCATCGACAGGCATCTCGTTCAGCGCTTGCCCTTCAAGCTTCAATTGGACCTTTTGGATGCTCGGATCATTGGTTAC
>Ga0209025_1004755_pt1 | contig 11529 bp, 7 predicted proteins | sample AraplaMF_Col_mLB_FD_184256 | JGI IMG/M metagenome (GOLD analysis project Ga0209025, IMG submission 184256) | Arabidopsis root microbial communities from the University of North Carolina, USA - plate scrape MF_Col_mLB (SPAdes) (version 2) | ecosystem: Host-associated > Plants > Roots > Endosphere ... | reverse complement strand
GAAGAAGACAACCATTGCAACTACCGTAGCATTAGCTCTTGGATTGATGGGCGCACAAGCGTATGCAGCCCCGGCGACACAACCAGTCGACACGAAGGCTGTGACAACGAACATGGAAGTGAAAGACTTGGGCACCAATTTCTACGACAAATATGTGAAGCAGTTCGTATATAACGAGAAGGGCGATATTGTAGGGATCAAACTTAGTGCTTCTCTGGATACAACATGGGTACATAACGTTAGCTCTCAACAATCGGTTACGATTAACGGCAAGAAAGCGTCCGGACAAGTGATGGTGGATGGAAACCACATCCTCGTACCATTCCGTACAGTAACCGAAGGACTGGGCTACAAGCTGGATTGGAATAACAAAGACAAATCGATCACTGCGGTTAAGGGAGACCAGAAGGTTACGGCCGTGTTGAACAAGGACGAGTATGGGCAAGCGAAGGATGTTCTTCAACTTGGAAAAGCAGCTTTGCTCAAGGATAAGCAAATCTTTGTTCCACTGCAATTTGTAACGGATGTGCTGCATGCAGGTGTGACGATGGATGCCAATGGACATATTGATATCCTTCACATTGACCAAACTCCGCAGGATTCCTTCGGCGGCATGCATTGGGTACTCGTCGTGAATGGGGAAGGACTGGGCGTAGATAAGAAGGATATATACACAACCGAACACAACGTCATGGTACCTGTTGAAGAAATCGGCAAGGCGCTCGGCTACAAAGTAGAGAAGAACGAGAAGACTGGCGCATACGAGTTCTCCCGCGCTGCCAAGTGGATTGCACTGAAGGAAGGCGACACGAAAGCCTCAGTAGGCAAAATGCTCGTCGAACTGAAGGAAGCAGCAGCTGTAAAGAACGGCAAGCTGTACATGCCGGTTGACTCCCTTGGCGACGTCTTCGGCGTGAAGTTCGGCATCGATCCGACTGGCGTAATCGGTATTAGTGAAGGTACGGAAGGGAAAGAAGATCCAAACCAAGTTCCACAGGACTCTTTCGGCGGCATGCACTGGGTACTTGTTGTAAACGGTGAAGGGCTTGGCGAGATATCCAAGGAAGTATTCACAACTGAACACAATGTCATGGTGCCAATCGAAGAGATCGGCAAAGCGCTGGGTTACAAAATCGAGAAGAATGAGAAGACTGGCGCATACGAGTTCATGCGCGGAGCGAGATGGATTGCGCTGAAAGAAGGCGACAAGAAAGCATCTGTAGCTAGGATGTTCGTCGAGCTGAAGGAAGCACCAGTCGTGAAGAACGGCAAGCTCTTCATGCCACTCGATTCCATGCAAGATGTCTTCGGTACCAAGTTCGGAGTTAATCCAACGGGTGTTGTGGGGATTAGTGATAAAGAGTAAGGGATTGGGTTATGGACTGAGGCTATCGCTTCAGTTTAGATATAAATAGATTAAAAAGATAAATAGATATAGAAAGTACAAAGAGAAGATAAAAAGGTTAGAATTAAATAAGTTATGAGACGAAAGACACTCTTGTAGATAGGTAAAGAACCTAACTTCTGGCGTGTCTTTTTGTATTTGAATAGGATATGAGAGCTGATTTAGTGTGAGGAGATAATCATTTTAATGTGATATTCAATGAAATGGTAACAATTTCATGTTCATACCAAACTGATTGGTAGATAATTGGTGATAAGAATTTGCGAAGTTTGTAATATTCTGTTATCGGAAATTAATAGCTATAAGGAGAAACTATGTTAAACCATCTTAGAACTTTTTTTAAGGTATTTTCAAAAACCGATGAATTTTTAAGGAAGCCTCATGTATGGGGAATGAATGGTTTTATGATAGTGAGTTCTTCTATATTAATGTTTGGTGTTATTGGTATGCAAATAGATAAGTTGTTTGAAACCGATTTCTTTATCAGACCAACAACATTTTTTTTTGGTTCTTTGATTTATTGTATACTTCCATATTTATTTTACAAAGAAGAAAAGATTAAGAAGTATATTATTTGGGGGGAGAAGGAGAGTATCGAAGAAATAACTAAAAAATTTAATAGCAAGGCGTATTTTGTTTTTGTTTTGTTCTTTTCATATTTTTTAATCATTCCTATATTAGGTGTTCCGTTGATGTTCCAGATTTTTAAGATTGATTTCTTAGTAGAAATAATTCAAAAGAATCTGATAATCATTGTTTATATTCTTTTATGTATTACGTCGATATTGTGGTTTTCTTATCATATTATCTCGAAAATTGTAGAGTTACAGACAATAAAAGTTAAAGTTGCATTATATACTGCAATAGGATCAACCTTGGCTATCTTTCAAATCAAGGAGTTTGAACAGTTTTCAGTAGTTGTTTCTTGTTTGATGGTTAGTTATGTTTGGATTCAATACATTATTGAACTTAAGTTAGAGGAAGAAATGGGAAATCAATGAGCATGAATCATGGATGGCTGTAACATCCTTAGAATTATAGGTAAGTCAAAAGACACGCTAGCTGTTAGGGGAAATATCCCTAGCTACTAGCGTGTTTTTTGTTTTGGAATAGGATATGAGAGTTGTTTTGGTGTGGGGAGATGATGATTTTTATAGGAATGTTGAATAAATGGTAACAATTTCATGGTCATATCGACCTGTGCGGTAGATAATTGGTAAGGGGAATTGCGAAGTCGCATATACTGAGTTATTAGAAACTTCCCAGAGAGAGGACATAAAATCGTGGAAACAAGAGTCGAAAAAGCCCAAAAAAAGAAGAAAGAATTTAAAAAACAAATACTAGGCATTCCTAAAATGTTATTTTTTTTAATTCTTAGTCTGCTGATTTATATGTTCACTTTATTTCTTTGGGGCCGAATGCTGAGTGGAACAATATATTACGATTTAGTGGAAACAATCATAACAATTAACATAATGGCAATTGCTTTTTTTCTGGGACTTGGTTATATGAACTTTAAATTTCTTATTGTGTTAGTGAAATCCTTTCTAAAGATAATGTTTACGGTTTGGATAGTTATAATTGTTCAATTCTCATCTATGGAACAGATAGAACAAAACGCTTGGATAGTACTCTCCGCTTTCTTTTTTGTTTACTTAGAAGTTCTGCTAGATATTAATGACTGTTTGTTTCAAATTAAGCATGATTTTAAAATTCCAAAAATAAATTTTTTGACATCCTCCTTTATAAAAGAAAATTCTTTATCTATCTCAATAGTGCTTCTAAGTATTATCAATGGGGGGTTATCTTATTTCATTGTTGATATATTAGATGTAATAAGGGCTGTTTAGGGTAATTTCAAGAGGTAGGAAACTTTCAGAACATTGTATCTACGCTGCGGGCTTTGTCCTTGGTTCGCAAGATGAAATAGTCAGGTAAACTCTGCGAGGATAAGTCCGTCGCTTAAGCCTCTCCGGTCCGTAGAAACAGGAACAAACAGAGTTCGGATTTCATTACTTAAAGGCATATATCCCCTCGAGTAATTATGATTCTGGTTCGAGCAAAATGTTCAAAATAATAGTTGTGAAAAATTATAATCCCAAAGTTCAACACTGATAGTTCTATCGATGTCATAAATAATTATTTTACATGTATAATGGTGGCCATTAGAGATAATGTGTAATAATTCGTATCAGTTTATATTTGTCCTGTTGGATGCTGCGAAAAAAATGAAACGAGAGGTAAAGATGGACAAGAACATATATAAATTTCAAAAGCTTACTCCTGTAAGAGATGTTGACTTAAATATATACGAAGATGCAATTAACTTCATTTTCAATAATGATGATGTCAAAAACGTAGCAATATCAGGGGCTTATGGTGCGGGGAAGAGCAGTGTTTTGGAATCATATAAGTTGAAATACAAGAAGAAACGCTTCTTGCATATCTCATTAGCACATTTTAGAGCACCTAATGAAAACGATGAAGTGCAAAAAGATAATGAAAATGTAGAGTTCGAAAAGACAGAATCTAAGGCGAAGAATACTCCCCCTCTTGAAATGTTATTAGAGGGTAAAGTCATCAATCAATTAATGCACCAAATTCCTGCTGAGAATATTCCCCAAACTAATTTTAAGATTAAGAAAAAAATTGGAATAAAAAATATGATTTTAAATACGTCATGTCTAGTATTATTTCTTATCGTTATTTTACATATCTCTATGTTTAAATCATGGAGTAATTATGTTGACTCATTATCTTTTGAATGGTTGAAGAAGTGTTTAGCTTTTACTACGCATGATAGCTCCCTTTTTTTCAGTGGCTTGGCGTGCATAACACTATTATTTATTTTTATTTTATTCATGGTTAAGATACAGAGACACAAAAATGTGTTTAGAAAAATTAGCTTGCAAGGTACCGAGATTGAAATCTTCGAAAAGCAAGCTGAATCATATTTCGATAAATATCTCAATGAAGTATTGTATCTTTTTGAAAACTCCGATGCAGATGTAATAGTATTTGAAGACATGGATCGTTTTAACGCTAGCCTAATTTTTGAGCGACTACGAGAAGTAAATAATTTAGTAAACTTACGGATGAAAAAAGATGGTAAACAACCTTTACGGTTCTTTTATCTTATACGTGATGATATTTTTATATCCAAAGATCGAACTAAGTTCTTTGACTATATTGTGCCTGTTGTTCCTGTAGTTGATAGTTCAAACTCCTATGATCAATTTATATCATACTTCAAAGAGAGCGAAGTATTCGAGCACTTTGACGAAGGATTCTTAAAAGGATTATCATTATACATTGATGATATGAGATTACTTAAAAATATTTACAATGAGTTTATTGTGTACTATCACAGACTGAACACGATAGAACTAGACTGTGATAGAATGCTGGCTATTATTACGTATAAGAATCTATTCCCAAGTGATTTTAGCAATTTGCAACTTAATAAAGGAATGGTCTTTACTATCTTCAATAAAAAAAGTGAATTTATAAGGGGAGAAATAGAAAACCTTAATGAACAGGTAATCGAAAAGAAACGTGAGATTGATCAGGCAAAAAATGAGCATCTTATTTCTATTGAAGAGTTGAAAACTATTTATGATAATAAGCGATCACAGCCTAAATATCTTAATACTTATTATCAAGAAAGACACAAATTAGATGAACAATATAACCTTGAATTTTCTGAGCGAACAAGAGCCATTGAAAATGCATTAAACGGTCGTCTTTCTGACTTAGAAGTTGAATTAACTCAAATGCAGAACGAGATAGTTCTTACACGAAATAAACAGTTAAAAAATATTATTACAAGAGAGAATATTGAAACAATATTTAAAGTGACCTCTGTCAATGAGATAGGAGTAGAATCGGATTTTAGTGAAATCAAAGGTAGTGAATATTTCGATCTACTAAAATACCTCATACGAAACGGTCACATTGATGAGACTTATTCCGATTATATGACATATTTTCGGGAGAACAGTCTCAGTATAATTGATAAGACCTTTTTACGAAGCATTACTGATAAAAAGGGGAAGGAATACACCTATCAGCTAAAAGAACCAAAAAAAGTTATTGATAATTTACAAGAGGTGGCCTTCGATCAGGAGGAAATTCTTAACTTTAATTTGTTAGAGTATCTATTACGAACTCCTGATAAAGCTCCATATTTAAATAGATTAATAAGCCAACTTGAAAAAAACAAGAATTTTAAATTCATAGGTGGATATTTTGATACGGAAAAGGAGATACCCAACTTTATAACTAATCTTAACTTAAGATGGCCAGAAATGTTCTCATATATGTTTAAAAAACATGCTCTATCTAACATACAGATAAGACTCTTCTCAATATACACTCTCTACTATTCAAATACAGATAATATTCTTGCTGCTAATGTAGATAGTTGTTTAACTGAATACATTTCCAATAGTTCTGACTACCTTGTGATGAATGCTCCAAATATCGATAAATTGATTGAGGGATTTATATTGCTTGATGTATCTTTTATCAAGATTGATTATGGTGGTGCAAACAAAGATTTATTTAATGCTGTTTATCAAAACTCACTATATGAAATAAACATTGATAATATTGCACTTATCTTAAAAAATATCTATTTGATAGATAATATGGCTGATATTCAACATAAGAACTTTACATTAATTATGTCCCAGTCTGAATCTCCATTAGCTCTATACGTAAATAAAAATATTGGTAAGTACATAGACACTATTTTAGAGAATTGTGACGGAGTGGCTGAAGACTCAGAGGAGATTGCGTTATTTATCCTTAATTCAGATGACGGTAAAGTATCTATTGAACAAAAAAAAGAGTATATTCGATTTCTTAAGACACCAATAACATCTATAAGTAATGTACACGATAATACTTTGTGGGATTCTTTACTTGATAATCGGGTCACAATATATTCTGAGGATAATATAGTGGTTTATTTATGTGATAGGAATGAAATAGATTCTACACTTATAAACTATATAAATAGAGGAGATACAGCACTAGATTTTTCAAGCTTTAGAGAATTAAATGAAGAAACAGCTGAGAAGTTATTTGATGTAACGATTGTTTGTAATGAGTTATCGTCAGCTAAGTACACAGAGATTATTTGTTCACTGGGTTTTTATTATAATTCATTTAATGTTTTGGGAATTTCAGAAGAAAAATTTAAAATTTTAGTTGAAAAAGAAATTGTCAAAATGAATTTGACATCACTTAAATTTGTTAGAGAAAATTACTCTAGTCAAATTCTCGTATATATCAAAAAGTACCTAAACGCATATGTAGATGCGATGACAGCTGAATACTATATCTTTGATGAGATGATGAATGTACTTTCATGGGGAGTGGAAGATGAAATAAAAATTAGACTACTTGAATTTACTAGCGAGCCAGTGTCTATTCTACACAAAAATTATACTAGTGCTGTAAATGAGTATATTCTGAAAAACAATCTTGACCAAAGTGACCTTATGACTCTCTTTACTTCTTATGAAAGTTGGGAGCCTTCGATTCAAAGGATAATATACGAATTGGCAGTGCAAAACATATCCGAAATAATTGAACAGAAGCCTTTGAATCTAAGTGATAAATTACTTCAGAAAATATTTGAATTAAGTGATGTTGTTGAAAGTGATAAAGTTGATTTGTTTATATCCCTTTTACCAAGGATGAGCGAGGATACATGTAGGATATATCTGAACATGCTTGGGTTTACAGAATTTATCAAACTATTTGGACGAGGACGGCCTAAACTTGAGGTTAACGGTACTAACGAAAGAATTTTAAAGGCATTTAAAGATAATGATCGGATTTATGAATTTCACCAAGATGAAGTAGATACAGAGTATTACAAAATCACGAAACGTACCCCAGTAAGATTAACTCGTGGGGGATGAGATGAGTACAGTATTAAGTTAAAGATCACTGAATTCCTATCAAACCATATTCATTTATCAGGGAACATCCCTTGGTTGTCATAGAAAAAAGAACGGACAACATCCAGCCTTAGGTAAGACCTATCTGAGGCTGGGATGTTGCGTAAATATAAAAATACAAAACGATCAGAAATCAGTTGCAAAATCATAAAACCACTGGGGGCTAAGAAAATGGAGAATTTCAAAACCTATATTTTTAACTCAATGAGAACTGATTTTTCTAAATATCTTGACTTTAAGGATCGCGCAAATACTACCGATACAAAAAAGCGGTATATCGATGATCTTGAAGTATACATAGAAGAACATCTCAAATTTAGAACTTTAATTGAAGATTATACTGATATTTTTAATAAATCTGATATAAGAGCATTTTTAACTTCTAGAAAGAGTACAACTAATAAATATGCCCTTTCAAATTTATTATCATTCTACCATTATAATGAGAGAATAAATGATAGCTTTTTTCTGGAAATTAAGAACGAATTAAAAAAGTATAAAGTTAAAAAGCCAAAAGATATGGATTTTTTATCTGGTAATGATTTTAAGTTCATTTTTGATTCTGCATTAGAGTCAGAAGAATATGACCAAGAGAAAACAGAAAAACAATTGTTGAAATTAATACTGCTTCTCTCATATCATTACATGTTTGAACAAAGACATTTATTTAACCTACTATGGGAAGACATTGATATACAAAATAGAACAATAAGAAATCCTAGATATAATGCAGCAGAACTAAACCAAGATAAGTTCGAATTGAATAATGAAGTATATGAATTGTTACTTTCGTTATATGAAATGTCAAATAAAATAGAAAGCAAATATATCTTTGAGAACATGAGAAATGACAAGAATTCAATAAATAATTTATTAGGAATTTTAAATAATAGACAAAAAAATTCCCTGCAAATATCCTCAAAGGTAAATTTACAAAAGATGATTAGGTCGAGGATTTTATTAGATCTAATGAGCTCTGAAGGGAAATCTCTTATTAACTTTTATAAGATATTTGGAGTGACCAAAGATACTCAATTAGCCACTGCAATTAAAGAATATTTGGTTCTAGAAAAATCGAAGATGCAAAATGATCTCTGATAGCTATATATTCAAGCTGACGGACGACTACGTCGTCGCTTGATCTACCCAAGGCTAAGATATGGGAGTACAATCGTGCGAACACAAATCGCGGTCGGCGACATATGGCTGATATTAACGGCGCATTAGAAGAGATCGCTGAAAATCCTGTTTACTATGTATTGATTCTATCAAGGGTTCTTCTGTATGTAAGAGAGTCGGTTATTTCGTCAAAGAAGGAAGCTGGTGAATGGGCGCTACATCATTTGCCGAGCGACTATCATAGCTTTAATCGGACAGTGCCTTGCCAAGTATAAAAATGAATCAAAAGATCTGAATCTTGACTGAAATATCCTCTTAAACTACACGGAATATATGCTTAAAGAAATTAAGTGCTCCCACGTGTTCAACAAAGATTTGATGAAATCGGCAGAGTAAGCAAACGTGATATAAGGGTCAAGTGAAACCAGTAAACTTGATCCTTTTTTATTAACATTCCGAGGAGATATAACATGCTAAAATTCGAAAACAAAGAATTAGTAATCTATAATTTTTGGCTTCCCAAAGAAATTGAAGCACAAATTATAAAATGTTTTGTTGGATTAAATGACCAATTACTATTCCCTTATTATGCATGTAATTTCGAGTCGTTCCCAGAAGACATTGATTACATAAAGGCTCGGACAAAGTTTATAAGCCAAGATCCAGTTTTGGAAGATATAACACTTTTAAATCCAAACGATTATATATATTGGTACGAGCCTACTGGACTTGAGGATTTAGTGGGTATACTTAATAGGGATTATTTTACTTATAGATGTATTGTTGTTCCCAGAGATGGTTCGTTGCAGGATTGTAGATTTAAATTATTTACTTATGAGCATGCAATGTATAGGGAAGAAGAAACAAGAGCTTTATATATTGAAGAAAGCAAAGAAAATGATTATGAAAATAATGTTTATCCGCTTGTAAGAAAAATTCCAATGGACGTAACGAATGAAGTGAACTTTAAAACAGAAGGTGAAGACTCATAAAATTACTATTCGTATGTAGCAAAAATAAATGGAGAAGCTTGACTGCGGAGAAAATCTTTATTCTTTTGAGTGAATATGATGTGAGGTCGGCAGGTACTGAAGAGGGTGCTCGGGTAAAAGTTACAGGTGGTCATATCGGCTGGGCTGATATCATTTTTGTGATGGAGAAGAAACATATAAGAAGATTAAGAGATAAGTATAGTTATGAATTGAATGGTAAGAAGCTAATATGCTTGGATATCCTTGATGATTATACATATATGGATGAAGAACTAATCGAGTTGTTGAAAGCAAGAGTATCCGAATATATAGAAATCCCAGATGAATTTTGAAAGAAATAGAAGAAGCCTCAATTGCGAATAAAAAGTGATCTTAGGAGACATTATAGACATCAAACTTGTTCCTGTTACTGTTGAAGAGAAGGAATCTAAATGTTGATTAACCGATAGGGACATTTTCAGAAATTTAACATCCTACATTCTTGCATTCTCAATATGATATTGTCCATAATCGAGTAGAGTGGTTTCAACCGATCGATTGCATGTTATGGTATCTCGTCCAATTCTATTTCTCTTAATGGAGGTATCCGTATGTTGCAAGTTCAAGCTGTGGGTATTCTGAAAAGACAGTTGAAAATGTTCACATCTGTTGTTCTCGCCATTCTTATTTTTGGAATGTCTGTTTTGCCCGCTTTTGCAGCTACTCCTGGGAAAACGGTAAGCGCATCGGGCACGCTCGCTTACAATCTTAAAGGTTTGAATCACAATGTGGCTGTGCAGAAAGCTTACATCGCAGATAAGTATCTTTACGTAACTCAGCGGTCTGGGGGAACATGTTATCTTTCACGATTGCTCATAAACGGAAATAATGCAACGTACGTAGATGAAATGACCGTTACCAACACTGGACATTGTCAAACCCTCGATATGTATACATACAACGATATCAATTATTTCTATTTCAGTTCAAAAGCGGATCCTTCAACATCGTATAACTGGTCCCTCCAAGTGGCAAGACTTACATACGCTGCTGGCACGACAGTTGATTATACGAATCTTCATCGGTTCACCTACATGAATTATGCGAATAAAACGGGTGCAAGATTAGGGGAGACCTATCGTGTTGATGGGGGAGGCAATAGTAAATATACGGTTTTCCGGGTACAAACGAAAGAAGGTACTGTGACTTGGTCGATTTATGACACAGTGGCATTGAATAAACTTCTTGATAGCAACGAACAGGTTCGTATGGATAGTGCGGCGGCGAAAAGCGCATGTGTGACCAGTTTTACGCAGTCGGGCGATGGTATAGTCAGACCGAACGGGTCTTTCCAGGGGGCTGATATGCTCGATAGCACAGAAATATATACATCAGGCGGAGCAGAAGGTCAAAGCCCGCAGATTGCGATGATGACAAACACTGGAGCGTACAAAACCCTCGTGAAGATTACGAATGTGGGGACTCATGAAATCGAGGGCGTACAGACCAAAAACGGTAACGTATATTTTACAATCGTTACGGATCCCGTAAATAAGAAGAATACGCAGAAAGTTTATTACGTTCCTGATAGCGTATTTAAATAACAGTCAGACGGGTCAACCTGAGTGCGTAAAGTTTCCAAACAGAAATCAAGTGCAGACATAATAAGCCGCCATTTTGGTGGCTTATTTGTCGTCTTGAAGAAGTATTGGAGCTCACAACAGATGAATGCTTATAATGTCGACCATCATCGTGTACATGGGAATATCGCTCTTATAACTGCAGCTCTAATTAGAACATTTTTTGAAATATATGCTGGAAAATATGGAAATTACAAGCGAAGAGGGAGATAATAAATATAGGAAAGACGCCTTGTTCAATGAGATAAATATCGCGAAAGCATATGAAAGGAGTTCACTATGGAACATGAAGCGTCAGTTGCTCGGTTTCTTCATTTTCTGTCGGTTGAAAAGCAGCCTATTAGCTTGGCGTTTCTCAATGAACTTATTCAGAGGCATCAAGAGAGAGTAAGATGGGAAACGCTGACGAAAATACTCGATTG
>Ga0209025_1004753_pt1 | contig 11532 bp, 12 predicted proteins | sample AraplaMF_Col_mLB_FD_184256 | JGI IMG/M metagenome (GOLD analysis project Ga0209025, IMG submission 184256) | Arabidopsis root microbial communities from the University of North Carolina, USA - plate scrape MF_Col_mLB (SPAdes) (version 2) | ecosystem: Host-associated > Plants > Roots > Endosphere... | reverse complement strand
GAAGTCTAGTTTCTATATAAAGAGGAATATCCAAAAGTTTTTCTCCAATAATCTCAGCAGTTTGTTTTGCTCTTAATAGATCACTAGAATATATGAAATTCCAATTTTCCTTACGCAAACGCCCTGCTAGTTTATATGCATCTGCTATTCCAGCTTGATCAAGAGAAATATCGGAACTCCCCTGTGCTCTTCCTTCTTTATTCCACGGTGTACTTCCGTGCCGAATGATCCCTATTCTAGTCATGTGAAAACCTCCGAATTATGAAAAATGAACTTAGTTTGAAGTATCATTTCTCGTCCTAAGCTCATCTCGTTCTCTTTAGCACAATATACTACTGCAATGCGTAAAATAAGTCCTAATATTGAAAAAACACTACACAAAGCCGCCCCGATTCCCATACCTTAAATAGATGGAGTAACCCATACTTTATACATCATTTTATCCCCAAGCCAAACTGTATCCGTATGAACGTGAAACCGGTCAACACCCGCCAAGCGAAAGGCTAAAACATAGGCAACTTTCTCGTCCGGGGTTGTATATCCATTAAATACTCCTGCATACATATCGTTACTAATAGAACATCCCCATTCTTCTGCTTCCCAAAGCGTATCAAAAATCATATGATCTTGACGACAATTCGGTGCATGCCAACGAATACTCATATAGAAACCTCCGTTGAATATTGCTATTCTATTGCTTGAAAGATTTCTTTTCTTCGCTTTTTCCATATCGATAATGAAAATAATAGAGAAGTACGATCGCTAAAACCCCTACTCCAATTGACATGTATAGAGGCCATTCCCATCGGACGTAGCCTCTTATACAAACCATAAGAACCGTTAACATTTCAAAGCAAAATAATACTTTTATATTTTTCATCGGCTACTCCTTATATTTAATTTTCTATTCTTACATAAGGGTTCCCTTGCAAAAGTAGCTCCATGAACTTTTCTTTCTCTTTTGGCATTGTAATCATATGCACTTCAAAATTATCGCCGTACGTAACTTCTAAATTTCTCTTACTTTTTCCAACAAACCGAATCACCCGAATGCTTGCAAGCGGAATTTTCTTCTTTATGAGCCAATATCCTGTTACGAGCTCACCATTAATAATTTTATGTTGAAACACAAATATGTCTAAAATCTGAATAATATTTACAGCTAGACATAAGATTCCTGCTACAAATGCCATTAGCCATCCTTGTTCGTTTAGTATAAGTGATATAGCAGGGGAAATTACGATGAATAATAACATCAGAAACATACCAAATATTATAATGGGGTTCTTTTTTATGTGAAATACCATTTCCATCACCTCTTATCCATATAATACCATTAATTGTTAATAAATTCAGAAAAAAGAAGCGCTCTTCTATACGCTTCTTTCCTTCCATTCTCTCGCTAACATACTATATACCGCGATGTCGTGATAATGATCATATAACCATTCTCCATCACGCATCATTCCATCTAAATGAAGGCCAAGTCGTTCTGGAATGGCACGGCTCTTTACATTTTTTACCCCGCAATGAATTTCAACTTTATTTAATTGTAATACCTCAAAAGCATAACGGAGCACAGCCTCTACACTTCGCGTCATAATTCCTTTTCCGCTTGCTTCTTCTGCAAGGTAGTAGCCAAGACTTGCCGCTTTCTTTCCCCAATCTACCGGATGAGTACCGACCATTCCAACAAGTTTTCCTTTATAGCGTATACCTGCTTGAAAACCATTTCCATCTGCAAATTGATGCAGCCACATTGGTAAAATTTCATTGTATCCTTCAGCTGATTTTGTGCGATCGACCCACGGAAGCCATTCTCGTAAATGTTCTCGGTTGCTGTCCACTAATTCGTACAACTCATCTTTATGATGCTTTTCTAACAATTGTAATTGGATTTCATCATCGATTCTTAGTGTAAACATTGCTAAATCCCCCTTTTTATTTTCTTATTATTCTAACATCTTAATTTGTAAATTGTTATAAAAATTACAGATTTATACTACTTTTTTTAACACGTAATACAAAAAATCCCGAAGAAAGAAGAACACCGCTAATTACTAAAATCATTCCGAGTACTTGTGCCGAAGTTATGTTTACACCGTTGAGGAAAGAAACAATCATTGTTACAACTGGAACGAAATTAAAGAACAATGATGTTTTAGCAGCCCCAATTTGAGCTACCCCATTATTCCACCATAAATAGCCTAATACACTCGTTCCAATAGCCATAAATAAGATGGAAAGCCAAGCGAAGAGAGGAATATCCATGATTGGCACTATATTTTTCTGTACAAAAGAAATGCTAATAAAAGCGATTGCTCCAACAATCATCGTATATGTCGTTGTGTGCATAGGACTTCCACTTTTAATAAACTTTCTACCTAATACACTATATAACCCCCAGCAAATATTCCCCAATAAAATAAACAAATCTCCTGTGGACAAAGATAAATTTTGTATAACAGATAATGACCCTTGTGTAATCACAAGAATCACACCAAGAAATCCAAATACCATTCCAATTGCCTGTCTTCTCATTATTTTTTCTTGTAAAATCATCCTCGCTAATATCGTTGTAACAAGTGGATTCGTAGCCATAATAAGTGAACCATTTATAGCCTCGGTATTTTTCATTCCTAAAAAGAAACAGAAATTAAACCCAAATACCCCAACTATCCCAAGCAACATGTAGTAACCAATATTCTGTTTACACTCTTCCCATTTTAAATTTTTTCTAATTATTAACATACCTAACATAACAAACGCCGCTACCCCAAAACGCCATGCAGCAATGTGAGTAGCTGAAAAATATTGTACTGCATATTTTGAAACATTAAATGTTCCACCAGTAAATAATGCAAATCCAAGCAACTGTAGATACACTTTATTTCTCATCATCGTCCTCCAAGTACTTTTCTCCTAAAAAATCATAATAAATCTCTAATTTTTGTTCTGTAAGTTGAATTACTCGTTCTAATTGTTTCTTTTGCACTTCTATCTTTTTTAAATGATCATTTAAAATGGAAATGCGTTTTTTTATTTTCGACGGCACTTCTTCTTTTCTTTGCTTAATTTCTTCTAAAATACAACCGTCACTCGCAAACTCAGCAATTTCCTCTAATGACATTCCCGTTTGTTTTAAAGAATATAGAAATTGCAAAAACTGCACATCTCCATCTGTATATTGCCGAATACCGCTATTTCGTTTTGGTGGCGGCACTAATCCTAACTTTTCATAATAACGAAGTGTATAAATGCTCATTCCTGTTAACTCTGCAACTTTGCCAATTGTATACATCATATCTCCCCCTTACCTTCCACAACTTCATCTTACAACCTAGAGTTGACTCTAGGTCAATAATAAAAAAGGTTTGTCCAAAAAATTCACTTTTTTAGACAAACCTTTTTACTATTCATGTGTAAGCATAGAAAGTATATATATCTTCAATTATTATTTTCTCAAAATCGTAATATCTGTCGTACTTCTTCTACACTTAAACCTGTAAATTTTGAAATATCTTCTAAAATCATTCCGTTTGTATGCATGCCCCGAACTAGTTTTTTTCTTTCTTCTTCTCGACCTTTTTCTAATCCTTCTTCACGTGCGTGAGCTAATTTTGCTTGCTCATCTAAAAGTAATCTTTCGCGCGCTTCATATGCAAGGCGAAATGAGGAGTCATGACTCATGTTTTCCCATTTATTCATCGCTTTTTGTAAAATTGGATCTTGATTCATTGCAATCTCCTCCAATGTTTTTGCTAAATATTCATCTTCATGTGCAGGTAACAACAACATCCAACGAAAAAAAGACGTGCACCTCTACACGTCTTTTTCATTTTCTTATTTTTTCTCCGCCACTTGTACTTCCTTTATATAAGCAGCTTCAAACTTTTGAATATCACCAGCGCCCATGAAAATAAGTACGCCGTTTTTATGTTTCTTTAATACTTCTGTCGTCATAACTGTAACAAGCTCTGCACCATCAATGCGTTGCTGCAAGTCTTGAATTGTTAATTCTCCTCTATTTTCACGTGCAGAACCGAAAATATCACATAAATATACTTGATCTGCTTTACGTAAGCTTTCTGCAAATTCATCTAAGAATTTTTGTGTTCTAGAGAATGTATGCGGCTGAAATACTGCTACGATTTCACGCTCTGGGTATTTTTGGCGAGCTGCTTCAATTGTCACGGTAATTTCCGTAGGGTGATGTGCGTAATCATCAATAATTACTTGCTCACCTACTACCTTTTGGTTGAAACGACGCTTTACACCGCCAAATGTTGTTAACTGATGTTTCACAACTTCAACATCAATGTTTTCATAATGACAAAGGGCAATAACCGCCAATGCATTTAGCACGCTATGATTGCCATAACCTGTAATTTCGAACGTTCCATAATACGTATTACGAACAAAGACATCAAATCCAGTGCCATCTGTTCTTTTTTGAATGTTACGTGCCTGGAAATCATTATCCTCGCCCAATCCATAGAAAATAACTGGTACTTTCGCTTGAATTTTTTGAAGTTCTTCATCATCACCGCACGCAATAATCCCTTTTTTCACTTGCAGTGCCATCTCTTGGAACGCACTAAATACATCATTAATGTCTGCAAAATAATCAGGGTGGTCAAAATCGATATTTGTCATAATTGCATAGTCTGGATGATATGACAAGAAATGACGACGGTATTCGCACGCTTCAAATGTAAAATATTCACTGCTTTCTGCTCCAAATCCTGTTCCATCACCAATTAGATAAGATGTAGGATTAGCACCTTGCATCACATGTGATAATAAACCTGTCGTTGATGTTTTTCCGTGAGCACCCGTTACAGCGACACTCGTATACTTACTCATAAGATCGCCCAAAAAGTGATGGTAACGATAAATAGGTAAATTTAATTCTTTTGCATATTCAATTTCCTCATGCGTATCAGGAAATGCATTTCCTGCAATAATCACTTGTCCTTCTTCAATATTCTTCTTATCAAAAGGTAGGATAGAAATCCCACGCTTTTCCAACGCTGTTTGCGTAAAAAAGCGTTTGTCTACATCAGAACCTTGAACAGTATGCTTCATATCATGTAATATTTGCGCTAAAGCACTCATCCCTGTCCCTTTAATCCCTACAAAATGGTAAACTGTCATCTTAAAGAACCTCCAACATTTCGAACTATTCCAACGGTCTATCTATAAGACAGTATATGATTTTCTTCTTATTTTGGTAATCATCTCGAATTGCTTATAATCACGTCCAAGCCCCCGTATAAGCCCATAACAAACCTATTATAGCAAAAAACAATCCGTTATACTATGATAACAGAAAAACTGATAGGGTCAATTCCCTACCAGCTTTTCTATTTATTCAATTGTTTAAAAATGATTATTCCTCGCTTAACATTTGGAGAGAAACAAAGACGTTTCACTTTACCCCGCATTAACGGGCAGTAGTACTCCCACGTCAAGGTTGAAATAGAATCATTGTCCAAACTTCGCTTTTCTAAAGAAGATATGCGGGGGAATAACTGCCCGTAAAAGCCCGATTGGTTCAACTAACCATCAGTGGGGGATAAAGCTCCCCCACTGATGGAAGTTTCACTTTACTCCGCGTCTCCTCTTGCTTGTAATTCAACTCGTTCTAAGCGCGGGTTTGGACGATATTTACGTCCTGCTTTCGCTTCTGGTTTACCGTTTAATTCTACGTTATCACCTGTAAAGCCAATGTTCATTTTCAATAAGCTGCTGCCGACACCATAAATGTCAACTGGAACATTTTGTGTTTCAAACTCACGGATTCGTTTTTCATCAAAGCCGCCGCTTACTACGATATTCACGTGCTGGAATCCTTCTTCATCTAATGCATTGCGAAGTGCAAAGATTAGAGATGGATTCACACCGCGCGGATCAAATGTGCCAAGTACTTCTGGATGACGAATGAAATATTGGTCAATCATCGTACGCGATGTATCTACACGTACTCCTTTTAGTTCTGATCCGAACTCACGAGCAACACGAAGTGCATCTGTAATGACATCGTTATTGTAATCGATTAATACGACTAGCTCATCTTCTGGAAACTTTTTATGATATGCTTTCGCTGCTTCTACAACATCACCATTAAACATTTGAATTAAAGCGTGAGGCATTGTTCCCATTCCGCTTTTGCCCCACCATTCATTCATCGCATGCGTTGCCTGTGCGCTCATACCACCGATATAAGCAGCATAACCATCACCGGCTTGTTGTGTGTAATGATCATCACGGTCGCCCATGAAAATAACAGGCTTTTCTGTTTGACCGCTGCGCGCCGCTTGAACAACGTTATATACATTTGTTGCCACAGAAGTGCGTCGTCCTAAAATGCCATCAATAACACCTTCTAAATAACCGAAATATTCATATGGCCCGCGAATCGTTAATACCGTTTCAAACGGACTTACTTTATCCCCATCTTTTAAAGTGTGAATTTCAAGTTCTTCAGGATGCTCCGCAAATGTTTGTAATAAAGCAAGTACTTCATCTGTTCCGCATAATACAGCGTGTTCCTTTTGGAAAAATTGCATTGTCACAACACTTTCCGCTCGAAATTCTTTAATAATATCACGAGTTTTTAAGAAATAAACGGCTGAAAACCATCCTTCACCAACGCGCTCATCAAACTTGAACGTCTTATTTGTCAGTCGATTTATTTCACCTTGTAATTTTAGTTCGATTTCTTTCATGTCGCTATACTCCCTACTTTACTATCCAACGTTTTCTCTTAGTATACAGCAAAACCTTTTCTTATACATGTATATCCTGCATCGCAGCAAATTCATCTTCTGTAATAAGGACATCTCTTGGTTTTGTTCCGCGTGCTTCCGAAATAATCCCTTGTGCTTCCATTTCCTCAATAAGACGAGCGGCACGATTATAACCAATACGGAATCTTCTCTGTACAGAAGACGTGGACGCTCCCCCTTGTTCTACAACAAATTGACATGCTTCAAAGAACAGTTCATCCTCAGATTCTTGTTGTTCTGTTTTTGCCAATAAGTCTTCTTGCTGGAATAAATAATTTGGTTTCATTTGACGTTTCGCATGCGCAACAGACTTTTCAATTTCCTCATCTGAAACGTATACCCCTTGCACACGAACTGGTTTTGACGTTCCATTATCTAAAAATAACATATCACCGCGTCCGAGTAATTTCTCAGCTCCACCAATATCAATGATTGTACGCGAGTCTACTTGCGATGATACTGTAAAAGCAATTCGCGTTGGAATATTTGATTTAATTAATCCTGTAATTACATCTACAGATGGACGCTGCGTCGCTACTAATAAATGAATTCCACAAGCTCTTGCTTTTTGGGCAATGCGGCAAATTGCTTCCTCAACATCGCCCGGTGCAACCATCATTAAATCAGCTAACTCATCAATCACAATGACGATATACGGTAACGTTTCACCTGGAATTTCTTGTTCATTCATAATTGTATTGTAACGTGTTAAATCACGCGCACCTGCATGTGCAAACAATTCATAACGGCGCTCCATCTCATCTACTGCCCATTTTAAGGCTGCCGTTGCTACTTTTACATCCGTAATAACCGGTGCAACAAGATGCGGTACAGAATTATACGGCGCAAGTTCCACCATTTTCGGATCGATTAACATCAGCTTTACTTCATGCGGCTTCGCCTTATATAAAATACTTGTTAAGATTGCATTAATACATACGCTTTTTCCTGATCCTGTCGATCCGGCAATTAAACCGTGCGGCATTTTTCGAATATCCGTAACAATCGGTGCTCCTGAAATATCAAGACCGAGTGCGACTGTAAGCGGTGATTCACTTTTCGTAAATACTGGACTTCGCAAAATTTCTCGAAGAAATACAGCTTTACTTTCTTTATTTGGCACTTCAATTCCAACTGCACTTTTACCCGGAATTGGCGCTTCAATTCGAATATCACGAGCTGCTAAGTTCAGTTTAATATCATCACTTAAGTTCGTAATTTTATTTACTTTCACACCAGGCTCTGGCTGTACTTCAAAACGAGTAACGGCTGGTCCTTGCGTCACATTCACAACTTTTGCACCAATATGGAAATTATGGAATGTCGTATTTAACAACTCTTTTTGTTCCTCTAACCACTCAGCAGCATTTGTCGTGGGATGACTTGGAATATTTAAAAGTGTTAATGGTGGAAACTCGTATGTCGGCGGCGCTTGTAAAACATTCCGAACGTCTTGCGCTGTTTCCACAACAACTCGGTGCGTCATTTCTTCTTGCACTGGTTGCTTTTCTACCTCTATATTTTGTTTTTGCTCAGGTTGCGTCTGAGCAGGTTGCATTGCCATTGCAGCGCGACGCTTTTCTTCTAACATCTGTTTATCTTGCTTCAACATCACTACATTAAACGGAACGAAACGTTTCTTCTCACGTTTTGGCTCTTCAATCACCTTTTCTTGTTGCTCCGCTTTCACTTCCGGCTGTTTCTTAGCTTCTATTTCTTTTTCTTCTATTAGTACATCTGCAAAGCTTTGTACAGCTTGCTTTGTTTGCTCATCAGCTTGAACAAATTCTTCCGTTTGTTCTTGTGTGAAACTTTCTGCTTCGGATACTTCATCAAACTCTGCAGCAACCACGGATTCTATGTCTAGTGATACGTCCGCTACTTCTGTTTCCTCGGATACTTCAGCTTCAAATGATTCTTCTATCTTTTCGGAGTCCTCTTGAATAACAGATTCTTCTACGATTGAAGTTTCTTCTTGCATATCGGAGTTTTCGATTGTTGAAGATGCTTCTACCACTAGCTCAACGTCTTTACCTTCTACAGTTGATTCTTCCCTCTCGGCAGATTCCTCTGTCTCCAGATGTTCCGCTGTAGTAGCAAGTTCTTCCGCTTCGATTGTTTCACCTACTAGTAATTCTTCTGTAGTAAGTTCTTCTTGCTCCGCTGACTCCACTGTCGTTTCTTCCGTAATAGGCTCTTCTGCTACTTCGCTTATTTCTTCTTCCGCAAGTTCTTGTTCAGCTGATTCTTCTTGCTCCGCTGGCTCCTCTATCGCTTCTTCTATGACTGGTTCTTCTGCTACTTCGCTTATTTCTTCTTCTACAAGTTCTTCTTCAGCTGGTTCTTCTTGCTCCGCAGGGTCCTCTGTCTCTTCTTCCATGACTGGTTCTTCTGCTACTTCGTTTATTTCTTCTTCCGCAAGTTCTTCTTCAGCTGGTTCTTCTTGCTCTGCAGGGTCCTCTGTCTCTTCTTCCATGACTGGTTCTTCTGCTACTTCGCTTATTTCTTCTTCCGCAAGTTCTTCTTCTGCTGATTCTTCTTGCTCCGCAGGGTCCTCTGTCTCTTCTTCCATGACTGGTTCTTCTGCTACTTCGTTTATTTCTTCTTCCGCAAGTTCTTCTTCAGCTGATTCCTCTATCGCTTCTTCCATAACTGGTTCTTCTGCTACTTCGTTTATTTCTTCTTCTACAAGTTCTTCTTGCTTTGCTGATTCCTCTGTCACTTCTTCCGTAACTGGTTCTTCAGTCATTTCAAAGCTTGTCCCTACAACAGTAGGTTCTTGTACTTCATTTTCAGATGTATGAATTTGCTTAGCAAAATCTTCACTTCGTACGATAACATCTTCAGGCATACCCAACTGTTCTTCTTCCTGGGTATGTAACGTTGCTTCATTTTTGTCTATATCTACTGTGTGCTCTGCATCTGCTTTAACAATGGTAGGTTCAACTTCTGTTAATTCATCTTGTGATACATCAGAACTTATATAGCCATTCTTTTCTAACCACGCATCAACAACTGATTTTCCTTCCATTGATATTTCAATATCTTCTCGTTGTTGCTGTTGTTTACTTTCCTCATTTTCCTTTTTCTTGGTTTCTGGACGATTGTATCCAAAAATAGGCGAAACCATTTCTGAAGGGCGGAACGGTCTTCGATTACTTTCAACTTTAGGAGTATGTCTTACCTTCTCAGTACTTGGTTCCATATATGTCATTTCTTGCACTTCTTCTACTCGTCTTGATTGGCGCCGCTCTCTAATCGGTCTTTCTTGTATAGCGTGCTTTTCTAGACGAGATGACCCCTGCGTAATCTCGTCAAATCCATCATCAGGAATTAACGGGAACCGGAAATTAGCACCCGAATTTGATTTAGACGCTTTCAGCTCATCTTCTCGTTTATCAGAGTAGTATTTTACACGAGGGATCTGAGAAGTAACTTTTTTCTCTGCAGGTGTTTCTATTGCACTTAATGCTGTCGCTTCATTTTCTTCCTCTTTTTTAAAAAGCTTTTTCATCCAATCTAACATGCTTACCACTCTTTCTACTAAATAGTAACACCCTTTATTGTATCAGCATTCAACAAAAAGTGCAGATGAAATTGCTTTCATTTCATTTACAGAAAAATAAAAAATATCATTACATAAAAACGGCTCCATATACAATGGAGCTAAGAAAAAATTACCCTTTATTAACTCGATAACTCTCAACACTATCTGCTACACTTTGCAGTAAAGAACGTAAATAATTTACGTCTGATAATTTTTTGTCTTCTTCTGGATTTGACATAAATCCTAGTTCTAATAAAACCCCTGGTACCTCAGCCCAGTTAAATCCAGACAAATCATCACGAAACTTAATTCCGTTTACTTGTACATTACTATTTTCCTTTACTTTATTCACAATGAACTCAGAAGCGGTTAAACTCTCCTGATAAATATTTTTTGTAAAAGCATTCTCTTTTGACGTCGTCAATACCGCAAAACCCTTTTCTGCTGCACTTTCCGAACCATCTGCATGAATTCGTAAAAACAAATTCGCATGATGCTCATTAGCAACTGTCGCCCGTTCTTTATTACTTATATTTACATCATGCGTCGTTCTTGTCATGACCACTTCAACGCCTTTTGCCTCTAACATCTCTTTTAATAGAACAGCAGCTTCTAAATTTAGTTCATACTCTCGCTTTTTCGTGACAACTCCTGTTGTTCCATCTGTTACTTTATATTTTTGTTTCGTTGCCCCTGGGCCGATTGGCTCTAGCTCTAAATTCGCTTTTCGTTGGTGACCTGGATCAATACATACGACGAACTTCGGTTTTTCCCCGGCAGGAGCAGGTGCTGGCTCTTCTTTCACTTGCTCAGCTTTCGGTTCATTGTTTTGTACAGGACTTTCGACATGAGGAGGTTTCTTTTCCTCTTGCTTCGGTTCTGTTTTTACAGTTTCCTTCGTGCATCCTATCATACAAAGTGCTGCTATCATCATTACAGAAACATTTTTTATGTGCTTCATATTATCTCCCTATCTATAAAAAGAATTTCTTATGTGCTCTATGATTTCATCTACATGATCCGCAATACAATCAGGATTCCAAGTACTCATTCCCCGCTCCGCCGTATACACATGTAAATTTTGTATATCTACAAAAATAGGATTGCCAAGATCCGTATCATATCCAATCACAAACCAACTCTCTTGCCAATTTCCTTCTTGTTCTCCTATTAATGAATTTCCTTTCTTATCAT
>Ga0209025_1004747_pt1 | contig 11564 bp, 13 predicted proteins | sample AraplaMF_Col_mLB_FD_184256 | JGI IMG/M metagenome (GOLD analysis project Ga0209025, IMG submission 184256) | Arabidopsis root microbial communities from the University of North Carolina, USA - plate scrape MF_Col_mLB (SPAdes) (version 2) | ecosystem: Host-associated > Plants > Roots > Endosphere... | reverse complement strand
AATACGTACGAGCACACGGTGGAGAAATTGCAGTAGAGAGTGAGAAAGATAAGGGGACGATATTTCAAATTCATATCCCGATCGTGAGAGAAGGAAGCTCGTAAGGTCACATAATGATACCGGGCAGTTGGAATGCTATCGACTTGACTATGATTCATAGCAGCTTCCCAATGCGAACTGGAATAAATTGTTGTTATCTGGTTCAAGCTAGTATTAAAAACACGGGGGAATCCTGCACATGTTTACATTGGAATCAAGACTTGAAAATGTACAAGGCACCTATTGCGACTTAAGTGAATACTTTTGTAAAATGAATTTTTGCTTAGGCGGCAATTGGGAGTACAAGCAGGGGATATTCGACAAGCATTTGGACGCGGAACGTAAGGTATGGCTGCGGATTCCCTTTTATGTAACAAGTGGGCATTTGGATGGAGAATGTGACGGCTGCGACGCCATTGTGAAGTTAGGCAAGCCTTTTGTATTAAATCATCTATACAATGAGGGATTGGATGAAGAGGCACATATCTCACTCACCGGAGGGCTGTTCAATCAATTCCAAGCCCCCGTTGATCCGGATGCTAGTGTGAAGCCGAGATGGGTGGATCAAGCCCAGGAAGTGCTTCATCAGTTAGAACAGTCGATAGTGCATTAAAATGAAAACCCCTTAGATCATTGGAACTTTGGTTCATCCGATGAAATCAAAGGGGTGAAGTTAAGTTATGTGAAGTATTCAATCGTTGCTTCTGGGAAATACGTGTTTATTAGACTTCCGAGCGTATCTTTTATCTCCTCTTGCTCGCTATCAGTATAGACAAATTTGCCAATCCCATAACGTCCCCACTTCCATTTTCGCTTGGTTTCTTCAAGTTCCAATTTGGTCATTGGGTAATTTTGCTTAATCACGCGTTTAGCCGGTTTGGTAAATCGATGCTGGATCATTTCGAAAGTTAGATCCTTTTTCGCGGAATCGGGCAGCAATCCTGCGAGATTCTGGAGCATTTCTGTATAACCTTCTTGCCAGCCCTCGTGGAGGTAGATCGGAGCGATAATGAAGCCTAGCGGATATCCTGCATTTGCGACCTTAACCGCTGCTTCGATTCTTTCCCCCAGACTAGACGTTCCTGGCTCAAAATTCTTAATAATGAAATCCGCATTAACACTAAACCGAAATCGAGTTCGACCTTGATGCTTGGCGTCTAGTAAATGGTCCACATGAGCGAATTTCGTCACGAATCGCAGCTTACCGAACTCAGATTTGCCAAAATGCTCGATTGTTTTCTTGAGTGTATGGGTTAAATGATCAACACCGACTATATCAGAAGTACATGATGCTTCAAACCGAGTATATTCTGGTGCCCGATCTTGCATATATTTATCTGCCGCATCGAAGATATCCTCAAGATTGACATAGGTCCGAATATAAGGTTTGCTTCCCATTGTCGTCTGTAAATAGCAATAATGACAATGCCCCATGCACCCTGTTACGAGTGGAATGGCATATTCAGCAGATGGCTTGGAGGTATCGAACTTAAGCGTTTTACGGACACCTAATACGAAAGTGGATTTCGCTATACGATATCGCTGAAAATCATTGTCTCCCGGCAAATTACGAATCTGATTGTGTGAAGTGGTCTGCCGAATTTCAATGCCCATCTACTCAAATTTATGTACTAACTCTTGACCGAGTGGATATTCCAGTGCACCGGGTTCAACATATACGAGTTGAGGGATGAACGGTTTAACCATAAAAGTCCTCAATTTCAGCAAGACCAAAAGCATCTTGATAAGCCGCTTCGGCTGCATCCATGGATGCATATACCGCGAACTCTTCGGTTAGAGGGTAATATGTTTCATACAAGAAAAGCGCCATCTGATTTGGATTCTCCGGATGATGAACGACGGCGGCTTGCTGTACGTTCGCGACACTCTGAGAATGGGGGTTGCGAATGATGACGTAGACAATTTGTCCCGGTAAAAAAAGTTCATTATACCCCATGGTTCATCTACCCTTCCCTATTAAGGATAAGCTCTAGTGAGGAGGGGAAGGGAAATGATCCCTTCCCTGTCTTCCAACCATCTACCGATGTTCGACTAAGTCAATAGCACCCAAAACCATGTGAGCTAATCCAAACCCTAGGACACCCGTAGCAGCAAGTTTATACTTGCCCCCAAGTAGTGACGCAGCAGAAGCAGTTACCAAAGTTCCAAGAACCACGGGAATCAAACCTTCACGCATCGTTATCACTCCTATTGAATTGTTATGGAAGACACGGGTTATTGTGATCAAGTCTATTTGTATTTATTCACATGCATTGGGCATCTTAAGGTTTCTATCATGCCAGCAGCACGTTACCTCATCTTCGATATCCCACCACTGACCAGATTCACCTTAACATCAATCTTCTCGATACTTTCGGGATCAAGTGGGAATTTTCCCTTAGTAGTCAACAACTTGTCCCACTGTTTTGGCATGCTGCGATAAAATTTGCCTGAAAGTCCGAAAACATCCGCATTCATTTCTAAACCTTTCCGGTAGGTTGTCATGATTTGATTTTTAATTTCTTTTATCGCCTGCTGTTCCAGCCTTTTCTTATGAAAACTCGTGTTTAGCTGAGGGATGGTGGCCTGCATAGACACTTTAATATCGAAGACAGGTTGGCCATGGCTCAACTTTGGACGGATGGAGGATTTGATTTTATTCATAACCATTAAAGCCTTTACTGTATTGTTATCTCGGATAACTAGAGGGGTTCTCTTCGTCTTTTTTTCCAGCCATCGAAGCCCTAGAATATCTGGGGTTTGCAGGCAGCCTCTAAATTTCTGATTGTCCAAAAAACAAACGCCTTCCATACTGAGGTTGGGAGAAGGCTTGTTATTATCGGTCCAACCATGCACAATATTCAGCGAAGGTAACAGAACCGTTTGCCCTTTTTCTTTCCATTTCCATATAAATTTGTAGAGGTACAACGGTGCAATGATTGAACTCTGTTCATACGCTCTCAACGGGCTGTTAAGCTGTGAATAAAGTACGGATAAGTCGGCGATCGAAGGAGTATTGAGCACTTCTTCCATTGGTTCATGCGTAGCCGTGACCCAAACCGTATATCGGAATTCATAATAACGATCCCATACATCCAAAACCTGTTGAATAATATTATTTTTGAGAGCCTTGTCGCTAAATACGATGGTTTTCACACTGCTCCAGACAACCCTCTGCGGGCTTGATGCGTACAGATTGAATATAGCCGTATCGAAGGAATCCCCTTTGGCCTTACCGATGAATGTTTTCTGCTCTTGTGCCTGTCCTGATTCCCTCTTTGCAATGCCGCTAAAATTAACCATTTGGACATAAATAACGACCTGATCATCCACATAATCGATCCCCATGGTATTGACGTAAATCATATGTTCAATTTCCCTGGCTCCCCAACACCCCGTAAGCATTGTCGAAAATAGCATGACGACAAGGATGCATCGTATGCATTTCATTGTGGTTTCCCCCCTTTATACCGTGTTCATTCAAATGACAGGTCGTTATTTTTTCTTTCCCCATGGCATTCTAAAGATAACTTTATACATGTCCTTGAAATGCTGTGGGGCTAAGGGGGTTAGGTAGTAGGTTCCGAATGAACGCAAATTCACCATATAGAGAATCAGGGCCAGCAGACATATTAAAGTACCAAACAATCCAAGAAGCCCGCTAATCATGAGCACGGCAATCCGAATCAAGCTGACGACGCTGACCAAGGACTGATTCACTAAGGTAAAGGTGGAAAGTACTGAAATCGCAATAACGACAATCGTACCTGGACTTGCAATGCCGGCGCTAATGGCTGCCTGTCCGATGATTAACCCGCCCACTACGGATAATGTCTGACCGAATGCGGAAGGCATTCTCATGCCCGCTTCCCGGAAAATCTCAAACAAAAACAGCAACACGATTGCTTCCAGAGGAGCGGGAAGAGGCACCCCCTGTCTCGAATTCACTAAGGTTGCAAGCAATGTAAAGGGGATTTGATCCGAATGATAAGTAGTAAGCGCGATCCAGAACCCCGGCAAAAACAAGGTAAGCATCACGCCGCACACCCTTAACAGCCTCGTAAAAGCAACGAAGATATTCACCAGATGCGCATCCTCTGAAGTGTTTAGCAAATAATTAAAGCTCACTGGTGCAATGATCACGGTAGGAGAACCTCCTATATTAATGACAAATTTACCATGAAGCAATGAATTCACGGCGAAATCCGGTCTGCCGGTGTAAGACATCAACGGAAAAAATGAGAAGCCGGTTAGAATTTCTTCCAGCTGCGAGCTGCTCACAAGCCCCTCGACCTGAATATTCGTCAGTTTCGCCTTAATTTCGTATAGAACATTAGGGTCGATCATGTCCTTGTGGTATAAGAGATGCACTTTTGTAGCCGTTTGAGATCCAATCGTGAATTCTTCGACCGCCAACAAATCGGTCTTGAGCCTTTTTCGAATAAGAGCGATATTGGTAAAGGATTCTTCCGTAAAGCCATCTTTTGGGCCTCTTGTTGATACTTCCGTATTGGGTTCCTCCGGTTGTCTTTTGGGGGGATCTGCCAGAGCCACGGCGTAATAATGATTCGAAGGCGTAAATAGAAGAAATAGATCGCCATTCAGAACGGTTTCTCGCATCGCATTTTCCATTAGATCTGATTGAATAGGAGTCATGTGAAATGGGACTTTCTGCGGAAGATCCAGTTCATATGATCGGAGGAGATGTTCCGGGATATTTTTTAGCTCAGGTATAATGCTTTGCTCCACTTTGTTCACATCGCACAACCCTTGGCAATAAACCAGATGGACTGCACGGTCCGATTTAGACAAAGTGACCGTCATCTTAATGATGTCTGAGCTCGAACCGAATAGTTTTGATAGCGCATCCTCAAACGGGTGAGATTCCTTCTGACCATACCCATTCATGATGTTACTTTCCCCTTTCGATGGGCCAAGCTAATTAGCCCTGTTATTACGACAGAAAAAAACACAATTCCCCAAATAGAGAAGGGAAGAACATAAGAAGAAATCAGTTTCAGAAAGAACTGGTCACTAAATGGAATGGCTGTGAACAGTACAGCACCTAAAAAAATACTTCCGAGCACCCAAGCCTTCACCTTTGGGCTTTGAATTTGGAAAACATCGAGAAACAGGAACATGGACAGAGATATTCTTAGAAAAGCTCCGCTGAACCACTGGTATACGCTTAAAAAGTCCAAATGCTCTATGTATCGACCAATCGTCAATAATCTCCATTCTTCAAATGCGGGATATCGGAGCTTACCAGCCTCGTCCGCACCAAACTCAACAATTGCGCCAATGATCGGCCCCATGGTGAGACCCAAGATAATTAGGATCATAATCATAAAGGACAGATATGACAGTTGCGACTTGATGTGGTGTTGCAAAAAGAAAAGCATAATGACCTCTACAAAGCCGACTCCTGCATACATCGCCCCTCCCCAAGCTGGCCGCATTCCATGCTCAAGTATCGGCGTTAATAAGGAATAATCCTTATGAGGCGTGTTGGATATCATGATAAAAAAGCCCAAAATAACGACAAACGGCAGTAATATGCTGGCGGTATTGGCTAGAGAATAAATACCCATGTAAGCATTTAGTGCAGAAATCAATAGAAATATACTGGAAAGTACCAATATGGGCGTCTCCGGAGCGAAGGTGAGATGGATCCAATAGACGGTGTCTCTCGTCGTAAACAGACAGATAACAAGCAGATATATCCCGGCTGCTGCCGCAAACATGCGGCCCACGAAGGGATGATAAGCTTTGGCCAGCCATTCAAATAGGTGCTGTTTATTGATTTTGGTGATGCCGATGTGCAGAATAAAAATCCAAATCAACGCACATGCGCCTGCCAGCAGCACCGAGATCCAGGCGTCACGTTTAGCTGCGTCCAATATAATAGGAATAATAATGACATGATTTAGAAGGCCTGTACTCAGCATAATGATCATAATGGACTGGATAAATGAAATCTTTGTTTTTATTTTCCTCGACCTCCTAAATAAACCGTGTCGCTTCTCCACATTTATCATGGCATTTTATAGAAGATTTATTCTCCAGCTTTTGTCATTCTATCTATGCCATACCGAATGTGAGAGCAACATTTCGAAAATCGCCTTGTGATATAACTGAAATGAAATTCACATAAGGAGATGAGAGAATGGGTAGGTTGAAAGGTAAAGTTGCTTTAGTAACTGGTGCAAGCAGGGGGATAGGAAGAGGTATCGCGCTGAGATTAGCAGAAGAGGGTGCAGTCGTGGCGGTACACTATGGAAGAAGACATCATGAGGCAGCGGAAGTCGTCCAGCAAATCGAGCAAAACGGAGGTTCGGCATTCACGATTGGTGCTGATTTGAGTTCAATTAATGGTATTAATAATTTATATGATAAATTAGATGATATCCTACGGGAACGCACAGGTGATCATGGGTTTGATATTCTAGTGAATAACGCTGGCATAGGGCAAATTTTAACCATGGAAGAGGCGACGGAAGATTCTTTTGACGAGGTGATGAATATGAATGTCAAAGGTCCGTTTTTTATTACGCAGCAAGCTTTGCCGCGTCTGAAGGATGGTGGGCGTATTATCAATATTTCATCGTTTGTTACACGCGTGGCATCACCGGGTGTCTTCACCTATAGCATGTCAAAAGGTGCAATTGACACATTAACACTTGCCTTGGCTAAGCAGCTTGGGAGCCGCAAGATTACGGTGAATGCCATTCAGCCAGGCATTATCAATACAGAGATGAACGCCGGTACCTTGCAGGATCTAGGCGGTCAGAAATATGCCGCTGGCTTGTCAACCTTCAACAGATGGGGAGAGCCAGAAGATATCGCAGATATCGCAGCCTTTCTTGCATCTGAAGACAGTCGTTGGGTAACCGGTCAATGCATTGATGCAAGTGGTGGATCTCATCTATAATACGGAGGGCTCTAGAACCTAGCGTAATCGCTAGGCTTTAGAGCCCTTTTTTTAATTTCCGATGTTTCAGCCTGCAGCCCAGACATCCAATTCAATCTTTAAATCTGGCAATCCTAATCCTTGAACGTAAGCAATGGTCATTGAAGGGGGAGTGGGGCCAAATACACGGTTCCAAATGTCATAGAAATGATCCCAATCGATTTCTTCCGTGGCCCAGATGTTAACCTTAACGACGTGATCAGGCGATAATTGTTGCGAGGCAAGAATATCAACAATATTGTTCATTGTATTGGTGACTTGTAGATTGAACGTCTCGGGGATCTGACCGTCTTTATCGATCCCAATTTGACCGGAAAATACATACATCTCCGCATTTCGGCTTATTTTCGTTACATGGCTGTAGCTGCCTATAGGTTTGGCAATATTGTCTGGATTCGAACGTTGTATGATAGGTTGACGATTGTTCATCATGTGAATGTTCTCCTTTTCGTTAGGAAGTAAGCAATGAAGTGACAATCAATCAACCATTCTAGAAAAAGACAGCTGTAGAATACCCAATACCCGAGGACAAGCTTTTCAAGGATCTCTTTTTCATTGGGTAACCCTCCTATATCGATAAGAAATTTATAGTAGAACAGTATCATTATACCATAGAACGCTGGTTTTTTAATGCCGTTGTAGTACAATGGTAGCCATGAAAGAGTCGGAGGTTATGTTGCCATGATTAATACCTACATACCAGCATCTATTGAAAAGCTTACCTTTATGAATGAACCAGCACATTGGCAAGTTGCGAATGATTCTCTATTCATCCAATCGAAACCCGAAACGGATTTCTGGTTGAAAACCCATTACGGCTTTGAGGTGATGAACGGGCATGTCTTGTACGAGTCCGTTACGACGGATTTCATCGCAGAGGTTTCGCTTAGCATGGAGCCTGTGTCCACCTACGATCAAGCGGGACTGTTCGTGATGGTATCGGATTCCTGCTGGTTGAAGACGTCACTCGAGTACATCCCAGATGGTCCGTCACATCTAGGGGCTGTCGTTACCAATCACGGTTATTCGGACTGGTCTACGAGGAACTATGACAATGCACTTGTGATGCAGCCTTTGGCATTTCGTGTTGAAAGGAAAGGTAGCGATTATACCCTATTCACTAAAACCCCAGGTAACCGTGAGGCGTGGGAGCAGATCCGAATCGCTCATTTACACGAAGATCCACATCTTAATCCTGTAAAAGTGGGTATCTACTGCTGCAGCCCAACCGCACAAGGCAGTGGTTTCGAGACACGCTTCCACTCCTTTACCATTGAAGAAAAATAAGGCGTGAAGCTAGCAAGCCGCATCGTGATCAGTAAGCTCCGATATGTATTTCTTATTCAAGCCGCCATTCTATTTTATTGATCTAGCTGATCAACATAACCCTGGTAAAATGACATGTTGATCGTTCGAGAGCATAGCGATATCGATTTACAACGCAATCCACATCTCGCTGCAGACGAATTCAAGCTCTTAAACCTATTGCATTCTGAGAGCGTAGCTGTACCGAAGCCTTATTACTTGGTTCCGGATGGAGAGCTATTTCTCAAACCCGCTTTAGTTATAGAATACATTGAAGGTAAGACGAACTTCGCACCTTCCAATATGAACGAATATACCTATCAACTCGCAGTCGCGTTATCACAACTTCATCGTATCGATTGCTCCCGCGTGGACGTATCTTTTCTGCCGCTGCAAATTGAGAATTATAATAAATTGTTAGTAAAAGACTTATTACGCTTGGATAGCTTACTGAATCATTCGGATACGCTCGAAAAGATCCATTCCTTCCTACGATCGCCGTCATGCAATAAAGCTGCCATCCTCCATGGAGATTTTTGGCCAGGCAATTTATTGTGGAGCAATGGCCAGCTAATCTCAATAATTGACTGGGAAGATGCAGCAGTTGGTGATCCGTTAGCGGATCTAGCCAATGGTCGTCTAGAAATTCTTTTCCATTTCGGAGAGGATGCTATGAATTGCTTCACGAATCATTATCAAGCCATAATGCCGACAGTTGATTATTCGCATTTAGCCTATTGGGATGTATTCGCTGCATTACGACTATGTAGATTTTCCGAATGGGGCTTAGATGAAGAGACCGTTAAAATGATGCATGATAAACACAGATTTTTTGTTACCATGGCTATTGATCGGTTCATATCCTAAGAAAAGCTGCCTTCATGGCTGACATGGACCTTAGACAATTCAGACTATTCGGGTATACAATATAAGGAATGAAAGAAGCAGGGAGAGAATGCCATATGCACTCGATTCAATCGGATCCATTTGTAAGGAACGAACGTGAACATGCGATAGCTTTAAGATCTGATAAGCTTGCCGAGATATTGGAACAACACGCTTCCTTGCATGATCGTGAAGGGTCATTTCCTTTTGAAAATTTTGAACATTTAAAGGAAGCAGGTTATTTAGCACTAACCGTGCCGCAGGAATTCGGTGGTGAAGAAGCGTCCTTGTATGAGATGATCCTTGCCCAAGAACGGCTTGCCAAGGGGGACGGCTCAACGGCGCTCGCTGTAGGCTGGCATGTGAGTCAGGTCCTTCAGTTACGTATTAAACAGTCGTGGCCGCGGGAATTGTACGCTGATTTTTGCAGAAGAGCTGTCGAAGACGGGGCGATGATCAACCAATTTGCGAGTGAGCCTGCTACAGGCAGCCCAAGCCGTGGGGGGCGACCGCTGACCACGGCTGTACGGACGGAAAACGGCTATTTATTGTCTGGCCGTAAAACATTCAGTTCACTCATTCCGATTTTGGATCAATTTACTGTCACTGCATTTGTAGAAGATGAAGAACGGACTGGCACGTTTTACGTACGAAAAGGCCCGGGGGTAAGCATCGATGAGACCTGGGATACGTTAGGTATGCGTGGGACTGGAAGTCATGATCTGGTGCTTGATGCAGTATTTGTGCCAGTAGAGCATAGAATCGATATCAGTGAGAACGAAGGAGCGTTAGGTGCGGGTATGTCTGATCACGGCGGAGGGCTCTTGCATGTCCCCGCTTGTTATCTTGGGATTGCCTGGGCAGCACGGGACTTTGCGGTGAAGTTTGCAACGGAATATCGTCCCAACAGCTTACCCGGCCCGATTGCGGAGTTGCCCCATATCCAGCAGAAAATTGGAGAAATGGAATCTGAACGCATTACAGCTCGCACATTGCTCTACAGCGTTGCCGACCGCTGGGATCGACTACCATCGGAGCGGGCAACGATGAAGCCGGAGCTTGGGCTCGCCAAGACAATAGCGACGAACTCCGCTATGCGGATTGTTGATCTAGCGATGCGTATTGTGGGCGGATCAAGTCTATCGCGCAGTTTGCCACTGGAACGTATGTACCGCGATGTCCGTGCTGGACTTCATAATCCTCCGATGGATGATACTGTCATAGCGATGTTAGCGCAGCGAGCGATTCGCGAAGTGTCGTCTTAATAATATCGTATCGAAATTGAAACAAGTAAAGACCCGTCGGTTCAATCCGAAGGGTCTTCTTACATTTTAAGGCCTTGATTGAATGGAAAAATTAGTCATATAATTGTGGGAAAGCGCGAAATCCCGTTGCTGCTGGCGACAGTTGACTATGCATTTGGCCAGATCGTCTGGCAAGAAGATGAGCAATATACAGCAGAGACTTTTTTGAACTTTCTAAACCAGGTTGTTGCTTTCTATCCGACCGGCAAAATCGTCATTGGACAACGCCCGCGTTCATCATGCCAAGCTCATACAGCCGTTTCTGGATGAGATGAAAGAACGGCTTGGGACTATGGAAGTGATTCAAGTCCGATGTGATCAACAATGTGTTTTATCACACGGTAGCCGAAATCCGGAACAACGTTCAGCAATTTAAGGACGAAATTATGAAATCATCCTTGTCACGCATTGATCGTCTTTGTGTTAGATTCTAATCGGGTAGCGCTAACATGTTGACTATTTTATACGCTTAGCATTAGCGGACATAGGTCTCTAGTTGGTTTTTTTGGTAATTACAATTTATTACACAATTTCGGTTACTTCGACAATCCCGATGTGCTACACTATCTCTGGTTTCATAATAAATGGAAAAATTAGGAGGATGATGGATGTGAACCATCGGAACAAATTGAAGGCCAAATGGTTACGCACGATGCTGGCCGCCCTGACGCTTGCAGTGGCGGTTCCCGTCTCCACGGCATTCGCCGACGGACCCGCAGTGGAATCCAGAGCAGTGGGTAAAACGGCTGGCGCCGCCCCCAACGTCACGATTATTCGCGCCAACGCGGATGTCGTTACCTCGATGGGAGCCGGCTGGGATTACCTCGGTCAGCGCTCGACGGTTTCCTCGCAAAACCCGACCAACTACGTTTATTCCAGCGGCGGCGATTTTAAGTTCCAGGTTGTGAGCGGTCCGGGCGGCGGCGCCTGGTATCAGCTGCGGGAATACGATCCGGGCAGCAATGCGGACGAAGTCGTGACCGGCTATGAGTACTTACTGTACCCTGGTGACACGCTGATCTTCCGGGGGATCAGCAACTATGTCGACGGCGACAACAAGA
>Ga0209025_1004738_pt1 | contig 11583 bp, 12 predicted proteins | sample AraplaMF_Col_mLB_FD_184256 | JGI IMG/M metagenome (GOLD analysis project Ga0209025, IMG submission 184256) | Arabidopsis root microbial communities from the University of North Carolina, USA - plate scrape MF_Col_mLB (SPAdes) (version 2) | ecosystem: Host-associated > Plants > Roots > Endosphere... | reverse complement strand
TGTAGATGAAAGCAGGTGCAACATGGAGGTCGTCAAAATTTCGCCTCGTGGGTATTGTTACGGGGTTGTCGACGCGATGGTACTCGCGACACAGACAGCGAAGAATCTGGATTTACCGCGCCCTATATATATATTAGGTATGATCGTACACAATCGTCATGTGACAGATGCTTTTGAGAAAGATGGCATCATTACACTCGATGGGGAGAACCGTCTAGAGATCCTAAGCAAGGTAGATAAAGGAACGGTTATCTTCACGGCACATGGCGTTTCGCCAGAAGTCCGCCGTATTGCACGGGAGAAGGGGCTTACGACAGTCGATGCGACTTGCCCGGATGTGACGAAGACACATGATTTAATTCGTGAGAAAGTCGCTGATGGGTATGAAGTGATCTATATCGGCAAGAAAGGGCACCCGGAACCAGAAGGTGCCATCGGCGTTGCGCCGGAGCATGTTCATCTGATCGAAAGAGAAGAAGAGATTGATCAGCTTGAACTGTCTACGGATCGTATTATTATTACGAATCAGACGACGATGAGCCAATGGGATATTAAGCATATTATGAATCGCTTGATAGAGAAATTCCCTCGTGCAGAAATTCATAACGAGATTTGCCTGGCTACGCAGGTTCGACAGCAAGCTGTTGCAGAACAAGCTGGTGAGACGGATTTGGTGATTGTCGTGGGTGATCCGCGAAGCAACAATTCGAATCGTCTTGCGCAAGTATCTGAAGAGATTGCGGGTGTCACAGCATATCGTATTGCGGATATTACAGAGCTCAATCGAGAATGGTTAGCAGGGGTTCGTAAAGTAGGTGTCACCTCGGGCGCATCAACACCGACACCGATTACAAAAGAAGTGATCGCATACTTGGAACAGTTTGATGCTGATAACGAATCGACTTGGCCAATCATCCGAACGGTGAAGATGGATAAACTATTGCCAACCGTTCGCGATAAGTCCAGCTAAGGAATTTGACCATGTCCAACCGGAAATATTCCTGGTTCAAAGGCATCGGGAGATGGATGAAGTATAAATACTTGCTGCTGATCCGCGCTCGAGGCGGTGGAGCAAAAGTAGCAAAGGGATTCTCGATTGGTCTTGCCATTGAGATGTTCACGTTACCTACGATGGGGCTGGCTTTTTTCTTGATTTTCCCCCTCGTGTATATTCTACGAGCAAGCTTTGCAAGTGCGTTAATCGGATTCGTCTTCGGTAAGATCATCTATATTCCGATATCCTTCCTGAATGGTATGGTTGGGGGGATGCTGCTGCCGAAGCGTGTTCACATTCATATTCCTTACGTGCCTGAATGGATCAATCGGTTCATGATGTATAATTTGAAACTAATTGTCGGTGGTATTGTTGATGGGATTATACTCGGACTGATTATGTACTTTCCTGTGAAGTGGATGATTGATTACGTAGGACATAAGCGAAAAGAAAAACGAAAAACACGCAGGCTGCATATTCACGGATAACGTGAATTGCAGCCTTTTTTTTGCATACGTGGTGGCAGAACGATATCAATTCGCTGCGGTACGCTGCGACTCTTCAAGCTGAATCCGAGATTGAGCGCGTGCGCGGAATCGTGAGAGTCCTAGCGATACAGCAGCTGTTCCACCAGCAACTGCAACACCTGCAGCACCAATCCAGCTGATGGATGCCAGCGAGATTTGCTCGATGGCAAAGCCGCCAATCCCTGCGCCAGCTGCCATGGCCAGCTGGAGAATCGAGGTGTTCAAGCTAAGCATAATGCCAGAAGCTTCGGGCGCAAGTGAAATGAGATAATATTGCTGTGTAGGTCCAGATGACCAAGCGGAGAACGCCCATAACATGAGCAGCGGGAATACGATAACAGCCGAGTGAGCCGAAATGGATAGGCTTAGGAGAACGACAGCATGAACCAACATGCCGCTGATTAATGTTCGAGCAACACCCCATTTGTCGGTGCTAAAGCCTCCGAACTTCGAGCCAATGAGACTGGCAATGCCAAATGCGAATAATCCTATACTGACGCCTTGTTCATTCATCCCGGTGATTTGGAGAAGAAATGGCGAAATGTACGTATAGACGATCGAGTAGCCAAGGATCCAGAAGAAGGTGATAGATAAGGCAATCGCGATTCGCGGTTGTCTAAGGAGCGCAAGCTGCTTACGAAGGGGAACAGGTTCTTCGCCGGTTGTTGATGGAATGACGTAGATGATCAAGAAGATGGCTAGGATGCCGAGGATACCAATGCCTCCGAAGATCAGCTTCCAGTCATACGAGGAAGCGATAACTCTTCCTAAGGGAACACCAATGATTAAGGAGGTGCTGAAACCCATCACGAGGGTGGCAATGGCACTTCCTTGTCGTTCTGCCGGGGCGAGCTTGGAAGCAACCGTTAATGAAGTGACGACGAAAACGCCGGTACTGAGCGCAGAGATGATGCGAGAGGTAATTAGGAATCCGAATCCAGGGATGATGGCGGCGATCGCATTTCCGATCACGAATATGCTAAGGGAATAGATTAGTAGTTGTTTCCTTCCCACGCGCCCTGTAAGCGCCATGAGGATGGGGGTCCCAAAGGCAAATGCCAGTGAGAATACCGTAATTAATTGACCGGCTGCAGCAACGGAGATTCCTGTATCCGCAGCCACCTTGTCTAGAATCCCCGCGATAATATTCTCTGATGTACCCACCAGAAAACTAACGATGGCTAATATATAAATTTTCCAAGCATTGGACATGATTGTATTGCTCCTCTCTCCACTCATATTTCAGTATTTCTAAAAATATAGAAATAACAACAAAAAATTATACGAGCAAAAACGGTGCGTACTTCTGTGCGACTTCGCGATTCACACGATAGAAGATATAGGTTCCGTCTTTACGAAGTTCCAATAGGCCGCAATCGGTCAATAGCTTCAGATGATGCGACAGGGTTGAGCCTGCAACAGATTCGAGCTTATCCTTAATATCGGAGCAGCACAAATTTTGCTCTTCTGTAAGCAGCATGGCGATTTTGAGCCGGGTAGGTTCCCCGAGTGCTTTGTATACTTTGACAGCTTGTCGTGCGTCTGCGTTGTCTTCGAACATGGTTTTATCACCTTCGCTGTGTGTTGTCATTATTTCTATATCTATCGAAATTAAGGTACCATAACTTTCCGTGGAAGTAAATATGTTATTTTCTGAAAAAGCGCTTGCATCGTTTTTTTATTTAGATGGTCTTGACGGGCATCCAAATAGGTCGTATAATCGCTTTAATGAATAAAAGCTTAAAAGCGTATAAGCGTTGCAGCATAATAGCGAAATGGTGACAATGGAACGACAATAGATAATGACAAATCAAGGAGTGTTGAACATGATTGCTATTACATCCAATAAAACTTCGGAAACCCGTGTGAATGAAATTGTTAAAGTGATAGAGCAAGCAGGGGCACAGGCCCATATCTCTCGTGGCGTAGATCGTACGGTGATTGGGATTGTCGGTCAATTCGAGCCGAAGCTCGCAGAACATCTTCGTCAAATGAAAGATGTAGAGAATGTTATCAAAATCTCGAAGTCTTACAAACTCGCAAGCCGCGACTTCCATCCAGACGATACGATCATTGAGATTAAAGGCGTGAAGATTGGTGGGAACAATCTGACGATTATGGGCGGTCCATGTGCGGTTGAATCGCCTGAACAGATTGATGAGATTGCTAGACTTGTTAAATTAGCAGGCGGTCAAGTTTTGCGCGGCGGCGCATTCAAGCCAAGAACAGGTCCTTACAGCTTCCAAGGCATTGGTGTCGAAGGTCTAGTCATGATGGCGGAAGCAGGGAAGAAGCATGGATTATTGACGATTACAGAAGTCATGACGCCTGAGACAGTAGATATCTGTGCAGAGTATGCGGATATTCTTCAAGTGGGAACACGCAATATGCAGAACTTCGATTTATTGCGCAAGCTTGGGGAATGCAATACGCCTGTCCTGCTTAAACGCGGCTTCAGTTCTACGTATGATGAGTTCCTGAATGCGGCGGAATACATTCTTGCAGGCGGCAATCCGAATGTAATGCTCTGTGAGCGCGGTATTCGTACATTCGAGACATACACACGGAATACGCTTGACCTTACGGCGATTCCTGTTCTTCAGCAATTGAGCCACTTACCAGTGATCTCTGACCCGAGCCACGGCACAGGTCGTCGGGAGTTGGTTGAGACGATGTCGAAGGCTTCTGTTGCGGCAGGCGCGAACGGATTGATTATTGAAATGCATACCGATCCAGATAATTCGATGACAGGCGATGGCGTACAATCGCTCTTCCCGGATCAATTCGCGAACCTATTGAAAGATCTTGAGAAGTTAGGCGCATTAATGGGTAAAAACTTCGACACGGAGAAAGCTCCGGCGGAAGCGTTCGAGACGTGGAAGGTTGTCTAATAGATTGATAATAAAACGAGACCATTGCGATGATGCAATGGTCTTTTTTGGTATCATAACAGGGCATTTGCACTTTATAACGAATGATTTGTACTATGTCACATTACCTCACATAAACCACAAAAAATACCTGACATGAGTATTGACGATGGTTCAACACAGGAATATAATAACTTCAACAAAGAAAAGAAAAGTTGAACATTCACAAGTGGGAACCCGATTAATGTTCGGGAATGGGAGGAATTTAGGATGTCAGTTCAAAGCGTATTAGACCTAATTAAGCAAAACAATATTGAGTGGGTAGATTTCCGTTTCGTAGACCTTGGCGGTCGCGCACATCACATCTCGTTGCCGGCTTCTGAAGTTGAAGCAGAGACATTTGTGAACGGCGTTGCTTTTGACGGTTCATCGATCCCAGGTTTCCGCGGCATTGAAGAATCGGATATGGTTATGATGCCAGATCCTGAATCCGTATATATTGATCCATTCACAGCACATCCAACATTGATCGTGATGTGTGACATTCATACGCCAGATGGTGATCGTTATGAACGTGACCCGCGCAGCATCGCGCAAAAGGCAGAGCAATTCATGCAAACGACAGGTGTAGGTACGGCGGCATTCTTCGCACCAGAGTCTGAGTTCTTCATCTTCGACGATGTTCGTTATGAGAACTCCATGAACAGCTCGTCCTTCTACGTGGATTCCGAGGAAGCTTCTTGGAACACGAACCGTAAGGAAGACGGCGGGAACCTAGGCTTCAAAGTGCGTACGAAAGGTGGCTATGTACCAGTAGCTCCAGTCGATACACAACAGGATATCCGCAGTGAAATGTGTCGTCTTATGGCTGAAGCCGGACTTCGCATCGAGCGTCATCATCATGAAGTTGCGACAGCTGGTCAAGCAGAGATCAACTTCCGCTTCGACACATTGACGAAGACAGCGGATAACTTGATGAAATACAAATACATTGTTCATAACACGGCAAAGCAATATGGTAAAGTGGCGACATTCATGCCAAAACCATTGTTCGGCGATAACGGCAGTGGTATGCACGTTCACCAATCGATCTTCAACGGTGACACACCTTTGTTCTATGAAAAGGGCGGCTACGCGAACTTGAGCGAAATGGCGCTTCACTACATCGGCGGTATTTTGCATCATGCACCAGCATTGATCGCATTAACGAACCCAAGTACGAACTCGTTCAAACGCTTAGTACCAGGCTATGAAGCGCCTGTGAACTTGGTATACTCCAAAGGTAACCGTTCTGCAGCGATTCGTATTCCAGTTGCGGCTGTAACGCCAAAAGGATGCCGTATCGAGTTCCGTACACCGGACTCCACAGCGAACCCTTACCTTGCATTCGCAGCGATGCTGATGGCAGGTCTTGACGGTATCAAGCGTAAGATTGATCCTTCTGTTCTTGGTTATGGACCATTCGATAAGAACATCTACGAATTGTCTGATGCAGAGAAGAAAGAAATTCGCAGCGTACCAGGCACATTAGACGATGCGCTAAATGCACTAGAAGCAGATTACGAATTCTTAACTGAAGGCGGCGTCTTCACGAAGGACTTCATCGAGAACTACATCGAGCTTAAGCGTGGCGAAGCGAAATCGGTGAATATCCGTATTCATCCGCAAGAGTACAGCCTATACTTCGATTGCTAATATAAGACGCAGTTCCTGCTTCGATCCATTTTCGGATCGGGCAGGAATTTTTGCTGTTGCCATAACAATTCCACTTGATGGAACCCTATATTACTGCTATCATAACCGTAACTATTTTATTGTGAAATCCAACATCAAGCTTGTCGAAGACGATCGACCGCGGTTCATTGTAGGTTTTATCGCCCAATAGAAAATGTCTTCGATTGCCAACGGCAGCTTTCTATTGTGGTAAATAAATATAGATAGGGTAGGGAGAGATGATCATGAGCAAGAGAGCTTATAACTTCAATGCAGGACCCGCAGCAATTCCGTTAGCCGTACTAGAGCGAGCGCAGCAAGAATTCGTAGATTTCCAGGGATCAGGTATGTCCATTATGGAAATGTCCCACCGTGGTGCGATTTACGAAGGTGTTCATAATGAGACCGAGCAGTTACTGAAGAAATTATTGAATGTTCCTGCTGGTTATAAGGTGCTGTTCCTACAAGGCGGAGCGAGCACGCAGTTCGCAATGATTCCGATGAATTTACTGCGCGAAGGACAAGTTGCAAGCTATGTCATGACAGGCAGCTGGGCGGACAAAGCGATTAAAGAAGCAAAATTGATCGGTGAGACGCATATTGCAGCTTCTTCCGAAGCGGATAAATTCATGCGGATTCCAGCGCTGGACGAGATCGAAATCCCTGCTCATGCAGCTTACTTACACGTTACATCCAATGAGACCATTGAAGGGACACAATTCGCGTCCTACCCGGATACAGGCAATGTACCCCTTATCGGTGATATGTCGAGTGATATTCTCTGTCGCCCGGTCGATGTGTCGAAATTCGGCATGATCTACGCTGGAGCACAGAAGAATTTAGGACCTTCAGGTGTTACCGTCGTAATTGCTCGTGAAGAGCTTATCGCCGAGTCGCCGAAGACGATTCCGACGATGCTTCGTTACGATACACATTTCAAGAATAACTCGCTCTACAATACACCGCCTTCATTCTCGATCTATATGGTGAATCAAACCTTGAAATGGCTTGAAGAGCAAGGCGGACTAGCTGCGGTTGAGCGTAATAACCGTGAGAAAGCGAACCTCATCTATAACACGATTGATAACAGCGGTGGATTCTATATTGGTTGTGCACAGGAAAGCAGCCGTTCGATCATGAACCTTACATTCCGTCTGCAATCGGAAGAGCTAGAGAAGAAGTTCATTAAAGAATCGGAAGCCGTAGGCTTCGTTGGATTGAAGGGTCATCGCAGTGTAGGCGGCTTGCGTGCTTCGGCGTACAATGCGGTGCCGCAAGAGACTTGTCAGGCACTTGCAACCTTCATGGCTGACTTCCAGCAGAAGAATGGCTAACGAATATCTTGAGTAGAAATACTAAAGGGCCGTCCCCTTGTCATCTTGATGACGTTGGGACGGCCCTTATTGTTGGTTAACCGTGTCATAGCCTTACCGTGACTTATGGCTGCTACGCATGGATTTCGTTATCTGCTTCCATTTCAGCTTTTCTTGCTGACGCAGCTTCGCATCTTCCTTGCGGGCGAGATAAGCGAGCTCAGCTTTCATTTTGTTATAGTTGTCGTACCTGCCCTGCTCGAGCGATCCATTCTCAAGCGCCATTCTTACCGCACAGCGCGGTTCCTCTTGGTGCTGACAGTCTGAATAGAAGCATTGCTCTGCAAGGGATTCAACGTCCTGGAAGGAGCTTGAGAAGCCTTCATCGGCATCCCATAATTGAAGCTCGCGCATTCCTGGTGTATCAATCATGAGCGCACCATCAGGGAGAATGAACAGTTCACGATGTGTCGTCGTATGACGGCCACGGTCATCCCCTTCACGCACCCCTTGTACCTTCTGACTCTCCGTACCGAGCATCTGATTAATAATCGAAGACTTGCCGACACCTGATGATCCGAGTAGGGCAATCGTCATTCCTTCTGCTAGATAAGGCTTAAGCTCGTTAAAGCCCGTTTCCGAGACAGTACTCACAATATGAACAGGAACGCCGATCGCAACAGATTCTAGCTCCGCTGCTTTTGCTTCAGGATCATCGCACAAATCAGCTTTGCTCAGAATAATGACCGGATTAGCACCGCTCTCCCATGCCATGATGAGATAACGTTCGACTCTCCGCACATTGAAGTCATTGTTGAGCGCGACGACGAGAAAGACTGTATTGATGTTGGTCGCCACGATCTGCTCGTCTGTTGTGGAACCTGCGACCTTACGAGAGAATTTACTGAATCGTGGCAGCACCGCATGAATCGTTGCACGGCCGTCTTCGGGACGAGCCGAGATCGCTACCCAGTCGCCAACCGCAGGGTAATCGCCGCGTCCTAGTGCACCATACCGGTATTTTCCAGAGACTTCGCCGATTAGTTCACCATGTTCTGTATATAACGTATATAGATGGGTATGCTCAAGCGCCACGCGTGCAGCTTGATACCCTAAGCTTGCAAATGATTCAAATGCCGTCTGAATCGACGGATTAAAGCCTAATTGTTGTAATTGAAATGTCAAAATGGATTCCTCCTAATGGTCTTGGGTTTGAAAATCAAAATCCAAGCCACAGTGAATCCTTAATTTTAATCGTCTACCGAATGGAGTCCATGAATGGAATTAAGGAGCACTGTGACCTCGCGACAAGTTACCAGTTCCGGAAATTGACGTATTTTTTACCATATTTACCACTCCTTTTCTCATTACGGATAGAACATCCTTGTTGTTTTCCTTATTTAGGGTGAACAAGAACATTATAGGAGTTGGTGTGGCAAAAAGCAATGGGAACTTGCGCGAGGTCACAAAAGAGCTAAGCGAGCTCCTCTTTGAACACGGGTTCATTTAATTTATATCCGACATTGCGAACGGTCATAATATATTGTGGGCTCCGAGCATTTTTCTCGATTTTTTCACGTAAATGGCTAACATGCACATCAACTATACGTGTATCGCCAAGGAAATGATAGTCCCATACGCCATGCAGAAGCTGTTGTCGGCTGAGCACTTTGCCGCGATGTCTGCAGAGGAATAGGAGAAGCTCGAATTCCTTCGGTGTTAGCTCGACGGTATCACCGTCTAAGATCACCTCGCGCTGTTCTGCATGAACATTGAGCCGTCCAATCGCATAGATCGTCTCTTCCTTCATGGAAGGCAGGGCTTGAACTCTGCGCAGAATTGCCTGAATGCGAGAGATTAACTCTTGTGGACTGAATGGCTTCGTCATATAATCATCGGCACCATGGTTAAGGCCTGTGATTTTATTCGCTATATCTTGGATCGCGGTGAGCATAATAATAGGGACGAGATTGTTCTCACGGCGAAGTGATCGGCATACCTCATATCCGTCCATCTTCGGGAGCATGACATCGAGTACAATTAAATCAGGGCGAAATTGTTGGATGACGTCGAATACCGCTTCTCCATCAAATACACACATTACTTCGAATCCAGCCAATTTTAAATTAAAGTCAATTAACGTAGAAATGGAAGGTTCATCATCAACGACTAGAATTTTTTTCTTCATCATACGCGGTAGCTCCTCTCCAGATGGTTCCTGGTTGTTCCTCTGTGCTCATTATGAGGGAGGTTCGTCATGTGAAGATTAATCTAACGTAAAAACCATGTTAAATATTTCATAATGGGTTGAATGATCTATGAATCGGATTCATCGTAAATTTTGACACCATAGTGTATAATGAATAAGAATTGTGAGGTGAATGAACGGATGCCATTACATATCGTCTTAGTGGAGCCTGAAATCCCTGCGAACACGGGTAATATTGCTCGGACTTGCGCAGCGACAGGTACCCATTTACATTTAGTACGCCCGCTAGGGTTCCGTACCGACGATGCTACATTGAAGCGTGCTGGACTGGATTATTGGTATGCGGTACATATCGAATATCATGATTCGTTTGCAGAGGTGCAAGCGAAGTATCCTGAAGGAAGATTCTTCTATGCGACAACCAAGGCAAGCCATCGATATACGGATTTTAAGTTCCAGGACAATGATTTCTTCGTATTCGGTAAAGAAACCAAAGGGCTGCCTGAATCACTCATTCATGCAAATCCCGATACATGTATGAAGATGCCGATGACAGACAAAGTACGCTCCTTGAACTTAGGGAATTCTGCGGCGATTATCGTCTATGAAGCACTGCGTCAACTTGATTTCGAACCAATTGGATAACAAATTCATAAATTCTGATTTTTTTTTGCAGGATTTTGCGGCTTTATAAGCGAAGTGTAGAAGGGCAGAGTTTTCTAAGGTTTAAATAGACTGATAGAGAAAGGTGGCCGCTACTTATGAAACCTGCCGGTGTAGTCAGAAAAGTTGACCAACTGGGACGTATTGTCTTGCCGAAGTCGCTTCGAAAACGTTATCAAATGAATGAGGGGGACCCTGTTGAAATTCTTGTTCAAGGGGATCACATTATTTTAGAGCGTTATCGCCCGAAATGCTTGTTCTGTGGGTCTATGGTAAGCGTTATCGAATTTAAAGAAAAGTACATATGCATGCAATGTGCCGAGGAAATGAACCTCTTGCAACGGAAAGCTTAATTTTTTTCATGTTGGGGGTAGAAAAAAGCTTCCTGATCCATAATCGTGGATCTAGGAAGCTTTTTTGCGTGTCGGGACACGTAATATATGTATTACAGCCCTTTGGTTTTATCTTCGTTGTACGAAGAAGTGAGAATTGCCGTAATGAATAGCACAAACACTAACATAACAATCCAGAAAGTCAGTGACATTATGCACACCTCCAATAGCTAAAACCTATTATACCCAATATATACCTAAATGAAAATCATTAAAATGTGAACATTTCCATGGCTAAGATTCACAAATCGTTCTTATTTAAAGAATAGGAAATGGGTTGGTACCGGACGCAATTGACCGTCGGAAGGGCTGTTAACGATCCTGCCATTGAAGATCAAGGATGAAGATCCTCCGCCATCCAAATTAAATGCATCGGTGATACCTAGGTTAGCAAGCTTGTTCTGCAATTCCTCCAGTGTAGCGCCGGAGTTGCCCCGTTCATTATATCCATCGATGACCATAATCAGCAGCTGATCGTCCTTATAATTGCCGATAACGGTTCGAGGAGCGCGCCGAGGGGCCTTCCATTTATCCGGGATCGGATTTTTGACCCCATTCTTGAGCAACACGGGTACGAAGGTCGCACCGAACTCCGGATCGAGCTGATCCAGCTGGTTCTTGGACGAGAATTTCCCACCGATAAGCTTACCTTGCTTATTCAACCCGACGAAGCTGAGGTCTTTATAGCTTGGCTCAAATCCGCCATTTACATACTTGCCGTTCATCATCGTTGTACTGAGTGGGTACCGGCTTCCGCCGCCGTCCGCGAACCCGCCTGCGTTGATACCTGCGGCAGCCCCATATCTTCGGACAGCTCCGAGTGTCGTTTCAGATTTCCCTACCTTATCTTGGCCGAGGACCATCTTCATGGCTTTCGGATCTTTGAGTTTGATTTTGAGGGC
>Ga0209025_1004732_pt1 | contig 11594 bp, 10 predicted proteins | sample AraplaMF_Col_mLB_FD_184256 | JGI IMG/M metagenome (GOLD analysis project Ga0209025, IMG submission 184256) | Arabidopsis root microbial communities from the University of North Carolina, USA - plate scrape MF_Col_mLB (SPAdes) (version 2) | ecosystem: Host-associated > Plants > Roots > Endosphere... | reverse complement strand
AAAATCAAATTAGAAGCTGGTGTACCGCATTCTTACTTTAATAGTACATATGCAAGTATTAAGGTCCAAGGCTCATCCGGTAGCGTTATGTACAATAAGGAAATCATGGGAAATAGACAACAAAATGCTGAAACCCAAACAGTACCTATAAAAATGGGGGATTATATAGAATTTACTCATATAGAAGGGGAAGCAGCAAAGGAAAAAACGCGAGCGACTTTAACTAACCTTGAGAATGGAAAACAGGAATATATAGGTAAGAAAAGAACATATCAGGTTACATCCACAGGATTAATAAGAAAATAGATGTATTAAAAAGTTGGGGGAATCCCCAACTTTTTCTGTAGAAATGGAAGAATAACCGTTTCTGTAAAGAAATCTGTGTGAGTTTTTGAAACGAACACATAGAATAGCAAATTTTAAGGAAAGATTGGTTTTATCTTATTTATCTTCTTTTGACTTTCAGTATGTGTGATAATTAAATCGAAAGGTCGTGGAAGAATGAAGATAGCTGTGATACAAGCAAGTACCCAAACTAGCAAAAATGAACTGATTTTTGAAGAAACAAGAAGGGCAGTGGCGAAGCATGGATATGAAGTGTTTAATTTTGGTGTTACAATTGAAGATTCGGAGTTAAGCTATATACAAGTGTCCTTAGTTGTTGGTCTACTTCTAAATTCAGGTGCAGTTGATTTTGTCGTCACTGGATGTAGCAGCGGTGTTGGTATGTCGATTGCCTGTAATACACTTCCGAATGTCATTAGCGGTTATCTGCCAACTCCAACAGATGCGTTCCTGTTTGGTAGGATAAATAACGGAAACTGTGCATCACTGCCACTTGGATTGAACTTCGGTTGGGCGGGCGAACTAAATCTTCGCTTCACGCTTGAGAAACTTTTTGAAGAACCGTTCAATACGGGCTATCCTGAAGAATCCGCCGAACGAAAGAAACGTGATGCAGAACTTTTGAAAGAAATCAAGAGTTTTTCACACCATGGCATCGTTCAGATTCTAAGTCAGTTAGATGTAGCTGTTATTAATCCTGTTCTTCAAAAACAAGATTTAGTGAAATTCCTCTTGAGGAATGGCACCAACACAGATATATCAAATTATCTTATCGAACAAACGACGAATTTAAATCACGGTAGATAAATTCTGTATTTTACAATAAGTTAGGCAAATTTAACGTTAACCATAAGCTGATTCAACAAGATTGACCAATTGAGGGATATAATTGCCATTCCATTTGTTATGGGGTTCTTTTACAATCCTTCTCCAACAAAAAAACACATAGCCTTTAGGCAAGGGATGAAAGTGAGATTGGATACGGAGTGCTACTAAATGACCGCAAGGTTTGTGGCACTTTAGGTATCCAAAGTGTGGGTATCCATTATGACAATTTTCGTGTTCTTTCCGTTTTTTGAGTTTAAATCGTAACCAAGATGGTGATTCATTTCGCCCTGAACCATTGCCTCAAACAAAGGTCCACCGATGTCTTTCAAAGCCTCTTGAAAATCTTCAACAGTTTCCGATTGGTAAGCTTCAAAAATTGATTGAGCTAATTTCACGGATTTTGAATCTCTCTTCTAACTATAAGTGTAACCACTCCTTCTTAATTATTTTTGAAAAAGAAAAACCGTGAAGCAACCATCTATCTATGATGGTAGGTTACTTACACGGTTTATATGACACGCTCCAATAATCTATTATTTTTTATTCGTAGCTTTTAAAGTATCTAACACGACTTTGGTTGTGTCTGCAATGAGTTTATCATCGTATTCTGCATCTTCTTTATCATGATTAGAAAGGATGGCAAGAACAATTGGTTTTTTATTTGGTGGCCAAATAATTGCAATATCGTTCCTTGTCCCATAAGATCCTGCACCTGTTTTATCAGCTACTTCCCATCCTTTTGGTACGCCCGCACGTATTAATTTATCTCCAGTTGTATTTCTCTTCATCCAATCTACTAATAGTTCACGTTTCTCCTTTGGAAGTGCAGTTCCTAATGTAAATGACTGAAGTGTCTTAGCTATCGCTTCTGGTGTACTAGTATCATGTGTTTCTCCTGGATTTACTTCATTTAATTCAGGTTCAAATCTCTCAGAATTAGTAACAGTATCACCAATTTCCCTCAATATTTTTTCAAATGCGGATGGACCACCTAACTTTTTAAGAATTAAATTATGTGCAGTACTGTCACTATATCGAACAGAAGCATCTGCAAGTTCTTTTAACGTCATTCCTGTATCCACATGCTTTTCAGTAATTGGATTATAATTAGAAAGGTCTTCTCGCGTATACGTAATCTTTTCATCAAGAGCTTCTATTGAGTTCTGACGTAAAAGAGCTCCCGCTGCTAATGATTTAGATGTAGAGGCAAATGCAAAACGATCATTTGCATGGTAAGCAAAAGTTTGATTCGTACCTGTGTCCAGTGCATAAATACCAAGCTTGGCATCATATTCTTTTTCAAGTTTAGCAAAAGAATCATTACCAGTATTTTCTGGTTTAATTTGATTTGTTTGTTTCGTTTGTTTAGGTGATTCAGATGAAGTATTACTATTGGAACAGCCTATTAGTGTTACGCATGAAAGTAATACGACAGGTACAATTTTTTTGTAATGTGAAATGGTAAAGAACTTGTTTAAAACGAACATAAATTTTCAACCTCTTTCAAGAATATATGGATTTTGTTTTGGCGTTTTAAATACCGATGTTAATTAAAGTGTGTATAGGATAACAATAATTTTGAAGTTGAATTTTAACAGGTTAAGCAGAATTAAAACGTTTAGATGAATGAACTGACGCTGTTTGGATTGTTTCTTTTTTTAATTACACTTGTAATAGTCCACCTGTGAAAGTATTAAACTCGTAACATTTAAATGCTGTATTTCAAAACACACTTTTTTACATCACTTTACTTTTGGTAATAATAAGTCCTTTCATATTTTTAGGAATACACGTAATAGACACTCTAAGTAATAAATTTGTTCCATTTTAAAAATAGGAAGAACTTGGTGAATGGTAAAGAAAATACGATGAATTGCAAATAAAATCTATATGGAAATCTAGTACCGTATAGTACAGTGCATATGAAAAATTCCTTAATGCTATTTCTCAAAAAATTATGTTTTTTGGATTATAGACTGTGTTTTCAGAAACATTTCAAGCGTGTAAGAAAAATGAAAGATAATTCAATATGAGAAAAACAACCATACTACTACAATGAAAAACAGAAACATGCTTAAAAATCCTGGGGTACGATAGCAAGTTATTTTACTGCTTAATACATTCGAACAAGTATGACGCTTAAATAAGAAAAGCTGAAACAAATGATTAATGAGTAGTACATTAATCGTATTTTGAATAAGTCAAAATGTAGGCATGCATTAGTTATCAAATCTCATTCTTAGTAGATAAAATTGGAGGGAATTTCTCATATGAAAATAGTAGAAGTAAAAGAACTTAGTAAAGAATACACAGGAAATGTTTCACATACAGCACTTTCAAATATTAATTTAACAATTACAGAAGGGGAATTTGTTGGGGTTATGGGACCGTCGGGTAGTGGAAAAACAACTTTATTGAATATGATATCTACTATTGACTCACCAACATCAGGTAGTGTATTCATTAATAGTAAAAATCCGTATCAACTTTCGGTCAATGATTTGGCTTTATTTCGCAGACAGGAATTAGGATTCGTTTTTCAATCCTTTAATCTATTGCATACATTAACAGTAAAAGAGAATATGGTTCTTCCGCTCGTATTAGATGGCATGAATGTGAAGAAAATAAATAAACGAGTAGAATCTATTTCGAAAAAATTAGGAATCAACGAAATCTTAAATAAACGAACATATGAAATATCAGGAGGTCAAGCGCAGCGAACAGCGATTGCTCGTGCACTCATTCACTCTCCTAAATTGCTTCTTGCCGATGAGCCGACAGGAAATTTAGATTCTAAAGCTTCTCAAGACGTAATGGAGATATTAACACTATTAAATAAAGAAGAAAAGGCAACAATGATGTTAGTAACGCACGATCCAGTTGCTGCTAGTTATTGTGATCGCATTATATTTATTAAAGATGGACAGTTATACAATGAAGTTTGCTGCAACGGTGATCGCCCACTATTTTATAAAAATATTGTGGACAGTCTTTCTAGGTTAGGAGGTAATAAAAATGACATTTCGACAGCTCGCATTTAATAATGTTATACGGAATAAACGAATATATCTTGGGCATTTTTTTAGTAGCACATTTGCGGTAATGATTTTCTTCACTTATGGTTTACTTGTCTTTCATCCAAACCTACAAGGCGAACTGACTCATGTAAGCACCATATTGAGTACGTTTGGGAAGATAGGATTTCAACTATCATATTACTTAATCTTTGTCTTTTCATTCTTATTTATTTTCTATTCAGTTAGTGCCTTTTTAAAAAATAGAAAAAAAGAGTTTGGATTATTAATGTTACATGGAATGTCTCATCGGCAGCTTCATCAATTAATTTTTTTCGAAAACATGTTGATTGGAATTCCTTCTATACTGGTAGGAATTGGGCTTGGGATAGTTTTTTCTAAATTATTTTTACTAGTTACTGGGTCCTTATTGGGAGTAGGACATAGGTTAGCATTTTACTTTCCATTAAAGGCTATGGGAATAACAGCTATCTCCTTTTTTGTTCTATTTTTACTTATTTCATTATTTACATCGAAAATGATGAAAATAAATGAGCTTGTAGAACTCATAAAATCAGAGGAAAAACCAAAAGCTGAGCCGAAAGTTTCCGTCTGGATATCCATGTTGGTACTTATTTTATTTGGGGCAGGTTACTCCTGTGTGCACCACAGTATCGTTGCAGTGAATTACATGGATTTAAATCGATTGTTACTACTTGTAGGGGTAGGTGTCTTATTAATTGTTTTTGGAACCTTCTTTTTCTTTAATCAATTGTGTGTATATGTGTTATATACTTTAAAAAATAGAGAAACTACATTCTTTAAAAGAACCAATCTTCTTGTTATTTCAGAATTGATGTATCGAATGAAAGATAATGCGAGAACATTCTTTATCGTTACAATTATATCTGCTGTTTCTTTTACAGCAATTGGAGTTTGTACAGCTATTGGAAATCCAGAACTAGCAAAACATGAGACCCCATATGCATTTACGTATCGATCGGATAAGGGGAATATACAAGAAAAAGCCCATATTGAAGAGATAAAGAAGCAATTAAATGAATATGGATTTTCTTATGAACTTGTTGCAACAGAATTTAAAAGGACACTAAACGGATTGGCGTTAATTAATGTATCTACGTATAATGAATATGCAAAACAATTAGGGTATGAAATAGAGAAATTAACAAATGAAAATGATAGCATTGCTATACGACAAAATAAGAACGAGAAAAGCGCGGAGGATATAAAAACTTTTGAAATAATACATGGTGAAATAGAGGTCCCACTCTCTGTGCAAAAAACAATTTATATCCCAGAATTATCGTTAATCGAAAAGCCTATTATTGTCTCTGATGATGTTTATAATAAGGTCAAAAATGCTCAACAAGAAAACGTACTCCGAGATTACACCATATACGGTTTTATCGTTAAAAATTGGTCTGAAACGAATGAAGTTTCTACTAAACTTATGAAGATTATTGGTAAGAATCAAGAGGATTATTATATGTTTTCATCTTTGTATTTAAAGTGGCTTGAATTGAAACAACAAAACGGATTACTTTCTATCTCAAGTATAATGGTGGGGATTGTATTTTTCGTATTTACGCTAAGCTTTTTATATTTCCGTCTATTTACTGATTTAGAACGTGATCAAGAGCAATATCAAATGATTTCAAAATTAGGATTAAGTCAAAGTGAGTTAAAGCAAATCGTGACAAGACAAATGATGCTACTATTTTTCTTACCGATTATAGTGGCTATGGTTCATAGTAGTTTTGCATTTCTAACGTTTCATCAATTAGGACAAACAGTAAGTAAGGAAATGTCCGTTATTCAAAGTTCAATTGTTGTATTAATAAGCTTTATTTGTATACAAATTATTTACTTCTTTATTATTAGAAATCACTATTTAAAACGCATATATACAAAAATGTATTCATAGAAAAAGAATGCATTTAGAAGAGAATTTTTTTACAACAATAACTTTAAAGTAAATATTGTAATTGTCTATAGGAAAGTAATAAAAACACTCGAATTGAGTGTTTTTATTACTTTCATTTATCATTTATCTGGTACATAACAAGTGTTGTTATCCATATAGCATTTCTCTATCTTTGTTTTAGTATTACCTTTTTTATCCCTATAAAAAACCTTAACTGTTCCCTTTGCACCATTATAATCAAATTCATATGCATTAGGGTATTTGTCTCTAACCCATATCAATCCTGAACCCGCACTTGCAGGCATTGCTGAAATAAGTAAAGCAGATGTTAAACTTAGCGCCCCAACGACCTTTTTAATTTGTGACTTTGACATAAAAAAATCCCCCTCTATTTTTTTATTAACCTATTAGAATAATATATATTTAATGGGTTAATGGAATGGTAACATATTCCACCTGTGTTTTGTATTCATTAAACTTGATAAATAAATATCTAAAAATTCTAAATATGTAATTTGATATTAAATATTACAAAATATAAAATTAAATTATACATAATTATATTATAGTAAACTAGATTGTTTGAATATGATAGTATTATTGTTGATTTTCTATTTAAATGGATGGAAATAGAAGTAGAAATGTATACCGTGTGAGGGGATAATACATCGGGTTTTTGTTTGAACTTTTAAAAGAGAGTGAAAGAGCAATTAAGCGTGAGTATTCAACATATGTGCTAAGGAAGCAAGTGTATAAAAGATAGCAGAAAATCCATTTTTCGCTGTGGTAAGATCGAGCATAGGTCTAAAAAGTAAAAGTATAGTAAAGATCCTCTTGATAATAGCATCTTGTCTTTTTTAATTTATATTGAATATACATTAATCATACTATATTCTTGATTAATTCTTTAAATTTTACTGTGAGAATTTATAATTTTGTTATAAAAAAATAGGCAATCCTCTTTATAATGGATTGCCCAATCAAATGAATTAAAACAAATAACAGACAGACCAATTATACTATAAATCTTAATATAAGTATATACAAATTATAAATATTTTATTACCAACTATTAAAAGCTAGTTATTCTATTATTAAATATACATTAACACGATTTTCAGTACTGATAAATATAATTAAGTAAAAGTTAATTAATAAATCAACCTTATACATAAGTTAATTAAAATAATGCGAAATTATAATTATTTTGTAAGTATTATACAATTTTGTAAAAGACATTCATTGACACTTGTGTATATAAGTAACTATAATCGTTACATCAAATTGAATGCATGTTAATATAATTTCATCATGATTATAAGCATGTAAATATAAAAATATAAAATCTCAATTTGATTAATACGATAGAATGGTAGAGGTGTATATTTTTATGAAACACAAATTCATCGCAACAAGTATCCTCGCAGGAGCAATATTATCTTATTCTTCTAATATTTTAGCAGATACTCACAAATTTCCTGATGTTCCAAGGTGGGCAGAGCAATCCGTTAATTATTTAGTGGATAAACAAGTAATAAGTGGTTACCCAGACGGAAATTTTGGCTCAAATGATTCACTAGACAGAGCTTCTGCCGCAACAATTATGACAAAAGTTTTAGGTATACAAATTGACTACGATGCAAAACCATCTTTTACAGACTCACAAAACCACTGGGGAACACCTTATATTGCCGCAGCAGAAAAAGCTGGCATTATTAAAGGCGAAGGTAATGGTATCTTCAATCCATCCGGAAAAGTAACGCGCGCTGCTATGGCGGCAATGCTAGTAAATGCGTATAAACTTCAAAGTACAGCAAATGATAATGTCCAAAGTAAATTTGAGGATTTAACAGGCCATTGGGGTGAAAGATTCGCCAATATTTTAATTGATTTAAAAATTTCTGTGGGTACTGATAACGGTTGGCAACCAAATAGATTCATAACACGCGCTGAAGCTGCGCAACTTACTGCAAAAACAGATATGATGCAACTAACTCCAAAAAATGTTTTAAAGGAAAAAGAAATTATTACTGCTACCTCATATGAAGATTTGAATTTAACGGTGACTTCTAAAATTACAGCTCAAGAGATTGATAGTTTTATTGCAAAATATCATTCAGATAGTCCATTAGTTGGACATGGACAAGATTTTATCAATGCGCAAAATAAATATGGCGTGAATGGTCATTATTTAGCGGCGCATGCGATTTTAGAATCTGGATACGGTAAATCAGAAATTGCATATCAAAAACATAATCTATTCGGATTACGTGCTTATGATAGAGATCCATTTAAATATGCAAAATACTTACCAACGTACGGCGACAGTATTGCTTATAACGCTAATTATGTACGAGAAAGATATTTGGAAGAAAGTGGTATGCATTATAACGGACCAACATTAGCTGGTATGAACGTGAAATATGCATCAGATAAAGGCTGGGCAAAAAAAATTGCGGGTATTATGGAACGTATGAAACCATTCCGTGCAGAAGACTATACATATGCAAAAAAATTACCAAAGAGCCCTGAAACATTAGATGTTGAGGCATTATCTAATGAAATACCGTATAAAATGTATGCAGATGGTTCGAGCGCAAATATAGTATCATCAGCTGCTTATTACTATGTACCTTATCCATTTGATTTGAAAATTAAAAGTAGATCAGATGTAGATGTAACGCAAAATAATGTTGGTACATTAACTCCTGGAACAAACATCTTTATTTATCGTGAAGATCCAAATGGATGGGTCGAATTCTCTTTTGACGCTAATGGGGAAAAATACTGGACATTAAAAAGTAAATTAAGCATGTAATCAAAAAGCTCTACTTTACTATTCTTAATTGTTTAGCTTTTAATCTCATATAATTAAGAGACAAGTTTTTTATTTTCTTAAAATATAGTTATGTATACAAAAAGTTAGAGAATGATTTTCTCTAACTTTTAACCGATAGTATATGGAATTAAAAAGATGGTGGGGTTACTCCGAATATAACAGTGACTTTGTTTAAAGAAGTGTTTTCCCATTTATGCTTTGCATATGGTGGGATTTTAACACTATCACCTGTATTGAGAAGTAAAACCTCATCATTTAAATATAGTTTTACTTGTCCTTCCATAATAAATGCTATTTCTTCACCTTTATGTGCCACAGGTTCTATAGATGAAGCGGTTTGAGGTAACAGATTCATTAAAGCCAATTCTAGTGATCCATCTAAATTTGGAGATAATAACTCATACGAAACATTTCCACTTTCAGGGAAAGTTATTTTTTTTCTTTGATTAGCTCTTACAACTAATTCTTCTGTATTGGTATCTTCTAAGAAAAAATTAAATAAAGGAATATTTAATGCTACAGAAATTAATTTTAGTGTTTGTAATGATGGATTCGTGATTCCTTTCTCAATCTGACTTAACATGGAAGGTGTTATATCAGCTAATTCAGCTAACCGTTTACTAGTTAATCCGGCATTTTTTCTAAATGCCATAATTTTTTGACCAACATTAATATTGTTCATATGTGTAATCCCCTTTAAATAAGTAAAAAATATTAAATTATAGTTAATTTTATTTACTTATACTAAACATGTTGTTAATATATACTTAATTATAATAAAGTATGATTAAATTTCCAAGCACCTGCATAGTTGTGAGAATAATAAATAAAAGGAGAAATGATTAGGATTATTCTTCTTGTATGTTTTTAGGTATGATGACCAGATTACATGAGGGTATTTTCGTACAAGATATTGGGATTGATAATAAAAAAATGTCTGATAGACTGGCAGTTAGAATAGCATCTGGGTTTGTAGATAGAACATTAGAACCATTTTTAAACGGTGTATATACAGCTAGTAATAATTATTTGTATAAATTATTAAAAGAATTAATAGATATAGATAGAAAAGACTATATGCAAAAAACGCTTTAAAACAAAATTTGAATCAAGTTACACATATTGTATGGGGAATAGTAGAAAGTATGAGTTCACGAGAAGTAATGGAAGAATAGTATCAAACAGGTTCTCGATTAATAAAAAGAGTTTTTAATAAGGAAAGGACAACTCAAGAGTAAACATCAATGCTTTATCATAATTATTAAGGAAGTGAGAACATCATGAAATCAGCTTTAAATAATATTATGATCTCTTTGATTTTTGCATTAGGAGGGGTCATTGCACTTTTGTTTAATTTAATGGGAAATCAAGAGTGGATATTAAATTGGGTGGGAGTATTACTGGCGTATCTATCTTTGGCCATTTTAATAGATCTATCAAATAAAACTGTGTATTATAAAATATTTCCTAAAATACTATACAGAACTTTGTTTATTTCCTTTAATACTGCAGTATTAGGAATAGTTGTAGGGATAACATACCAACTATTAGGAAAGTGGAATGTTACTATAATGATGTACTATTGGTTGATAATCTTATTCTTACATATAATTACTATAATAATATTAGTTGTATTAATATTTTCAAATCTTAATAATCAAAAAGATAGCTTCCTATATAAGTTTATTATACTTTTAAACATTTTCCTTACCGTAGGGCCAGTGTTATATCCATTAGTTCTAACTATTATTGGAAATGGTATGAGCAGTAGTGCAGGAAATTAATAGGGATTATCCAGATTATTGAAACTACTAGCAAAGGCAAACTGAGTTTGGTTAAATAACATATAGTGGAATAATAGGATAGAAAGAAGAATTATGGTATGAAAATGAAGCTAAAGAAAAAAAGAATTTTATGTGTATTGTTAGCTATTACATTAGTAGCAATAGGTTATTACATGTTTCAATCTATAACGAATCCTAAGCTAGTAAATGCAGAAGAGGAAAACAGTGTACAACAAGTGAGCAGTCTTCCTAAAAATGAATTTAGAAAATCAATACCTAGTCGTTTTGATGGTAAAGAAAGAAAAGTTGTATATTTAACTTTTGATGATGGACCAGGAAAATATACAGCTAACCTATTAGATATATTAAAAAGAAATAATGTGAAAGCAACATTCTTTTTAATTGGTGACAATGTGAAAAGGTTCCCAGATTTAGTGAAACGAGAACATGTAGAGAGTCATTATGTTGGCATGCATAGCATGACACATGATTTTAAAAGGTTATACACCAATAAGGAATATGTTAAGGAAATGAAAGAGGATCAATCTTTAATTAAAAATGTTATTGGAAACTCACCGAAATTAACACGGCCACCATATGGATCAATGCCTGGCTTAAATGAATCAATTCGAAATCAAGTGGTCGGAAATGATTTAAAAGTATGGGATTGGACAATTGATTCTTTAGATTGGAAATACAATAAATTAGCCGTTGAAGTAGCAGCCGCAAAAATTGTGCAAAATGTATTGGCAGGTGCGACATCTTCAAAAGAAATTGTTTTAATGCATGATATTCATCCCCAATCTGTCGCGGCAGTTCCAGCAATTATAAAAGGATTA
>Ga0209025_1004728_pt1 | contig 11603 bp, 4 predicted proteins | sample AraplaMF_Col_mLB_FD_184256 | JGI IMG/M metagenome (GOLD analysis project Ga0209025, IMG submission 184256) | Arabidopsis root microbial communities from the University of North Carolina, USA - plate scrape MF_Col_mLB (SPAdes) (version 2) | ecosystem: Host-associated > Plants > Roots > Endosphere ... | reverse complement strand
CATACGCCTGGCCTACGACTACATCGCGCTGACGTCCCGCAGCGGCCACTACGTCACGCCGGCGGCCGAATGGCTGCTCGACAATTTCCATTTGGTCGAGGCCCAGCTGCAGCAGATCCAGGACGGCGTGCCGCACCGCTACTACGCCGACCTGCCCAAGCTTGCCGACAAGCCGCTGCAGGGCCTGCCGCGCGTCTACGGCATCGCCTGGGCCTATGTGGCGCATACCGACAGCGTGCTCGACCCAGTCCTGTTCACCGCCTTCCTGCATGCCTACCAGGAGGTCAGCGAACTCAACCTCGGGGAACTCTGGGCCCTGCCCACCACCTTGCGCGTGGTGCTGCTGGAAAACCTGCGCCGCATGGCCGACCGCATCGCCTGGAACAAGGTGGCGCGCGAGGTGGCCCATGCGGCCTGGGACAAGGTCGAGGCGCTGAACCTGCGCGAGCTCGACGAACTGCTGGCCCTGATGCAGTCCCACGGCCTGGAGCGCGCCTACCTGACCCAGCTCTGGCAGCGCATGCCGGCCGGGCGCCCCGAACCCGACGCGCCGCCGCCCCTGCCGCTGGTGCGCTGGGCCGCCCAGCATTGCTCCGACGCGCTGGGCATGATAGGCGAAGGCCAGACCGCGCAGGTGGCCGCCAACCTCACGGTCAGCAACATCATCACCACGCTCAGGCTGATAGGCCAGGTCGAATGGGCGGAGCTGATAGAGCCCGTCAGCCACTCGCTGCAGGTGCTGCGCCGCCTGCCCAGCTTCTCGCGCGAAAGCGAGATCACGCGCCAGCAGATCACGCGCGCCATGGAAAGGCTGGCGCAGCAGACCGGCAAGCCCGAACGCGCCGTCGCCGAAGCCGTGCTGGCCGCGGCGCGCCAGCCCAACAACTCGCTGGTGGCGCGCACCGCCGGCTACTACCTGATAGGGCCGGGCCGTCCGCTGCTCGAAGCCGCGCTGGGTCCGTCCGCCGGCCCGCACAGGCCCTTGCCGGCCCGCGGCACACCGCGCGCCTGGCGCTTGCCGCTGTTCGCCGCGGCCTGGTTCGCCGGCACCGCCGCGCTGCTGGCCTGGGCCGCGCAACCGCTAGCCGCCCTGCCCTGGCCCGGCTGGGTGGCAGTGCTGCTCATGGCCTGGCCGGCCTCGGAAGCCGTGGCCGCGCTGATGCACCGGCTGATCGCCGAGTCCACCCGCATACAGCCGCTGGCCCGCCTGGACTTCAGCGCCGGCATCCCGGCCGAACACCGCGTGCTGGTGGCGATCCCCTGCATGCTCAGCTCGGCCGCGGCGAATGCCGAGCTGGTGCACCGGCTGCAGCTGCACTGGCTGGCCAGCCGCGAGGCGCACGCGCAGTTCGCACTGCTGACCGACTGGGCCGATACCGAGACCGAACACCGGCCCGACGACCAGGCGCTGTTCGACGACGCGCTGGCCCGCCTGCGCGCCCTCAACGCGAGCTACCCGGCGGCCCACGGCCAGCCCGCGCGTTTTGTGCTGCTGCACCGGCCGCGCAGCTGGTCGGCCACGGAGCGCCGCTGGATAGGCTGGGAGCGCAAGCGCGGCAAGCTCGAGATGCTGCTGCGGCACCTGGCCGGGCACTCGGCCTCGCCCTTCACGCCGGCGGGCGACGCCATGCGGCTGGCCGAAGGCACGCGTTATGTGCTGACCCTGGACAGCGACACCGGCCTGCCCCCCGGCGCCCTGCGCGAACTGGTGGCCATCGCCGCCCACCCGCTGAACACGCCGCAGGTGGACCGCAGGAGCCGCCGCGTCACCGCCGGCTACGGCATCCTGCAGCCGCGCGTGGCCACGCCCCTGCCCGCGCGCCGCGAGCGCTCGCCGTTTCACACCCTGTTCGCCGGCCAGCGCGGCCTGGACCCTTACAGCAGCGGCAACTCCGACCTCTACCAGGACGTGTTCGGCATGGGCAACTTCAGCGGCAAGGGCCTGCTGCACGTGGAGGCCTTGCACGCCGTGCTGGACCGGCGCCTGCCCGAGGGCGCCATCCTGAGCCACGACCTGCTCGAAGGCAGCATCGCGCGCTGCGCCTACGTCAGCGATGTGGTGCTGATGGAAGACCAGCCCCACCATGCCGATGTGGCCGCCTCGCGGCTGCACCGCTGGACGCGCGGTGACTGGCAACTGCTGCCGCTGATGCTGCGCGCCAAAACCTTCGGCATAGATGCGCTGGGCCTGTGGCGCATGGCCGACAACCTGCGCCGCTCGCTGGTGGCGCCGGCCTGCTTCGCGCTGCTGGCCTGGGTGGTTTTCAGCGGCGCGCTGCCGCTGGGAACGGCGCTGGCCTTCACCGTCCTCGCCTTCCTGGCCGGCCCGCTGATGGGCGCGCTGGCCGGGCTTGTGCCCACCCGGCGCGGCATCGCCTGGCTGCATTTTTTCGACATCGGCATGCGCGACGTCGGGCGCAGCCTGGCACAGGCGGCCTGGCAGTTCAGCCAGCTCGCGGTGCAGGCCGCGCTGCTGCTGGACGCGATCGCGCGGGCGCTGTGGCGCATGGCCGTGAGCCGCCAGCGCCTGCTGCAGTGGACCACCGCGGCCCAGGCCCAGGCCTCGGCCCGCTACACACCGGCCGCGTTTGCGCGCGGCCACGCGGGCGTGTCCGCGCTGTGCCTGGCTTTCGCCGCGGCCGCCTGCTGGAGCCCCCACCCCTTCGCCGGCCCTGCGCTGTTCGTGCTGTGGGCCCTGGCGCCGCTGCTGGCCTGGTGGGGCAGCCAGCCCGGCGCCGCCGGCCGGGGCACCGTGCCCGACGCCGCGGACCGCGACTACCTGCTGCAGCTGGCGCAACAGACCTGGCGTTTTTTCGAGCGCGTGGTTGGCCCCGAAGACCACCACCTGCCGCCCGACAACCTGCAGATGGAGCCCGAACCGACGCTGGCCCACCGCACCTCGCCGACCAACATAGGCCTGTACCTGATGGCGGTGGCCTGCGCGCGCGAGTTCAGCTGGATATCGACCGGCGAGATGATCGCGCGCCTGGCCGCCACGCTGGACACCGTGGAAGCCCTGCCCAAGCACCAGGGCCACCTGCTCAACTGGTATGAGACACGAACCCTGCAGGTGCTGCCGCCGGCCTACGTCTCCACGGTCGACAGCGGCAACTTCGCGGGCCACCTGCTGGCGGTCGCGCAGAGCTGCCGGCTGCTGGCCGGGCGGGCGGACACCGCCGGGGCCGAGTCCGCCCCGCTGCTGCAGCTGGCCGGGCGCTGCGAACGCCTGTGCATGGCCATGGATTTCAGCGGCCTTTACAGCGCCAAGCGCCACCTGTTCCACATCGGCCTGCGCGTGCACGAGCAGGCGCTGGACGCGAGCTTTTACGACCTGCTCGCCTCGGAGGCGCGGCTGACCAGCTTCCTGGCGATCGCCAAGGGCGACGTGCCGCGCCGCCACTGGCGGGCGCTGGGCCGCGCCTTCCTGACCGTGGGCGTGACGCCGGGCCTGAAATCCTGGTCGGGCTCCATGTTCGAATACCTGATGCCCTCGCTGGTCATGAGCGAGCCCGACGAGGGCCTGCTGCAGGTCTCTGGCCTGGCCGCGGTCAAGGAGCAGCAGGCCTTCGGCGAATCCCAGGGCTTGCCCTGGGGCGTCTCGGAGTCGGCCTATTTCGCGCAGGACCACACGCTGGCCTTCCAGTACTCGCCTTTCGGCGTGCCGCGCCTGGCCCTGCGCCGCACGCCGCCCACCGACCGCGTGGTCGCGCCCTATGCCAGCATCATGGCGGCCCAGTTCATGCCGCGCGAGGCCACGGCCAACCTGCGCCAGCTCGAGCAGTGGGGCGCGCGCGGCGAATACGGTTTTGTCGACGCGCTGGACTTCACCGTCGCGCGCCAGCCCGGCGCGCAGGCGCTGAGCCTGGTCAACACCTTCATGGCGCACCACCAGGGCATGTCGCTGGTGGCGCTGTGCAACGTGCTGTGCGACGGGGCGCCGCGCCGCTGGTTCGCCTCGGCGCCGCTGGTGCAGGCCTTTGACTCGCTGCTGCACGAAAAAACCCCGCGCCAGATCATCGAAAGCGCCGACCCGCGCGAGCCGCCCGAGCCAGAGGACAGCGCCGAAGCCCGGCTTTACCATTCGCGCGAGATCGACCCCGCCGCGCCCGGCTGGCAGCCCACGCAGTTGCTGTCCAACGGCCGCTACAGCGTGGCGCTGCGCGCCAACGGCGCCGGCGTCAGCCGCTGGCGCAGCGGCAACCGGACTTACAACGTCTCGCGCTGGCGCGACGACCCGCTGCGCGACGCCTGCGGCACCTTCATCTACCTGCGCGCCGCGCCGCAGGAGCGCTTTCACTCGCTCACCCAGCACCCGGCGCCGCACCCCGACTGGCGCTACCAGGCCACCTTCCTGGCCGACCGCGTGCAGTTCGAGATGGCGTCAAGCACGCTGGAGGCGACCACCACCGTGCTGGTCAGCCCCGAGGACGACACCGAGCTGCGCACCGTCACCCTGCGCAACCTCTCCAGCGAAGAGGTGACACTGGAACTCGTTTCCTGTTTCGAGGCCGTGCTGACCGACCCGCGCGCCGACGAGGCGCACCCGGCGTTTTCCAACCTGTTTGTGCAGACCGAATGGCACGCCGGATGGCGCGCCCTGCTGCTGTCGCGCAGGCCCAGGCTGCAGGGCGACCCGGCCATGGCGGCCGCGCACTTCCTGGCCGACTCCGAGGCCAATGTGCGCACCATCGATTTCATCTCGGACCGGCGCGCCTTCCTGGGCCGGGGCCGCGGCCCCGGCGAGCCGGCCCTGCTGGCCGAGGCGCGCGGCGAGGGCCACACGCCCATCAACGGGCTGGACCCGGTGGCCGGCCTGCGCGTGCGCCTGCGCATTCCCGCCGGCGGCCTGGCCCGGCTCAGCTTTGCCACCGCCGCCGCGCCCAACACCGAGGAGCTGGCCGCGCGCATCGACAAATACCTGCAGCCCATGCACGTGGAGCGCGCCACCCGCATGGCCGCCACGCTGGCCCAGGTGCGGCTGCGCGACCTCGGCGTGGACCCCGGCGAGAACGCCGCGCTGCAGGACATCAACACCGCGCTGATGTACAGCTGCGCCCGGCCGGCCCCCGAGCGCGGCCTGATCGACCAGCGCCAGCTCTGGCGCTTCGGGCTCTCGGGCGACAAGCCCATCGTGCTGGTGCTGATTCACTCCAGCAACGGCATGGCGCTGGTGCACGCGCTGCTGCGGGCCCAGCCCTGGTGGAGTTTCTGCGGCCTGGCCGCCGATGTGGTCATCCTCAACAGCGAGGCCAATTCCTACCTGATGCCGCTGCAGCGCGACATCCTCGCGCTGCGCGACCGCACGCTGCAGCAGGCCGAAAACAGTTTCCCGCGCAGTGACGTGGGCGGCTTTTTCCTGCTGCGCGAACAGGAAATCGTGCCCTCGGAAAAAGCCGCGCTCACGGGCCTGGCCCGCCTCATCCTCGCAGCCGATGGCCGGCCGCTGGAGCTGCAGACCGGTGCGCTGCAGGCCCTGGGCCACACTCCCAGCCACACCCCCAGCCGCGCTGCCACCGCCCCGCCGCCGCAGGCATCCGGGGCTACGCAGGCGCCGCAAGGCCGCTTTGACCCGGCCACCGGCGAATTCCAGTTCGAGGTCGATGCCCTGCACCGCCCGCCGCGCCCCTGGGTCAACATCATCGCCAACGCCGCCTTCGGCTTCCAGGTTTCGGAAGCCGGCGCCGGCTACACCTGGGCCGGCAACAGCCGGCTGCACCAGCTCACGCCCTGGTCCAACGACCCGGTCACCGACCCCAGCTTCGAGCACTACTTGCTGCAGGACCTGGACACACAAACCCAGCTGCCGCTGGGCGCCTCCATCGAGCCCGGGGCATCCTGCCGCGTGCGCCACGGCCAGGGCTACAGCACGTTTGAACGCATGCATGGCGCGCTGCGGGTTGAGACCACCTGGTTCGCCGACCTCCAGGATTCCGTCAAGTGCGTGCAGCTGCGCCTGCATAACCAGGGAAACGATGTGCGCCGCCTGCGTGCCCTGGCCATGGTGGAGTGGCAGATGGGTGCGGCGCGCCATGAGCGCCGCACCGTGCAGACCTGGAGGGCCAAGGACGCCGAGCTCAAGGCCGTGTTCGCGCAGCAGCGCGAAAGCCGCGCGGGCTTCGGCGGCAGCACCGCCTTCCTGGCGCTGGCCGGCTTGCCTGATGCGCCGCAATGGACCTGTGACCGCGGCGAGTTTTTTGATGCCGCGGGCCGCCTCGCGCCGCCCGCCGTCCTGGGCCGCAACGCCGACGGCGGCATAGACCCCTGCGCCGCGCTGGCCGGTGATTTCAGCTTGCAGCCGGGCCAAAGCCTCACGCTGAGCTTTGTGCTGGGCCATGCCGGCGATGCGGCCCAGGCCGCGGAACTGGCCCGCGCCTGGCAAGGCCGCGATACGCAAGCGGCGCTGCAGGAGGTCAAGGCCTGGTGGGCCGGCCTGCTGGGCAAGGTGCAGGTGCGCACGCCGGACCCGCTGTTCGACGCGCTGGTCAACCGCTGGCTGCTGTACCAGACCCTGGCATCCCGCCTGTGGTCCAAGGCCGGCTTCTACCAGGCCGGCGGCGCCTTCGGTTTTCGCGACCAGCTGCAGGACGCCATGGCTTTTGCCCTCACCGAGCCCGGCCGCCTGCGCCGGCAGATTTTGCTCAACGCCTCGCGCCAGTTTCCCGAAGGCGATGTGCAGCACTGGTGGCATGCGCCCGGCGGCGAAGGCGTGCGCACGCATTTCTCCGACGACCTGCTGTGGCTGCCCTATGCCTGCGCCCACTATGTGCAGGTCACCGGCGACACGGCCATCCTCGACGAGCAGACCGCCTTTATCGACGGCCCGGCGATTCCCGAAGGCGCGGAAGACGCCTACTACGCGCCGCAAGCCAGCGCGCAAAGCGCCACGCTGTTTGAGCACTGCGCGCGCACCATCGACAAGAGCCTGGCCACCGGCGCCCACGGCCTGCCGCTGATGGGCACCGGCGACTGGAACGACGGCATGAACCGCGTGGGCCATGAGGGCCGCGGCGAGTCGGTGTGGCTGGCCTGGTTTTTATGCCGCGTGGTGCAGGACTTTGAACCCCTGGCCCGCGCGCGCGGCGACACCCGCCGCGCCGACAGCTGGCGGGCCGCACGCCAGGGCTGGGTCAGCGCACTGCACAAAGACGGCTGGGACGGCGCCTGGTTCCGCCGCGCGTTTTTCGACAACGGCGCGCCGCTGGGCTCGGCCGCCAACGACGAATGCCGCATCGACCTGATCGCCCAGGCCTGGGCCGTGCTGTCCGGCGCCTCCAGCGACGAATTCACGGTACCCTCGATGCAGGCCATGAATGACCAGCTGGTCGACCACGAGGCCGGCCTGCTGCGCCTGCTCACGCCGCCGCTGCAGCACTCGGCCAACAACCCCGGCTACATCCAGGCCTACCCGCCCGGCGTGCGCGAAAACGGCGGCCAGTATTCACACGCCGCCGTCTGGGCCATGATGGCCCAGGCCGCCACCGGCGACGCCGAAGCCGCGTGGAAGAGCTTCCAGGCCCTGAGCCCCGCCCACCGCAGCGAACACCCGCTGCGCGGCCCGGCCTACGAGCTTGAGCCCTATGTGATGGCCGGCGACATCTACGGCACAGCGCCCTATGTGGGCCGCGGCGGCTGGAGCTGGTACACCGGCTCGGCCGCCTGGCTGCACCGCGCCGCGCTGGAAAATATCCTGGGATTGCGCGTGCGGCAGGGTGAACTCTCGCTGTCACCCTGTGTGCCGGCGCACTGGCCTTCGTTCGAGATCGCCCTCAATGTGCAGGGCCATGCGCTGACGGTGCGCTGGCAGCGTGACGGCGCGGCGGCTGAAGACAGCTTTCAAGCGGATCGTGTGCTCACACCTGGGCAGGTGGTGTTGCTCGCGGAGTTGCCGGAACGCGCCCAGCTATTGGTACAGGCCGCGCCCTGATGCGGCTCGATCAGGTGGGTTTGCGAAGCTCATGACGGCGGTCTCCTCACAATGTGCGGCAAGGTGATACGCTGAATCGGAAGACTTTAATCGGCGGCCTGGTCAGCCTGTGCCGCAGCTGGTCGCCAACGGATAGGTATGGCTTTATTGCGGTAGATCGCAATCACCCAGAAGAGAAGTCCGAGCGCCATGCCGATGAGCATAAATGGAACGGCAAAAAATACCGCAAACGGCCCCGTCATGAGCGCAAAGGGCGCGGCGCAAAGTAACCCAAGAACACCTCCCGCGCTGGAGATCTCACGGCAACTGGGCACTTTGTCCTTGCTGAAGTAGTAGAACAAGGGAACTGCACCCACCACACAAACCGCTGCCATAACCGCGGACACCAAGAAGTTCAGCGAGCCATGTTTCCATAAGAAATAAATCGGCAGCGCGCTCACGCAAGCAAGGAAGCCCAAAATGACACGCCACATGATTCGCCTCGATTCAAATACTGCAATTAAGGGACCGGCACGGTGTTTTTACAATGGCCAACTACTTCATCATCACACAGGGGCGACCCATCAAATCCCCATCCATTGTGACGCCAGCGGTTCTCATCGCTGAAAACCTCAGCTTTCGCTACCCAAATCCCAAGGTGGAACTCTTCGCCCACCTGTCCGCCACCATCCCACCCGGCGTCACGCTGGTGCAAGGCGGTGACGGGCGCGGCAAAAGTACCTTGCTTCGCCTGATGGCAGGCGCCTTGGCTGCCGATGCGGGGCAGTTGCAGCTGAACGGCGTATCGCTGGCAGAACAACCCGAGGCCTATCGCCGGCAGCTGTTCTGGATGGAGCCGCGCAGCACCGACTTCGACCAGCTCACACCGCTGCAGTATTTCGAAACTGTTCGAGGCAAGTATTCAAGTTTTGATGCGGGTTTGACAGGTCCGCTGGTCGAAGGACTGGGACTGGAGCCTCACATCGACAAGCAACTCTTCATGCTGTCCACGGGGTCCAAGCGCAAGGTCTGGCTGGCGGCGGCGTTTGCCTCGGGCGCGGCGCTGTTGCTGCTCGACGAACCCTTCGCCGCACTCGATGCGCCCTCGATTGCTTTTGTCAAAGAACAGCTTCAGGCTATTTCGACACAAGCCGGCCGCGCGGCGGTGATTGCGGACTATGCAGCCCCCAGCGGGGTGACGCTGGCCGGTGTGATCGATCTCGGCGACTGAACTACTTCGGAACAAATGCCTGTTGCTGCGCCACAAAGCCGTTGAAGGCCTGGAGCAGCGGCCGATATCTGCCAGCATCCCCTTCAAGCTGCACGAGTGCTGCGCAAGCCGCCTCCAGCGTCGACAGCTGTCCCGGCTTGTGGGCCTTGCGGACCAGGTAAGCCGACGCGGGCACATCTTCCAGCGACAGGCGCGGTAGCCGCCGCAACAACGGGTTGAGGTGCAGCATCTTGCGGCTCTTGCGCCAGGTCGCGTCCAGCACCACCAGGCGCACACGCGGCGGGTCTTTGAGCCGCTCAAGGTCCAGGGCGGGCGTGTCATCGTCCTGCGGCGTGGGCGGGTACAGCAGCACCGTATAGGCAGGCGTCTCGGCCAACGCCGCGCGCAGGCCGGCTTCTTCAAACGTTTCCCCCATCAGCATGCGGCTGCGCGGCAAACTCAGCTGCAGCAGGCGGCCGGTGTTTTTGGCATGGCCCGCTTCCAGCGGGTGCTGCAGGATCAGCACCCCGGCTTCATGCGCCACCGGCCTGATCCACTGGCAGATGCAGGCGCTTTGCGGCCGCAGGCAGACGCCGCAGGCCGCGCGCCCGGCCGGCTCAGTCACGGGGGCTGTCCGCGGCCTTATCGCCCTCCGCCGAATAGGCGTTCCGCAGGTGCACGGGCCGGGCGGTCTTGCGCCGCATGCGGATGTTGAGCATTTCCACCGCCACCGAGAAGGCCATGGCGAAGTAGACATAACCCTTGGGCACATGGTGGTCCAGGCCTTCGGCGATCAGCACCACGCCCACCACCACCAGGAAGGACAGGGCCAGCATCTTGATGGTCGGATGGGTGGAGACAAAGCGGCCTATGGCCGGCGCGAACAGCATCATGAGGCCGACCGAGGCAATAACGGCGGCGATCATGACCGCGATGCTGTCGACCATGCCGACCGCGGTGATGATGGAGTCCAGCGAAAAAATCATGTCGACGATCATGATCTGCACGATCACGGCGGCAAAAGTGGCCTTGACGGCGCTCGAGGCATGGCCCTCCTCGCCTTCCATGGACTGGTGGATTTCACCGGTGCTCTTCCAGATCAGGAACAGGCCGCCCGCGATCAGGATCAGGTCACGGCCCGAGATTTCCTGCTTGAACACGGTAAACAGCGGCTCGACCAGCCCGATGATCCAGGACAGCACCAGCAACAGGCCTATGCGCATGAACATGGCCATGAACAGGCCCAGGCGCCGTGCCAGTTCCTGCTTGGCCTTGGGCAGCTTGTCGACCAGGATGGAGATGAAGATGATGTTGTCTATGCCCAGCACCAGCTCCAGCGCGGTCAGGGTGGCAAAGGCAATCCAGGCTTGCGGGTCGGTCAGCAGTTCCATCATGGGCATCTTTCCTGGCGCCAGGCCATCATCGGGTCCATCCCCGCGTGCAGTTTATTCGGTCAAGAACCTAAAAATTCACCGATGGGTTTCAAGTCCTCCACCCGGTCGCAAATCGCCTTGACAATCATCAGGATGGGGATGCCCAGCAGCAGGCCCCACACACCCCACAGCCAGCCCCAGGCCAGCAACCCGATAAAGACCGCCACCGGGTTCATGCGGCTGGTGCGGCTGGTGAGCCAGGGCGTGAGCAAATTGCCGACCAGGGTGTGGATCAGCAGCGAGGCGCCGCCCACGGCCAGTGCCATGTTGAGCGAGCCGAACTGCATAAAACCCACCAGCGCCGAGCCGGCCGCCGTGACCAGCGAGCCGACATAGGGCACGAGGTTCAGCACGGCCGCCGCGACGCCCCAGACGGCGGCGTTGTCCAGGCCCAGGGCCAGCAGGGCCAGCCAGGTCAAGAGGCCCACCAGCGCGCTGGTCAGCAGTTGCACCTGCAGGTAGCGCTGGATCTGGCCGGTGATTTCATTGAGGGCCTGCAGCGTGATCTTCTTGCTGCTGAGGCTGTCGCCCGCCAGCTTGATCAGCTTGCGCCTGAAGGTGTCGCCCGAGATCATCAGGAAGTAGGTGAGGAAGACCACCACCGTGGCCTGGCCTATCAGCGCGATCAGGCCGACGGTGCCCGACCACAGGTAGTGCCTGATGTCAAAGCGCGCGGGCTCGACCACCACACGCATGGCACCGCGCGTGGTGCCGGGTGCCGAGCTCTCCTGCGCGGCCTGCTCAATCTGCGATGCGGCTTTCTGCACGGTTTCCAGCGCACTGTCGGAGCGGCCGGTGCGCGCCTTCACGGCCTGGCGGAACTTCTGCGCCGCCGCCGGCAGCGCCTCCACCAGCTGCGTGGCCTCGTCACCGAGCGACCAGGCGGTGCCGCCTATGCCGCCCAGAATCGCCAGCAGCAGCACGGCCGCGCTCAGCCAGCGCGGCACCCGCCTGGCTTCAAACCAGTTGACCACCGGCGAAAACGCATAGCTGAACAGCACGCCCAGCATCACCGGGATGAAGACGGCCTTGGCCCAGTGCAGCACGAACAGGAAAG
>Ga0209025_1004727_pt1 | contig 11606 bp, 10 predicted proteins | sample AraplaMF_Col_mLB_FD_184256 | JGI IMG/M metagenome (GOLD analysis project Ga0209025, IMG submission 184256) | Arabidopsis root microbial communities from the University of North Carolina, USA - plate scrape MF_Col_mLB (SPAdes) (version 2) | ecosystem: Host-associated > Plants > Roots > Endosphere... | reverse complement strand
GGGGCTTCGAGGAGCGCGAGAAGCTGATGATCTTCTACGAGCGGGCCTGCGGCGCGCGCATGCACGCGGCCTATGTCCGGCCGGGCGGCGTCCACCAGGACCTGCCGACTTCGCTGATCCACGACATAGCCGAATGGTGCGATCCGTTCCTCAAGGTCTGCGACGACCTCGAAGGCCTGCTCACCGACAACCGCATCTTCAAGCAGCGCAATGTCGACATCGGCGTCGTCGATCTCGAAACTTGCTGGAAATGGGGTTTCTCGGGCGTGATGGTGCGCGGCTCCGGCGCGCTTTGGGACCTGCGCAAGGCGCAACCCTATGAGTGCTACGAGGAGATGGAATTCGACATCCCCGTCGGCAAGAACGGCGACTGCTACGACCGCTACTGCATCCGCATGGAAGAGATGCGCCAGTCGACCTCGATCATGAAGCAGTGCTGCGAGAAGCTGCTGGCGGCCGATGGCGGCGGCCCGATCTCCTCGCTCGACGGCAAGATGGTGCCGCCCAAGCGGGGCGAGATGAAGCGCTCGATGGAAGCGCTGATCCACCACTTCAAGCTCTACACCGAGGGCTACAAGGTGCCCGAGGGCGAGGTCTACGCCGCCGTGGAAGCCCCCAAGGGCGAGTTCGGCGTCTATCTCGTCTCCGACGGCACCAACAAGCCCTATCGCTGCAAGATCAAGGCGCCGGGCTTCGCCCATCTCCAGGCCATGGATTTCATGTGCCGCAAGCACATGCTCGCCGACGTCTCGGCGATCCTCGGCTCCCTCGACATCGTCTTCGGTGAGGTCGATCGGTGAGGCGCAGCGCGGCCATCAGCGGGGTTCGGTTCGGGCAATACGCGCTCGGCCTGTGGCTTGCCGCGCCGGCTGCTATGCTTGTGGATGCACAGCCGGCAGAAGCCCAGCCTGCATATGAGACTCAACGGAATGTCTCGCGGTATCAGCAGCTCAGGCAGCAGCGAGAGGCGGGGCGGCGAAGCCTTCAGCAAGTCGAGGCTGCCGGATTTCGCTACGCGGGCGGCGGTGGCGTTGGGGCCTTCGTGTACTTCATCTACCGCCGGGCTGATGGTGCCGAATACCATTGCAAGCAGGTCTATATGTCGGTCGGCGATTGCTATCCCAGCACGCCGCCGCATTTGCGCCCGATACCGCGTCATGTCAGCATTCCGTTCCTGAAGAACGCTGGTTTCGAATACGGCGGCATCAGCTATGCCAGCGGTAAGCCCGAGCACATCTATCGGCAGCCGCAGGGCGGAACCGTCTATCTTTGCCCCAATGAAGGCTATGCAAGTTGCCGCGTCAGCTCCGCTGGGCGGCCGCAGGCAGGCGCCCGCGCTGGTCTGAATTAACCGTTGGATCGAACATGTCCGTCCGTCGCCTCGCACCCGATCACGTTCAGCCATCCTCCTTCGCCTTCACCGCGGCGAACGAGAATTGGGCCGATCAGCAGATCGCCAAGTACCCGGAAGGCCGCCAGGCCTCGGCCGTGATCCCGCTGCTGTGGAAGGCACAGGAGCAGCATGACGGCTGGCTGCCGCGCGCCGCGATCGAGGAGGTCGCGCGCAAGCTCGGTATGGCGCCGATGCGGGTGCTGGAGGTCGCGACCTTCTACACCATGTTCAGCCTGCAGCCGGTCGGCCAGCACTTCGTTCAGCTCTGCGGCACGACGCCCTGCGCGCTGCGCGGCGCCGAGGCGTTGAAGAAGGTCTGCGAGGAGGTGATCGGCCCGCAATCGACCGTCACCGCCGACGGCAAGCTCTCCTGGCTCGAGGTCGAGTGCCTCGGCGCCTGCTGCAACGCCCCGATGGCGCAGATCAATTTCGACTACTACGAAGACCTGACCCCTGAGAATTTCCGCAAGCTGCTCGGCGATCTGCGCGAGGGCCGGCCGACCAAGCCGGGCCCGCAGGTCGATCGTTCCTGCTCGGAGCCGCTCGGCGGCGGCGACACGCTGAAGGATCCGGCCCTGTTCGACGGCTCGATGATCGGCGCCGGCGATTGGCAGAAGCGGATCACCAGGCAGCGCGAGGACGCGATCAAGATCGCCAGCGAGAAGGCTGCGGCCGAGGCCAAGGCCAAGGCGGAAGCCGAGACAGCCGCTGCCACGGCGAAGGCCGGTCCGACCGACGTCAAGACCGCGCCGGCTCCCGAGGCCGCTGCGCCGGCCCGTCCCAAGCCGTCCGAGCCGAAGCAGCCGGCCAGCGCCGCGCAGGACACCCCGTCCGCGACGAGCAAGGCGATCAAGGACACGCCCGCCAAGGCTCCCGCACGCAAGCGGACAGCCAAGCCCAAGTCGGAAGAGTGAGGTAAAGAGACATGCTCGCCGATCGCGACCGCATCTTCACCAATCTCTACGGCCTTCACGACTTGTCGCTGAAAGGCGCCATGCAACGTGGCGCCTGGGACGGCACCAAGTTCCTGCTCGAGCAGGGGCGCGACTGGATCATCGACGAGATGAAGAAGTCGGGCCTGCGCGGGCGCGGTGGCGCCGGCTTCCCGACCGGCCTGAAATGGTCGTTCATGCCCAAGCAGAGCGACGGGCGCCCGCACTACCTCGTCGTCAACGCCGACGAGTCGGAGCCGGGCACCTGCAAGGATCGCGAGATCATGCGCAACGACCCGCATACGCTGGTCGAAGGCTGCCTGATCGCCTCCTTCGCCATGGGTGCGCATGCCGCCTATATCTACATCCGCGGTGAATATGTCCGCGAGCGCGAGGCGCTGCAGCGCGCCGTCGACGAGGCCTATGAGGCGAACCTCATCGGCAAGAACAACAAGCACGGCTATCCCTTTGATCTCTATGTGCATCATGGTGCCGGCGCCTATATCTGCGGCGAAGAGACGGCGCTGCTGGAGAGCCTCGAGGGCAAGAAGGGCATGCCGCGGCTGAAGCCGCCTTTCCCGGCCAATGTCGGCCTCTATGGCTGCCCGACCACCGTCAACAATGTCGAGTCGATCGCGGTCGCGCCGACCATCCTGCGCCGCGGCGCCAGCTGGTTCTCCTCGATCGGCACGCCGAACAATGTCGGCACCAAGCTGTTCTGCGTCTCCGGCCATGTGAACAAGCCCTGCAACGTCGAAGAGGCGATGGGCCTGACCTTCCGCGAGCTGATCGACCGCCATTGCGGTGGCATCCGCGGCGGTTGGGACAATCTCAAGGCGGTCATCCCCGGCGGCTCCTCGGTGCGCATGGTGCCGGCCGAGCAGATCATCGACACGCCGATGGATTTCGACTCGCTTTCGAAACTGAAGTCGGGCCTCGGCACGGCCGCGGTGATCGTGATGGACAAGTCGACCGACATCATCCGCGCCATCGCCCGCATCAGCTATTTCTACAAGCATGAGAGCTGCGGCCAGTGCACACCGTGCCGCGAGGGCACCGGCTGGATGTGGCGCGTCGTCAACCGCATGGCCGAAGGGCGCGCCCAGAAGCGCGAGATCGACATGCTGCTCGACGTCTCCAAGCAGATCGAAGGCCACACCATCTGCGCGCTGGGCGATGCTGCCGCCTGGCCGATCCAGGGCCTGATCAACCATTTCCGTCACGAAATCGAGCAGCGCATCGACGACTATGCCGCCAACCCGCATGGCGAGCCGGTCAGGCTCATGGCGGCGGAGTGAGACCATGACCAAGCTTCTGATCGACGGTATCGAGGTCGACGTTCCGCCGGAGTACACCGTGCTCCAGGCCTGCGAGGCGGCTGGCGCCGAAGTGCCGCGCTTCTGCTTCCATGAGCGGCTCTCGATCGCCGGCAATTGCCGCATGTGCCTGGTCGAGGTGAAGGGCGGCCCGCCGAAGCCGCAGGCCTCCTGCGCCATCGGCGTGCGCGACCTGCGTCCCGGCCCGAACGGCGAGCCGCCGGTCGTGCTGACCAAGTCGCCCATGGTCAAGAAGGCGCGCGAAGGGGTGATGGAGTTCCTGCTCATCAACCACCCGCTCGACTGCCCGATCTGCGACCAGGGCGGCGAGTGCGACCTGCAGGACCAGGCCATGGCCTACGGCGTCGACACCTCGCGCTATGCCGAGAACAAGCGCGCGGTCGAGGACAAGTATATCGGCCCGCTGGTCAAGACCTCGATGACGCGCTGCATCCAGTGCACGCGCTGTGTCCGTTTCACCACCGAGGTCGCCGGCGCCTCCGACCTCGGCGCGATCGGCCGCGGCGAGGACATGGAGATCACCACCTATCTCGAGCACGCGATGAGCTCGGAGCTGCAGGGCAACGTCGTCGACCTCTGCCCGGTCGGCGCCCTGACCTCCAAGCCCTACCAGAACAAGGCGCGTCCCTGGGAGCTGACCAAGACCGAGTCCATCGACGTGATGGACGCGGTCGGCTCGGCGATCCGTGTCGACTCGCGCGGCCGTGAGGTGATGCGCGTGCTGCCGCGCGTCAACGAGGCGGTGAACGAGGAGTGGATCTCCGACAAGACCCGCCACATCGCCGACGGGCTCAAGACCCAGCGGCTCGACCGGCCCTATATCCGCGAGAACGGCGCCCTGCGTCCGGCGAGCTGGACCGAGGCGCTCGCGCTGGTCGCCGGCAAGCTCAAGGCCGCCAAGCCGGAGCGGATCGGTGCCATCGCCGGCGATCTCGCCGCGGTCGAGGAGATGTATGCGCTGAAGGCGCTCATCTCTGGCCTCGGCTCGCCCAATCTCGACTGCCGCCAGGACGGCGCGAAGCTCGATCCGGCCTTCGGCCGCGCCAGCTATGTGCTCAACGCCGGCATCGCCGGCATCGAGGACGCCACTTCGCTGCTGATCGTGGGCTCGAACCCGCGTCGCGAGGCGCCGATCGTCAACGCCCGCATCCGCAAGCGCTGGCTGCGCGGCGACTTCAAGGTCTCGCTGATCGGCGAGAAGGTCGACCTGACCTATGCCTATGACTATCTCGGCGCCGGGCCGGAGACGCTCGCCGATCTGGTCAAGCGCGCCGGTGCCGCCGGCGAGCGGCCGATGGTGCTGGTCGGGCAGGGCGCTCTCACCCGCGCCGACGGCGCTGCCGTGCTCTCGCTCGCGGCCAAGGCCGCCGAGGTCCTCGGCGCGGTCAAGGACGGCTGGAACGGCTTCGGCGTGCTGCACACGGCCGCTGCCCGTGTCGGTGGCCTCGATCTCGGCTTCGTGCCTGGCGAGGGCGGTCTCGACGTCGCCGGCATGACCAAGGCGGGTGCGCTCGACGTGCTCTTCCTGCTCGGCGCCGACGAGATCGAGGTGCCGGCTGGCGCCTTCGTGATCTACCAGGGCAGCCATGGCGACAGGGGCGCGCATCGCGCCGACGTCATCCTGCCGGGCGCCGCCTATACCGAGAAGTCCGGTACCTTCGTCAATACAGAGGGCCGGGTGCAGATGGCCGCTCGCGCCACCTTCCCGCCTGGCGAGGCAAAGGAGGACTGGGCGATCCTGCGGGCGCTCTCCGCTTCGCTCGGCAAGGCGCTGCCTTTCGACTCGCTCAGCGCTCTGCGCCGCGAGCTCTATGCCGCCCATCCGCATTTCGCCGCGGTCGACACGGTCGCCGAGAGCGATCGCGCCGGGCTGGCGAAGCTGGCGGGGCAGGGCGGAGCGACCGACAAGGCGGGCTTTGTCCCGGCCATCGCCGATTTCTACACCACGAACCCCATTGCCCGCGCTTCGGCGGTGATGGCGGAATGCTCGGCGCTGGCCTCCGGCCGCATGCGCCAGGCGGCGGAGTAAGCCTCGATGAACTGGGACCTCGTCCTCGATCTCGCGATCATCGCCGGCAAGAGCCTGCTGCTCCTGGTCGCGCTGCTGGTCTTCATCGCCTTCATGCTGCTGGCCGACCGCAAGGTCTGGGCAGCGGTCCAGCTGCGCCGCGGCCCGAACGTGGTCGGCCCCTTCGGCCTGCTGCAGAGCTTCGCCGACCTGCTGAAATTCGTCTTCAAGGAGCCGATCATCCCGTCGGGCTCCAACAAGGGCGTGTTCCTGCTGGCGCCACTCGTCACCTGCCTGCTCGCGCTGGCGGCCTGGGCGGTGATCCCGGTGGCGGAGGGCTGGGCGATCGCCGACATCAATGTCGGCGTGCTCTACATCTTTGCGATCTCCTCGCTCGGGGTCTACGGCATCATCATGGGCGGCTGGGCTTCGAACTCGAAGTACCCGTTCCTCAGCGCGCTGCGCTCGGCAGCGCAGATGGTGTCCTACGAGGTCTCGATCGGCTTCGTGATCGTCACCGTGCTGCTCTGCGTCGGTTCGCTCAACCTCTCGGCGATCGTCGAGGCGCAGAACACCAAAGCCGGCCTGTTTGGCTGGTACTGGCTGCCGCTCTTCCCGATGTTCATCGTCTTCTTCGTCTCGGCGCTGGCCGAGACGAACCGGCCGCCCTTCGATCTGGCCGAGGCGGAATCGGAGCTCGTCGCAGGCTTCATGGTCGAGTACTCGTCGACCCCGTACCTGCTGTTCATGCTCGGCGAATACGTGGCGATCATGACCATGTGCTCGCTGACCACGATCCTGTTCCTCGGGGGCTGGCTGCCGCCGTTCCCGATCGCGCCGTTCACCTGGCTGCCGGGCGTGGTCTGGTTCGTGCTGAAGGTCATGCTGGTCTTCTTCATGTTCGCCATGGTGAAGGCCTTCGTGCCGCGCTACCGCTATGACCAGCTGATGCGGCTGGGCTGGAAGGTCTTCCTGCCTCTGTCGCTCGCCTGCGTCGTGATCGTGGCGGCGGTGCTGCAGATTACCGGTTGGGGGCCCGCTCCCTGATGGCGGGGCAGGCCGGACTGATCGGAGCCCTGATCGGCTTCGTCGTCGGCCTGATCGAGTACCGGCTCGTCACGGGCGTTGTCGTCGGCGCGTTGCGCCGCACCGACAGCTCGCAGACGCAGGCCGAGAAGGATGATTATGAACGGCGCATCCGCCTGCTCAAGGCGGCGGTGCTGGTGGTGTCGGTGGGCGGGTTGCCCATCGTCGGTTACCTGATCGGCCGGACGCTGTTCGGCTGAGACGAGAGAAGGACGAGAAGGATGTCACTCGCGCAAGCCGCCAAGGGACTGCTCCTCAAGGAGTTCGTCGGCGCGTTCGCCTTGTCGATGCGCTACTTCTTCAAGCCGAAGGCGACGCTGAACTATCCCTTCGAGAAGGGCGTGCTCTCGCCGCGCTTCCGGGGCGAGCATGCGCTGCGCCGCTATCCCAATGGCGAGGAACGCTGCATCGCCTGCAAGCTCTGCGAGGCGATCTGCCCGGCGCAGGCGATCACGATCGAGGCCGGCCCGCGCCGCAATGACGGTACCCGCCGCACGACGCGCTACGACATCGACATGACCAAGTGCATCTATTGCGGCTTCTGCCAGGAGGCCTGCCCGGTCGACGCCATCGTCGAGGGGCCGAATTTCGAGTTCGCCACCGAGACGCGCGAGGAGCTGTTCTACGACAAGGACAAGCTGCTCGATAACGGCGCCCGCTGGGAACGCGAGATCGCGCGCAACATCGCGATGGATGCGCCGTATCGCTGAGGACGGTGGTCCGTCGCGCGGTTGTCGCGCTAGGCGGGCCTGACTATAGACGCTCCAAACTGCGGCGGGACTCGGGCCCGCCGTGTGACGAAACGAGGGCCGCCCGCAAGGGCGGAAAGGCTGGCGAAGATGAATGCCGCAGCGGCTTTCTTCTATCTCTTCTCAGGCATCACCATCGCCTCGGCGCTGATGGTGATTTCGGCGCGCAACCCGGTGCATTCGGTGTTGTTCCTGATCCTCGCCTTCGTCAACGCGGCGGGCCTGTTCCTGCTGCTCGGGGCCGAGTTCCTGGCGATGCTGCTGGTCGTCGTCTATGTCGGCGCGGTCGCGGTGCTCTTCCTCTTCGTGGTGATGATGCTCGACGTCGATTTCGCCGAGCTGCGCCAGGGCTTCCTGCAATACCTGCCGATCGGCGGCCTGATCGGCCTGATCTTCGCGGTCGAATTGCTGCTGGTCGTCGGCGCCTGGGTGATCGACCCGCAGATCGTGCGCGCGCCTGTCGCCGCGATCCCGGCCAACGTCACCAACACGGCGGCGCTCGGCCAGGTGCTCTATACGAAGTACATCTACTACTTCCAGGCGGCGGGCCTCGTGCTTCTGGTCGCGATGATCGGCGCGATCGTGCTGACGCTGCGCGACCGCAAGGGCATCAAGCGCCAGGATATCCCGACGCAGAACGCCCGCACCAAGGCTGCGGCGATGGATGTGAAGAAGGTGCCTTCGCGCGCCGGCGTTCCCGAGGAGATGGCGTGATGGTCGGGCTTGGATCTTACCTCGCGGTCGCTGCGATCCTGTTCACACTCGGTGTGCTCGGCATCTTCATCAACCGCAAGAACGTCATCGTCATCCTGATGTCGATCGAGCTGATCCTGCTCTCGGTCAACATCAACTTCGTCGCCTTCTCGAGCTTCCTGAACGACATCGTCGGCCAGGTCTTCGCCATGCTGGTGCTGACCGTCGCCGCGGCCGAGGCCGCGATCGGGCTCGCCATTCTCGTCGTCTACTTCCGCAACCGCGGCACGATCGCGGTGGAAGACATCAACATGATGAAAGGCTGAGCGCGGCAACGCGCCCGTAACCTGCCATGTATCAAGCGATCGTCTTCCTCCCCCTGATCGGCTTCCTGATCGCCGGCCTGTTCGGCCGGTTGATCGGTGCCCGCGCCTCGGAACTCGTCACCACCACGCTGCTGCTGGTCTCGGCCGTGCTGTCCTGGATCGCGCTCTTCCAGGTCGGCTTCGGCTCCGGCACCACCCGCGTCCAGGTCGCGACCTGGCTGGCCTCGGCCGACTTGCGCGTCGACTGGGCCTTCCGCATCGACACGCTGACCGCGGTGATGCTGGTCGTCGTCAACACCGTCTCCTCGCTCGTGCACCTCTATTCGATCGGGTACATGCACGAGGATCCGTCGCGGCCGCGCTTCTTCGCGTACCTCTCGCTGTTCACCTTCGCCATGCTGATGCTGGTGACGGCCGACAACCTCGTGCAGATGTTCTTCGGCTGGGAAGGCGTCGGTCTCGCCTCCTATCTGCTGATCGGCTTCTGGTACCAGAAGCCCTCGGCCAACGCCGCGGCGATCAAGGCCTTCGTCGTCAACCGCGTCGGCGATTTCGGCTTCCTGCTCGGTATCTTCCTGATCTTCGTGCTGTTCGGCGCAGTCACCTTCGACGCGATCTTCCCGAAGGTCGGCGAGATGACCTCGCAGACCTTCCGCTTCCTCGGCTATGAGTGGAACGCGCTGACGCTGACCTGCCTGCTGCTCTTCATGGGCGCCATGGGCAAGTCGGCGCAGTTCCTGCTGCACACCTGGCTGCCGGACGCGATGGAAGGCCCGACCCCTGTTTCGGCGCTGATCCATGCCGCGACCATGGTCACCGCCGGCGTCTTCATGGTGGCGCGCCTGTCGCCGATCTTCGAATACGCCCCGGTCGCGCTGACCGTCGTCGTCGTCATCGGCGCGACCACTGCCTTCTTCGCCGCGACCGTCGGTCTGGTGCAGAACGACATCAAGCGCGTCATCGCCTATTCGACCTGCTCGCAGCTCGGCTACATGTTCGTCGCGCTCGGTGTCGGCGCCTATTCGGCCGGCATCTTCCACCTGTTCACCCACGCCTTCTTCAAGGCGCTGCTGTTCTTGGGCGCCGGCTCGGTCATCCATGCGATGCACCATGAGCAGGACATGCGGAACATGGGTGGTTTGCGTAAGCACATCCCGTGGACCGCGGCGGCCATGACGATCGGCACGCTGGCGCTGACCGGCTTTCCGCTCTTCGCCGGCTACTTCTCCAAGGACGCGATCATCGAGAGCGCCTACGCTTCGGTGGCGCATGGCGGTTTCGCCAGCTCCTATGCCTTCGTGCTGCTGGTCGTCGCTGCGCTGATGACCTCGTTCTACTCCTGGCGCCTCTACTTCATGACCTTCGAGGGCGCGCCGCGCTGGGGCGGCCATGGTCACGACGCGCATGGCCACGATGACCACGCGCACGGTCATGGGCACGATGATCATGCCCACGCCGCGCATGCTCACGACGATCACGGTCATGGCCACGATCACACGCCGCATGAGAGCCCGCTCGTCATGCTGATCCCGCTCGCCGTGCTCTCGCTAGGTGCGCTGGCGGCCGGCTACGTCTTCAAGGAAGCGTTCATCGGCCACGACTACGAGCACTTCTGGAAGGCGGCGCTGTTCACCGGCAAGGACAACCACATCCTGCACGCCATGCACGAAGTGCCGAAATGGGTGGTCTGGTCGCCCTTCGTCGCGATGCTGCTCGGCTTCCTGCTGGCGCTCTACATGTACGTGCTGCGCAAGGACGTGCCCGGCAAGCTCGCCGCCGCCAACCCGGTGCTCTACAAGTTCCTGCTCAACAAGTGGTATTTCGACGAGATCTACGACTTCCTGTTCGTGAAGCCGGCGATGTGGCTCGGCCGCTTCCTCTGGAAGAAGGGCGATGGCGCCGTCATCGACGGTCTCGGCCCGGACGGGGTCTCGGCCCGTGTCGTCGACGTCACCAACCGGGTCGTGCGGCTGCAGACCGGCTATGTCTATCACTATGCCTTCGCCATGCTGATCGGCGTCGCCGGGCTGGTGACCTGGTACCTCATGGCCCGCGGGTGAGATGATGTTCGGCTTCGGTATCCTCACCGGTCTCCTGGTCCTGCCGCTGGTCGGCGCTGCCTTCATCCTGGCGCAGCGCGGCGACGAGGCGTCGGTCAACTCCAACGCCCGCTGGGCGGCGCTGATCTTCACGACCGGCAACTTCGTTCTCGCGCTCTATGCCTGGAGCCTGTTCGACTCGGCCAATCCCGGCTTCCAGATGCTCGAGACCCATGCCTGGGTCTCGGACGTCATCAAGTTCAAGCTCGGCGTCGACGGATTCTCCTTCCCCTTCGTGGTTCTGACCGCCTTCCTGATGCCGTTCTGCATCCTGGCGTCGTGGACCTCGGTCGAGAAGCGGGTGCGCGAATACATGGTCGCGTTCCTGATCCTCGAGACGCTGATGATCGGCGTCTTCGTCGCGCTCGACCTCGTGCTGTTCTACCTGCTGTTCGAAGCCGGCCTGATCCCGATGTTCCTGATCATCGGCATCTGGGGCGGCAAGCGCCGGGTCTACGCCTCCTACAAGTTCTTCCTCTACACGCTGCTCGGCTCGGTGCTGATGCTGCTCGCCATCATGGCGATGTACTGGAACGCCGGCACCACCGACATCCCGACGCTGCTCAAGCACCATTTCCCGGTCTCGATGCAGCCCTGGCTCTGGCTCGCCTTCTTCGCCTCCTTCGCGGTGAAGATGCCGATGTGGCCGGTCCACACCTGGCTGCCCGACGCGCACGTCGAGGCGCCGACGGCGGGCTCGGTCATCCTGGCGGCGATCCTGCTGAAGATGGGCGGCTACGGCTTCATCCGCTTCTCGATCCCGATGTTCCCGGACGCCTCGGCGATGTTCGCGCCGCTGGTCTTCGCGCTCTCCGTCATCGCCATCATCTACACCTCGCTGGTGGCGCTGATGCAGGAGGACATCAAGAAGCTGATCGCCTATTCCTCGGTGGCGCATATGGGCTTCGTCACCATGGGCCTGTTCACCCTGACGCCACAGGGCATCCAGGGCGCCATGTTCCAGATGGTCAGCCACGGCCTGG
>Ga0209025_1004726_pt1 | contig 11609 bp, 10 predicted proteins | sample AraplaMF_Col_mLB_FD_184256 | JGI IMG/M metagenome (GOLD analysis project Ga0209025, IMG submission 184256) | Arabidopsis root microbial communities from the University of North Carolina, USA - plate scrape MF_Col_mLB (SPAdes) (version 2) | ecosystem: Host-associated > Plants > Roots > Endosphere... | reverse complement strand
CGCGCGCACGCCCAAGCGCGTGCTGCTGGTGGACCTCGATCCGCAGGGCAACGCGACGATGGGCAGCGGCGTCAACAAGCGCGAACTCGAGAACTCGATCTGCGAAGTGCTGCTGGGCGAGACCGATGTGCGCAGCGCGATCGTGCGCACCGCCGAGGAATTCGACCTGCTGCCGGGCAACATCGACCTCACCGCGGTCGAAGTGCAGCTGATGGCCGAACCCGGCCGCGAGCAGCGCCTTCGCCTGGCGCTGCAGGAGCTGCGCCCGGACTACGACTTCATCCTGATCGACTGCCCGCCGGCGCTGTCGCTGCTCACGCTCAATGCGCTGACCGCCGCCGATTCGATCATCGTCCCGATGCAGTGCGAGTACTACGCACTGGAAGGCCTGAGCGCGCTGGTCGACACCATCGAAGCGCTCAAGGCCAACCTCAATCCCAAGCTCGAGATCGAGGGCGTGCTGCGCACCATGTTCGACGTGCGCAACAACCTCGCCAATGCCGTCTCGGCCGAGCTGACCAACCATTTCGGCGACCGCGTGTTCCGCACCATCGTGCCGCGCAACGTGCGCCTGGCCGAGGCGCCCAGCCACGGCCAGAGCATCGTCGGTTACGACCGCGCCAGCCGCGGCGGCATCGCCTACATGGGCCTGGCCGGCGAAGTGCTGCGCCGCCAGCGCGAACGCGATCAGGCCGCCAAGGCAGCAGCACGTCCGCCTGAAGCGAAGGAGACCACGGCATGAGCGTAGCCAAGAAGCGCGGTCTCGGCCGCGGCCTCGAAGCCCTTCTGGGACCCAAGGCAGCGGCCGAAGCGCCGGTGCTGGAGGCCATCGAGGGCGATGTGCTGCGCAGCCTGCCGGTCGATTCGCTGACGCCGGGCAAGTACCAGCCGCGCAAGCACTGGGACCAGGACAAGCTGTCCGAGCTGGCCGAGTCGATCAAGGCGCAAGGCGTGATCCAGCCGATCGTCGTGCGCGACATCGGCGGCAAGCGCTACGAGATCATCGCCGGCGAACGCCGCTGGCGCGCCTCGCAGCTGGCCGGGTTGAACGAGATCCCGGTGGTGATCCGCGAAGTCGACGACCGCACCGTGGTCGCGATGGCGCTGATCGAGAACATCCAGCGCGAAGACCTCAATCCGCTCGAGGAAGCCACCGCGCTGCAGCGGCTGATCGACGAATTCGACCTGACCCACGCCCAGGCCGCCGAAGCGGTGGGCCGTTCGCGTGCGTCGGTGTCGAACATGCTGCGCCTGCTCGAGCTGCCCAACGAGATCCGGGTGCTGTTGGAAACCCATGCGCTGGAAATGGGCCACGCCCGCGCCCTGCTGGCGCTGACCCCGCAGGCCGCCATCGCACTGGCCCGCCAGGCCGCCGAACACGGCTGGTCGGTGCGCGAGGTCGAGCACCGCGTGCAGCAGCTGTCGGCTGGCGTGATCCCCACGTCGGGCTCCAAGCCCAAGGCCGCCAAGGCCAAGCCGCAGGCCGACATCGCCGCGCTAGAGCGCGAACTGTCGGAATCGCTCAACACCAAGGTCAACGTGATGCACGGCCGCGCTGGCAAGGGCCGCCTGGTGATCCACTACAACGACCTCGATTCGCTCGATGGCGTGCTGGAAAAGCTGCGCGGAAGCACTGCCGAGTAACAACGCCGCCAGGCCGTCACCGTACAAAGCCAGGATGGCTGGATGAACCCCTACAGTTACCGCGTTTCGCTGCGTGCCACCCATCCCAGCGCCGACCTGGCGCCGCTGTTCGAACAACTGGGGCTGACGCCCCGGCGCAGCTGGCGTGCCGGGCAGGCCAAGCCGCTCGAGGGCGGCCAGGGCGTGTATCGCGACAGCTACGGCTATGCCGAACTGACGCCCGATGGCCAGCCGCGCGAATGGAGCCGCGAGCAGATCGAGGATTTCCTCGGCGCCGTGCACCAGCGCCTGTCGATCCACCGCGATTGCCTGCACGCGTTTGCTGCCCAGGGCGGCCGCTGCGGGCTGTTCGTGGGTCTGTTCGGCGAGCAGGCGTTCGGCTTTGAACTGCAGCCCGAGCTCAGCGCCGGCCTGGCGGAACTGAAGCTGACGTTGAGCTTCGACTTCCATCCCGGCAACGACGACTGATCGGCGTTCCGACCGCTTTCCGACCTGGCCCGAGGCAAATTCACCGCCGGTTATTGCCCGGATCGGGCATCATTGGCGCCGGTCGGACAGGCCGCTTGGACGACGTCACCCCCGGACCCCACCCATGACCATCCTCGTTACCGGCGCTGCCGGCTTCATCGGCGCGTACACCTGCCGCGCCCTGCGCGCGCGCGGCGCGGATGTCGTCGGCCTGGACAACTACAACGACTACTACGACCCGCAGATCAAGCGTGATCGCGTGGCCGCGCTGTGCCCGGAGGTCGACATCCGCACGCTCGACCTGGGCGACCGCGACGGCCTGGCGGCGCTGTTCGACGAAGTGCAGCCCACCCAGGTGATCCACCTGGCCGCGCAGGCCGGCGTGCGTTACTCGCTGACGCACCCGCACGCCTACGTCGACAGCAACCTGGCCGGCTTCGTCAACCTGCTCGAGCTGTGCCGCCATCGCGGCGTGCAGCACCTGGTCTATGCCAGCTCGTCGTCGGTGTACGGCGACTCGGCGACGCCTCCGTTTTCCGAGGACCAGCGCATCGACCAGCCGCGCTCGCTGTACGCGGCGACCAAGGCCGCCAACGAACTGATGGCGCACACCTACGCGCACCTGTACGACCTGCGCTCGACCGGCCTGCGCTTCTTCACCGTGTACGGCCCCTGGGGCCGTCCGGACATGGCGCCGCTGCTGTTCTCGCGCGCGGTGCTGGCCGGCCGCCCGATCGACGTGTTCAACCACGGCAAGATGCGCCGCGACTTCACTTACGTCGACGACATCGTCAACGGCGTGCTCGGCGCACTGGACAACCCGCCGCCCACCGACGTGGCACCGCCGGCGGCGCCGCACCGCGTCTTCAACCTGGGCAACCACACGCCGGTGGAACTGGAGCGTTTCATCCAGGTCATCGAGTCCGCGGCCGGCAAGCAGGCCACCAAGGTCTACAAGCCGATGCAGCCCGGCGACATGGTCGAGACCATGGCCGACACCGCACGCGCGCACGCGGCCTTCGGTTTCGAGCCGGCCACGCCGATCGAGACCGGGCTGCCGCGGGTCGTCGACTGGTGCCGCACCTACTTCGGCGACAAGGCCTGACGCCCCATGAACAACACCCCGCAACTCTCGGTCGTCGTGCCGGTCTTCAACGAGCGCGACAACGTCGCCCCGCTGGTGCACGAGATCACCGCCGCGCTGCGCGGCAGGACCGATTTCGAGATCGTCTACATCGACGACCAGTCGCGCGACGACACGCTGCAGGTGCTGCAGGCGCTCAAGGCCGAGGTGCCGGAGCTGCGCGTGATCTCGCACGTCAAGCAGAGCGGCCAGAGCACCGCGGTGCGCAATGGCGTCAAGGCCGCGCGCGGCGAATGGATCGCCACGCTCGACGGCGACGGACAGAACGACCCGGCCGACATCCCCAAGCTGCTCGAGAAGCGTGACGCCACTGCCGCCGGCGAAGGCATCAAGCTGTTCGCCGGCTGGCGCGTCAACCGCCAGGACAGCGGCAGCAAGCGCTGGGCCTCGCGCTGGGCCAACGCGATCCGCTCGCGGATGCTGCGCGACGACACGCCCGACACCGGCTGCGGCATCAAGCTGTTCGAGCGCGCCGCGTTCCTCGAGCTGCCCTACTTCGACCACATGCACCGCTACCTGCCGGCGCTGATGCAGCGCGCGGGCTGGAAGACGGTGAGCGTGCCGGTGAACCACCGCCCGCGTTCGGCCGGCGTGTCCAAGTACAACAACCTCAACCGCGCCCTGGTCGGCATCAGCGACCTGCGCGGCGTGGCGTGGCTGATCAAGCGTGGCAAGGTCACCGCGGTTCGCGAGCTGAGCTGAGCTGAGGCCGGAACGATGGCAATCGACTTCATGAACCAATCCATTTCCTGGCTGGAATGGACCGGTTTGCACATGTCGCCGTGGAAGATCATCGGCCTGACCGGCGCGCTGATGTTCGGCGGCCGCTGGCTGGTGCAGTTCATCGCCTCGCGCAAGCACGGCAAGCCGGTGATCCCGCGGCTGTTCTGGTACATGAGCCTGGTCGGCAGCGTGATGACGCTGAGCTATTTCGTGTTCTCGCAAAAGCAGGACTCGGTCGGCGTGATCCAGAACCTGTTCCCGGCCTTCACCGCCGCCTACAGCCTGTACCTGGACATCAAGCACCGCGGTTGGCACCGGGACCGGGCGAGCCACTGATCCCGACCCGGGGCGCGCATGCGAAGATCGGCGCTTCGTGCCATCACTCCGGTCCTTCCCGTGAAACCACTGCTTGCGGCCCTGCTCTGCGGCCACCTCGCCCTCGCTTCCTTCGCCTCGCATGCCGGCGCGGCCGATACCCGGTTCGAAGCCATCTACAACCAGGAATGGAAGTGGCGCCAGGCGCAGACCGGCGCCGCCGATGAAGACAACGACGGCTCGTCCGACCAGCACAAGCTGCCGTCGGTCGACGCCGCCAGCCAGGCCGCCCGCCTGAAGGTCTGGGAGGACGTGCTCAAGCGCCTGGACGGCATCGACACGGCCAAGCTGAGCCCGCAGAACCGCATCAACTTCGCCGTCTACAAGGCACAGGTCGAGAACCTCGCCGCCGACGTGCGCCTGCACGGCTACGAGATGCCGTTCAACTCCGACTCGTCGTTCTGGTCGAACCTGGGCTTCATGACGCGGCGCCCGATGCGCACGGCCGAGGATTACCGCGCCTATATCGACCGCCTGGCCGACGTGCCGCGCTACTTTGACGAGCAGACCGCGAACATGCGTGCCGGCCTGGCGCGCGGCTTCAGCGTGCCGCGTGCGGTGCTCGACGGCCGCGATGTTTCGATCGCGGCGGTGGCCGAGGTCAAGGATCCGCAGCAGTCCAACTTCTATGAGCCGTTCAAGCGCATGCCGGCGTCGATCCCGGCCGATGAACAGGCACGCCTGCGTGCTGCCGGCGCGGCGGCGATCCGCGATCGCATGGTCCCGGCCTACGCCAGGCTGCTGACCTTCTTCCGCCAGGAGTACGTGCCGCAGGCGCGCACCACCCTGGGCGCATCGCAGATGCCCGACGGCGAGGCCTACTACCGCCAGCAGATCCGCGAGTACACGACGCTCGACCTCGATCCCGACCAGATCCACCAGATCGGCCTGGAGGAAGTCGCGCGCATCCAGGCGGACATGGAGACGATCATCAGGCAGGTCGGCTTCAAGGGAGACTTCCCCGCCTTCCTGCGCTTCCTCCGCACCGACAAGCAGTTCTACGCGACCACCCCGCAGGCGCTGCTCGATCGCGCGGCGTGGATCTCCAAGCGCGTCGACGGCGAGGTCGGCAAGTTCATCGGCACCCTGCCGCGCGGCCGCTTCACCATCGTGCCGGTGCCGGCCGACATCGCCCCGTTCTGGACCAGCGGCCGCGGTGGCGCCGGTACCTACTGGCTCAACACCTACGACCTGCCCTCGCGCCCGCTCTACAACCTGCCGGCGCTGACCCTGCACGAATCGTCCCCGGGCCATGCCCTGCAGGGCTCGCTGGCCAAGGAACAGGGCGACCTGCCGGCGTTCCGCCGCGAGACCTATATCTCCGCCTACGGCGAGGGCTGGGGCCTGTACAGCGAGAAGCTGGGCAAGGAAATGGGGATCTACGAGACGCCGTATGAGGATTTCGGCCGCCTGACCTACGAGATGTGGCGCGCCTGCCGCCTGGTCATCGACACCGGCATCCACGCCAAGGGCTGGACCCGCGACCAGGCCCTGGCCTACCTGCGCGACCGCACCGCCCTGAGCGAGCATGAGGTCACCACCGAGGTCGACCGTTACATCTCCTGGCCGGGCCAGGCGCTGAGCTACAAGCTGGGCGAGATCACCATCGTCCGCCTGCGCGCCGAGGCCGAGAAGGCGCTGGGCAACCGCTTCGACATCAAGGCCTTCCATGACGCCCTGCTCAGCCAGGGCTCGGTGCCGCTGCCGGTGCTGGAGGAGCAGGTCCGCGCGTTCATCGCCAAATCGGCGGCGAAGACGGCAAAAGCGGGCTGATTTGTAGCTCCCTCCCCTGCGAGCAGGGGAGGGTTGGGGAGGGGTAAGCCCGCGCAGCGGGCAAGCCTCGGCGCTGCGCGCCTCAACCCCCTCCCAGCCTCCCCCTGCAAGCAGTGGGAGGAGCAGTTTCCCTGTGGATAACTACTTGCCCGGCCTGTCGTTCACGTGCATAATGCGCGGCTCGCTGCGTCCGGCTTGCCTTTAGGGGTTAGACCGGGCGGACCCCGGAAGCGCGATTCCGGCCCGCCTCGTGCCGCGAGAATTTCCTACCCGTATCGCGCGCCGCCCACACCCCGGTGTGACAGCGGAGGGGCCGCCGCCTCCCTGGCCAAGGGAAGCACCATTACCTTTCGAGGTGCGTATGGCCCGTGTATGCCAAGTAACCGGTAAGCGAACGACGACTGGCAACAACGTCTCGCATGCCATGAACAAGACCCGCCGCCGCTTTCTCCCCAACCTCCACGAGCGCCGCTTCTGGGTCGCTTCCGAGAACCGTTGGGTGAAGCTGCGTGTTTCCAGTGCCGCCCTGCGCACCATCGACAAGAATGGCATCGACGCCATTCTCGCCGACCTGCGCGCCCGCGGCGAAAAGATCTGAGGAGGATCGAACCATGGCTTCCAAGCGCGACAAGATCCGCCTGATCTCTTCTGCCGGCACCGGTCATTTCTATACGACCGACAAGAACAAGAAGAACACCCCGAACAAGATGGAGGTCAAGAAGTACGACCCCGTCGTTCGGAAGCACGTGAACTACAAGGAAGGCAAGATCAAGTGACCTTCTGACCCACGCGCAACGCGCGTGGCTTTGTCAGAAGGTCATCCCCGCGCAGGCGGGGATCCAGCGCCTTCAAGCTCCAAAGAGAACCCGCCGAAAGGCGGGTTTTTCTTTTGCGCGTCCGGAACTCCGCCTGCCTCAAAAAAACGGCCCCTCGCGGGGCCGTAGTGGTGCATCTCACACCGAGGAGATCAGAACTTCTGCGAGTAGCGCATGTAGAAGAAGCGGCCCGGGATCTCGTACTGTGAATTGAACGAGTTGGCGGACGACCTCAGCGAGATCGGCGGGTTCTTGTCGAACAGGTTGTTCATGCCCAGCGTGACCGTGGCATTCCACGTCGCATTCCAGAACACGCTCGCGTCGTGGTAGGTCGTGGCGCCGATGTGGTGACGCGACTCCTTGCGCGAGTCGATCGTGTCGCCACCTGCCACGCCGTTCCAGACGCCGTCGCCATTGGTGTCCGTCGGGATGCCGATGTAACGGTTGGTTTCGGTGCACAGGTAGCCAAAGCCATCGGCTTCGAACTTCGGGTCGCACACTTCTTCCAGCCCGGAGTAGTAGCGAACGTTCCAGGTGGCCCCGATGTTTGCCTTCTGCCAGCGCGTGCCCAGGTTGGAGCGGATCCGCCAGTTGGTGCCGCGGCCGACCTGATTTCCGCCTTCATCGTGGTTGATCGGGCTTCCTATCGCCGGCGCCAGCTGCTCGTTCTCGCCATAGATTCCGTCGCCGTCGAGATCCTCCACGGAATTCGCCATGTACGTGCTGTCCCAGACCAGGCTGAACTTGCCCAGGGAGGTTTCCGGCAATCGATAGTTCAGCGTCAAGTCGTAGCCTTCGACCTCGGCGCCACCGATGTTGACGTTGGTGTTGACCAGCGTCCGGATGTTGCCACCCGGCTGGCGCGAGTAAAGCCCGCAGGTGGGGCCTGTCCCGCCGGAGTTGATGCACTGCTGGATGATCGCTTCGGCGCCAATGGTGGTGATGGCGTCCTCGATCTTGATGTTCCACCAGTCCAGTGCGACGTCGAGGCCCTCGATGAAGCTGGGGCTGTAGACGAATCCGAAGGTCGTCGACTCCGAGGTCTCCGGCTGCAGGTGCGTGTTGCCACCGATCGTGGTGCGGATCTGGTTGCCGTCCTGGGTGTAACCACCGTTGGGCACGCCCTGCGCAATGCAGGTCTGCTTCGCGGTCGTGCTCTGCACCGGGAAGCTGGTGGTGTTGCACGGATCGCTCAGGCTCGGGAAGGAATCACCCTGGCCGGCGAACAGCTCATCGATGGACGGCGCGCGGAAGCCCTGCGACCAGTTGCCGCGGACGAGCAGGTCGTCGATCGGCTTCCAGCGGAAGCCGAACTTGCTGTTGAGCGTATCGCCGAAGTTGCTGTAATCCGAGTATCGGGTGGCGATGGAGAAATCGAGCAGCTTCGCGAACGCGACATCGGCCAGCACCGGCACCGCCAGCTCGAGGTAAGCCTCGTTGAGGTCGTAGCGACCGCTGGTGGCCCTGCGCGCATTGCCGGTCGTGTTGCCCGAGTTGATCAGCGCGTCGGGTGAGTCATAGCCGGATTCCTCGCGGTGCTCGACGCCGAAGGAGAAACCCAGCGGGCCGCCCGGCAGCGAGAACAGTTCACCGCCGATGTTGGCGTAGTAGTTCTTCTGGGTGTACTTGAACTCGTCGTGTGCGGTGAAGCTGGCGAACTCGAGCATCTCCGGCGTGATGCTGCCGGCGCCGCCCAGGAAGTTGAGCGGCACGCAGCTCGGCACGGGCAGTGCGGCGGTGCCGCAGCGCGCGACGCCGTTGGCATCGCGGAACGACGGACCGAGCGCCTGGCCCAGGGCGATCAGGTTGAACAGGCCTTCGGTCGTGTTGTTGGCCTTGTTCTCGCCGTAGAAATAGCCCGCCTCCCAGTCGAAGGTCTTCTCGCCGACGTGCAGCACGCCATCAAGCGCCGTGTCGATGGCAAACGTGCGGACGTCCTGGTTGAACATGCGCCCACCGGTTTCATTGGTGCGGCGGTTGATGCGCGACACGTCCTGTCCGAACGGGTTGTAGATGCTGTCCTTGCTGATGAAGACCTGCCTGGCAAGGTCCGGGATGTTCGGCGTCGTGCCGAGCGTGACCGGCATGGCGGCCAGCAGCTGCTGGGATTCCCGCTGGTTATAGGTCACCGTGGTCTTGAAGCTGACGTCGTCGGTGATGGCGACGGACGCGTTGCCGAAGAGGGAGCGGCGCTCCTGCGGCGTCACCAGGTAGTTCTCGGGCGCGAAGTTGTAGGCGTCCTGGCCAACCACGTACGGGCGCGGCGCGGAGCCGGGACCGTCGTAGGTAAAGGTGCCCGCACCGCCATTGAAATTGGTCTGGCCGCCGTTGCACACGCCCTTGGCCGGGTCGTAGCCGCCCGGACACAGGGCGAATCGGCCGTCAGGACTTGTGCCGCTGCCGTAGAAGTTGCCGGTGGTGTACGTCGGCTCCTTGGAGATGTAGCGGTCCCCTGCGAGGACCGGGTCTTCCTTGACGTAACCGAAGCCCAGCATGGCCGAGAAGCGGTCGCTGCTGGTACCGATGGTGAAATCGTAGGACTGCCTGGTTCCGTCGCCCTTGTCGTACTGGCCGAGATAGGCGTTGGCTTCAGCGCCGTCGAAGTTCTGGCGCAGGATCACGTTGACGACGCCGGCGATCGCATCCGAGCCGTAGATGGTGGAAGCGCCGTCCTTCAGGATCTCGATGCGCTCCACCGCCGCGGTCGGGATGGTATTGAGGTCGACCGCACCGCCCAGGCCGGTGCCGCCCACCCAGCGCTTGCCGTTGACCAGCACCAGGGTGCGCTGGTCGCCGAGGTTGCGCAGGTTGACGCGGGTTTCACCGTTGCCGCCGTTGTTGACGGTGGTGTTGAGTGCCGATCCGCCGGCGGTGAGGTTCTGGATCACATCACCAATCGACGTCAGCCCCTGTGCGCTGATGTCCTCCCGGCTCAGCGAGAAGATCGGTTGCGAGGTCTCGATGTCGGCGCGCTTGATGCGCGAGCCGGTGACTTCGATGCGGTCGAGTGTCGTGGCGCCCGTGTCAGTTGATTCCTGTGCGCCGGCCATTGCCGGCGCCAGTGCGATCGCGATGCCTGCCGGCAGCATGCCGGCGCGCACCGCGGTGCGCAGGTTGCGGTGTTCCATGTAGTGAATCTCCGAATATTGTTATGGGCGCGTTAAGCGCCCACCAACCTTATTCCGGAGTTCTTGATCACGTTTTCCCGCGCGAATCTGACAGCTTCGCTACCGGCGTTGATTTCTTTTGCGTGCGCAACTCGTCGCCTTTGCAGGACGAGGTCGGCATCGCGGCGCGCCGCCCGGTACTCCGATGCGGTCATGCCGAAGCGTGCGCGGAAGCTGCGGGCGAAACTGCAGCTGTTGTCGAAGCCGCTGGCGGCACCGACTTCGCCGATGGTCATCAGCGTCGAGGCGAGCAGGCTGGCGGCGTGGTCCAGCCGCATACGCGCCGATGCCGCCAGCGGGCTTTCGCCATAGAGCTTGTGGAACAGCTTGGAGAAGTACCAGGTGGAGAATCGCGTGCGCTCGGCCAGTTCGCTGATGCGGACGATGCGATGGCAATGCCCTTCCAGGTACAGGCTGGCACGTTGCATCCGCTCGAACACCTGGCGCTTGCGTCCGAGCGATGCCCCGGGGCACAGGCCCAGCCGGGCCCCGTACTCGGCCTGCATCTCCTCCAGGAACAGCAGCATCGAGCGCAGTGGCGCCTGGATGCGACCGCTGCGGCCGTCCTGCTCCATGGTGCGCGAGGCCCGGTACCACATGCGCGACACCGCCCTGGCCTGGCCCGGCTTGAGGCGCCCGCGCCCGACATAGAGGCCGAAATCGGAGAAGCGAGCCATCGCCCGCAGCGCGTCCTCGGTGATGGTGAGGCCGATGCAGATGCCGTCGTGGTCGGGCTGGATCTGCGGCATCGAATCCTTGGCGAACGCGATCCAGTCGCCGGTGCGCAGGTAGAACCGGCCTTCCTTGGCTTCCACCCAGGAGCCGGCACGCATCTGCACCCAGATCGACAGGTCCTGGCTGGTCAACTCGACGCTTCCCAGGCGCGATGCACCGACGCACCTCGCCCACTGGTTTTCGGCCGGACCAACGCGCAGCTGTTGACCGCGATCCGCCCACTTTGCTCGTTCCATAGGATCTGACTTACGTGTGAGGGCGTTCAGGCTCACTTGGCGTGGCTGATGAGTACATAAGAACCTTCTCAAAATGACCTCGGGCGTTGCCCTGTGACACCCGTGTCGTCACACCTGATGGCCGGCGTGCGATCCGGTCCATGCCGTCATCACGCCGCCATGGTCCAATGCCGCCATGCCCTTCGACCTGCACGCCGGTTACTGGCTGTTCTTCCTGGACTGGCTGATCCGCCTGGCCGCGCTGGCGTGGATTCCGGTGCGCAGCCCGCCGGCCGCCGCCCGCAGCTGGTTGTTGCTGGTCGGCTTCGTGCCGCTGTTGGGGCTGCCGCTGTACCTGGTGCTGGGTCATCCCTGGCTGGCGAAGCAACGGCGAGAACGACAGGCGCTGGCATCACGCGTGATTCGCGAACGCCAGGATGGCCTGCGTCATTGGCGCTGGCTGCCGACGGCGGGCGAAGGCGAAGCCAGCGCCGACATTCCGCGCCTGGCCGAGCGCCTGGGCGACTTCATGCCCACGCGCGGCAATGGC
>Ga0209025_1004724_pt1 | contig 11614 bp, 11 predicted proteins | sample AraplaMF_Col_mLB_FD_184256 | JGI IMG/M metagenome (GOLD analysis project Ga0209025, IMG submission 184256) | Arabidopsis root microbial communities from the University of North Carolina, USA - plate scrape MF_Col_mLB (SPAdes) (version 2) | ecosystem: Host-associated > Plants > Roots > Endosphere... | reverse complement strand
TATTCATCGTTTAAAAATGTGAAATGCAGAATTTTTTCTACATTTCACATTTGAAAGTTAAATTATGAGTGTATTGCTAAGCCTTCTACTGCAAGTGCAGCTTCACCAATCGCTTCTGATAAAGAAGGATGAGGGTGAATTGTATGTGAAATTTCCCAAGGTGTTGCATCTAATACTCTTGCTAAACCTGCTTCAGAAATCATATCTGTCACATGAGGTCCAATCATATGAACGCCCAATAGATCATTTGTATTTTCATCAACAACTAATTTAACAAACCCATCATGCTCGCCATAAACAAGCGCTTTACCGATTGCACGGAAAGAGAACTTACCAGTTTTAACCGCAAACCCTTGTTCCTTTGCTTCACGTTCAGTTAATCCAACTGAAGCTACTTCTGGATTACTGTACACACACTTACTTACCATTGTAGGATCTAATTTGTGTGGAGTTTTGCCGACAATGTGCTCAACTGCAATCGTTCCTTCTCTAGAAGCAACATGTGCAAGTTGTAATCCACCGATTACATCTCCAATAGCGTAAATATGAGATTCTTTTGTTTGATAGAAATCGTTTGTTTGAATAAAACCGTTTTCGATTACGATGTCAGTATTCTCAATTCCAATACCTTCAACATTTGCTTGACGACCAACTGAAACTAACATCTTTTCAGCTGAAAATGACTTTTCATTATCCTTGTGTAATGCAGAAATCGTAACGCCATTATCAATTACTAATGATTCAGCTAATACTTTCGCATCAGTCACAAGTTTAATGCCTTTTTTCTTTAATAATCTTGTCATTTCTTTTGAAATCTCTTCGTCTTCTAAAGGTAAAACACGTGGGCTATATTCAATAACCGTTACGTCAACTCCAAAATCGGCTAACATAGATGCCCACTCAATACCAATAACTCCGCCACCAACAATGATAATTGACTTTGGTAATGATTCCATTTTTAATGCTTCATCAGATGACATGACAAATTCACCATCAATTGATAAACCCGGTAATGATCTTGGTCTTGATCCAGTTGCAATTAATACATTTTTAGGAATCAACATTTCATTTTCACTACCATCATTCATTTCTACAGAAATTGTACCTGGCATTGGTGAAAAGATTGAAGGTCCTAAAATACGGCCTAAACCACTATATACATCAATTTTCCCTTGCTTCATTAAGTGTTCAACACCTTTATGAAGTTGGTCAACTATTTTATCTTTACGTTGTTGAACTTTACTAAAGTTTAAAGTAACTCCTGAAGTTTCTACTCCAAACTCTTCACTCTTTTTAGCCGTTGAATATACTTCTGCACTACGTAGTAATGCTTTGCTTGGTATACAACCAGCATGTAAGCAAGTTCCGCCTAATTTGTTTTTTTCTACAACTGCTACTTTTAAACCTAATTGAGAGGCGCGAATAGCTGCTACATAACCACCAGTACCGCCACCGAGTACGACTAAATCATATTCCGTTGCCATGATATTCTCCTCTTTATACTAAAGTTTTTACTGCGAATTCCCCTGGATAAACTTTAGCTTCTTCTTCGTCACGCAGAACACGTAATGCGCCTTCACAAAGTGCTTGAAGCTCGTTTTCACCTGGTAATACAATAACTCGTGCCATCCATTTAACACGTTTCGTGATTTCATTTACAATAAAATCACTATAGGCGATTCCACCAGTTAAGATGATTGCATCAATATCGCCTTCTAATACAGCTGCGGCACTGCCAATTTCTTTTGCGACTTGATAAGCCATTGCTTCATATACCAATGCAGCTTTTTCATCACCTTGGTCAATCATGTTTTCAACTTTAATTGCATCCGCAGTTCCAAGATAGCTGACAAGTCCACCTTGACCTACGATCATTTTTTGTACTTCATTAATATAATAATCGCCAGAGTAACAAATTTTTATTAAATCCCCAACTGGAACTGTACCTGTTCTTTCTGGACTGAAAGGACCTTCACCATCTAACCCATTATTTACATCGATTACTCGACCTTTTTTATGAGCTCCGACAGTGATACCGCCGCCCATGTGGGCTACAATCACATTTAATTCGTTATATGGTTGATTTAATTGTTTTGCTACTTTTCGTGCGACAGATTTTTGGTTTAATGCATGGAAAATACTTCTACGATCCACCATTGCAAGCCCGCTGACTCTTGCAACTGGTTGTAATTCATCTACTACAACTGGATCTACGATAAACGAAGGAATATTTAAGCCTTGTGCAATTTCATTTGCGATAATGCCCCCTAAATTAGAAGCATGCTGGCCACTATAGCCTTTTCTTAAATCTTCAAGCATTACATCGTTTACAGAGTAAGTACCACCTTCGATTGGTCTTAATAATCCACCTCGACCACATACAGCACTTAATTTAGAAATGTTAATTCCTTCTTTGTGCAAAACTTCCAAAATAACATGTTTTCTAAATTCGTATTGATCAATGATTGATGAGTATTGATTTAACTCTTCATCATCGTGACGGATTGTTTGTTCAAAAATTGGTTTTTCATCATCGAATACACCAACCTTTGTCGATGTGCTACCTGGGTTAATTACTAATATGCGATGCATTGCCAACACTCTACCTCCTAATTTTTAAAGCAATATCGTAACTATATTTTTCTTACCTTACCTTTATAGCTAGAAAGAAAGAGCAAAATATACTCTTTCTTTCTAGCTTAAAAATAAAGGACTAAATTATTTATTGTAAATTTTAACTCTTATCTTCTGCTTAAGATGTGGTGTCCATTTTGTAAAAATTGGCTACGAGATTTTGCCATACGAGCAATGCGCTCTTCAGCTAAACGGTCAGCAGCTAAATAAGTTGGGATCCCATCACGTTTTGAAATTTCAATAACTTTTGCAATGTTATCGTAAACACCTTCAACTTTTTTCATTGCGCGTTCGCGGTTGTAACCATATAATTCGTCCGCTACGTTAATTACGCCACCTGCGTTAATTACGTAATCTGGAGCATAAACAATACCTAATTCATGAATAAGATCACCATGACGAGTTTCTTTTAATTGGTTATTAGCAGCACCTGCAATAACTTTCGCTTTTAATTGTGGAATTGTTTTATCATTAATTGTTGCACCTAATGCACATGGCGCATAAATATCACATTGAACATTGTAGATATCGTCTGGATCTACAGCTGTAGCACCAAACTCCTCAACAGCACGTTGAACTGATTCTTTGTTAATATCAGTAACGATTAATTGAGCGCCTTCTTCATGTAGATATCTACATAAATTGAAAGCAACATTTCCTACACCTTGTACAGCAATAACTTTACCTTCTAGGCTATCAGTTCCAAAAGCTTCTTTTGCTGCGGCCTTCATTCCACGGTAAACACCAAATGCAGTCACAGGTGAAGGATTACCAGAAGAACCAAATGAAGGTGAAATACCTGTTACATAATTCGTTTCTTCATGAATTAAGTCCATGTCAGCAACAGTTGTACCAACATCTTCTGCAGTTATATAACGACCATTTAATCCTTGAATATAACGGCCAAATGCTCTAAACATTTCTTCATTTTTATCTTTACGTGGGTCTCCGATAATAACAGTTTTACCACCACCAAGGTTTAAACCAGCAGCAGCATTTTTATATGTCATACCTTTAGCTAAACGTAGAGCGTCTTCAATAGCTGCTTCTTCTGATTCATAAGTCCACATTCTTGTTCCACCTAATGCTGGACCTAAAGTTGTATCATGAATAGCGATAATCGCTTTTAATCCTGATTCTTTATCTTGGCAAAAAACAACTTGTTCATAATCGTAAGTTTCTAAGTATTTGAAGATTTCCATGTACTAACAGCTCCCTTAATTTTGAGTAAGTTTTATGAATTACATATAGCTAAAGCTAATGAATATAATTTTGTCTTCGCAGAGTCAGAACGTGATGTCAACACAATCGGTGCCTTTGCTCCTGCGATTAACGCAGCTACTTCAGCATTTGCCATAAAGACTAACGATTTATATAAAATATTTCCCGTTTCGATTGTAGGTACTAATAAAATATCAGCTTGACCTGCTACTTCACCTGTTAAACCTTTATGTTCTGCTGCTTCAACCGAAATAGCATTATCAAGTGCTAACGGTCCGTCAACTACACAATTTTTAATTTGCCCTCTTGCGTTCATAACTGTTAACGATGCAGCATCAATCGTAGCTTGCATTGCAGGATTTACAACTTCAACTGCAGCTAATACTGCAACTTTAGGGGTTTTTATTCCTACTTTTCTCGCTATATTAACACTATTTTCAATTATTTTTGCTTTTTGTTCTAATGTAGGCGCAATGTTCATGGCAGCATCTGTCACAATAACAGCTTTTTCTCTACCAGGTACTTCAAACATTGCAACATGTGATAGAACACCCTTATCTCTTAAACCATATTCTTTATTCAAAACTTCTTTTAGAAGTATTGATGTCGAAAGATTTCCTTTCATGACAATAGAAGCATTTTCTAATCTTACAGCTTCTACTGCAAGTTTTGCAGCTTGTTGCATTGAATCAGCATGAACAATTTTCAATCGATTAGCATAGTCCTTATTTATTAAAAGATCTACGTACATCTCATGAATAGTTTGTTCATTACCGAAAAGTAAAAAGTTTGCTAAGTCATTTTCTAAAGCTAATGTAACCGCTTCTTTCACTTCTAAATCTTCAGCGATCGCAACAGCTACAGTTTGTCTTGAATGACTTTTAGCTTGTAACATGATATCTGCTAAATTCATTGAAAGCCCTTCCTTTCATCCCCTACACTTAATATTAGCAATTAGCGTGCCAACTTTTATATAAAGAGAGAAATATTTTAAAAACAGTTGGAAAGTCTCATGAAAAGCCTTACATAATCAATATTCAAATAATTTGTTAGCACCAGGTACTAGGAAAAGCCACTAAATACATGATACACTATATTTGAAAAAAATAACAGATATTGTATGCAGAATAATTCATAGCACGCAAATTATTGCGTGCTATTTTTTGCAGAGTTATATTTATCGAGCTTATAATACAGATTTCTTACTGATATTCCTAACTCTTTAGCGGTTTTTGTTTTATTTCCATTATTTTTATTTAAAACCTGTTCTATCAATTGACCTTCAAAATGTATCACCATATCATCAAGTGAGCCAACATGATCATGATCAATTAATGGAACATTCGGTTCTATTTCATTTTCTTGTTTCACCTGAGTAATGGAAGTAATATGTTCAGGAAGCATTTGTTTCTCATGTATTTTCATGAAAATGATTGCTCGTCCTAGGACATTTTCTAACTCCCTAACATTTCCCGGCCAGTGATACGACTTTAATTTTTTAACAGCAGATTGAGAAATCCGATCTACATTTCGTCCATAATCTTGATTTATTTTTGCCAATAATCTTTCACTAATTGGTAAAATGTCTTCTAATCTTTCTCTTAATGCTGGAATCGTAATAGGTAATTTATTTAAACGGTAATACAAATCCTCTCGAAACTTACCTTCTCTAATCGCTTCTTCAAGATGTACATTTGTTGCAGCGATTACACGTACATTAATTGGGATTGCTTTCGTACCACCAACACGTCTAATTTCCTTCTCTTGCAGTACTCTTAATAGTTTGGCTTGCATAGCTGGTGATAATTCTCCAATTTCATCTAAGAAAATACTACCATTATTCGCTTCTTCAAAAAGACCTCTTTTGCCACCACGCTTTGCCCCTGAAAAAGCACCCTCCTCATAGCCAAACAGTTCACTTTCCAATAAGGTTTCTGAAATAGCTGCACAATTTACACGGACAAATTTATTATATTTTCGATCACTTTCGTTATGAATCGCGTGCGCAAACAGTTCTTTTCCTGTTCCAGATTCACCTCTTAATAGTACAGTCGCAGGTGTACTAGCAGCTAACTTCGCTTGCATGATCGCTAATTGAATCCCTTCAGATTCTCCAGCTATATCTTCAAAAGAATATTTTGCTTCTAGCGTTCTAATTATTTGACGAGCACGATGCAATTCATTTGTTAATTGCGAGATTTCAGAAACATCATGAATAACACCAACGCTTCCTTTTAATTTTCCATCAACGATAACTGGTGCAACATTTACTAAAACATCTCTATTTTGTTTACCAACTTTCATCCTTACACCACGTACAGCCTGTTTTGTTTTCAGTACTTTAACATGTACACTTTCACCTTCTGAAATATCAATCGTTGCATGTTGTCCGATTACTTGTTCACTCGTCAATCCAGTTAATCGGGTATAAGCAGGGTTAATAATCATTCCATTACCTAACTCATCCACAACTGAAATCGCTTCATCAGAACTTTGGATGACAGCCTCGAGCATGCTATATACTTCTTTTAAATTCGTAACTTCCTCCGCTAAATTCAATACTTCTGTATCATCTTTAAATACGGCGATTGCTCCTTCAAGCTCACCGTCTTCACGAAAAATTGGAATTCTAGTCGTGAAAATCTTACTTCCATTGATCAATATATGCTCTTGGTTTATTTCTTTTTTCTTTGTTTGTAGTACACGAGGTAATTTACTAGTCGGCACTACCTCAATAATGTCTCTTCCAATTGCATTTTCTTTATCTATTTGTAAAATATTTTCTGCAGATCGATTAAAAAGTAGTATCTTCCCCCATCGATCTACTACAATCATTCCATCATGAGTATTTTCAAGGATTAATTCTTGTTGTCTTTTCTTATTATTAATTAAATGAAACAAGGATTCTTTTTCTTGCACTAAATTTGCAATGATCTTCGCAACAGAACCAGGAATCGCTAAAGTATGTTTTGCTTTATGTTTTATAATTTCTTGATGTATCGATTCATCACCAGTAGTATCAAATACGACATCAATATCATTTTTTAAATGTTCTTTCCATTCTTTCAAAACGGGGATATGTAAACTATTAGCTAAATCGACACCTTTAGCTTCTTTAATAATATCTACTACTGCAACAATTTTAAATAAATCAGAATGCGAAAGTAGTTTTAAAACAGCTGTTCCACCAGTTCCCATCCCAATTATCATTACGTTTTGTTTCACATTCGTTCACCTACTAATTCCAACTAATTATTAAGCCATCATATCATTATATATACAGACTTCCATTTGAGTCTATTTCTAAAGTCTTGACAACGCAATTCTTGTATACGATTATGAATAAAGAGAGAATTATACACCTTAATGATTATTTTTATTTTTAAACGGGGGCATCAAACAAAATGAGAGAATCCTTAACTAGAATGCTTGCATTTGTCGTTATACTTATACCCATATCTTTAGCAGTTATCGGAATTAAATTACTTCGCGATACATTGTTTTTAATTCATTCTTTTGGAATACCTTATCTTCCACTTCAACTTTTAATAGGATTACTATCTTTAGGAGCTGGGTTCTATCTAGTCGGAAGCTTCGTTCTATTTAGAGACCGTAAGCACGAAAAAGTTCAAGGAAGATTTTTAAAGAGAAAAGTTTAATTGTTTTAGACATAATAAAAGTGCTTACAAAAAAGTAAGCACTTTTTTATTTGGACATTTCTCCTCTTAATTGAAATGCCAGTTCTGGATAATCAGTAATGATCGCCGAGCACTTCGCATCTATTAAACGTTTCATTATTTTTGCGTCATTTACTGTATAAGGTCGAACTGCTACGTTATTTTTAAGTGTTTTTTCAATCAAATCATCTGTTATGATGCGATAATTTGGATGAATCGCTCTCGCTTTGTAATCCTCAGCAATTTTCCATGGTTCTTTATTTCTTTTATTATATAGAACTGCAGTTTCAATATCCGGTGCCATTAAAGTAAACTTCAGCATACTTTTATGATTGAAGGAAGATAACACAACTCTATTTTCCATTTCAAATGAACGAATTAAATTAATGACTCGTTCTTCTAAGCCATGATATTCTAATTTATCATTCTTTAATTCAACATTCACACTAAAGCTATTCCCTTGTGCCCATTCAAATACTTCTCTTAATGTGGGAATCTTACAATTGTCGAATTGACCTTTAAATTTAAAACTTGCATCAAATTGTTTAAGTTCCGATAATGTATAGTCCTTTACATATCCTTTTCCATTTGTGGTTCGATTGATTGTTTCATCATGAATGACGACAATCTCTCCATCTTTTGACAGCTGGACATCTAATTCAATTCCATCTGCACCAAGTTTCTCACAAGCATGAAAAGATACCATTGTATTTTCTGGAAAAGTTCCCGCAGCTCCTCTATGTCCAATAATCGCGACCATCAAATACCCCCTGGATTAAATATGTACTTTCCTTCTTACCTTATTGTATACTAATTTTACGAAACAAAGGAGGGATAATATGCGTCCATTGCAAATTTCCGCAGAAACAGCAATCTTACTTTCAAAAAAATTAAATGTTCCTTTAGAACAAATTATGCATATGCCACAACACATATTAATGAAAAAGTTAATGGAATTAGACAAACAGGAACCTCAAACTGAAACAGAGGAAAAGTAATTTTTCAAAACCACACTTAGTGGTTTTTTTATTTTAATTCACAAATTCGTCAAAATGAAATGATAGATTAACCTTTTTTAACATTTTCTGACTTTCAATCACTTAGGAATTCAAGTAAAATGTAAAGTATTGTGAATAGACAAGATTTAATGGAGGTTCAAAAACATGTTACCTGATTGGTTAATTGGATTTATCATGGGTTTAGTTGAAGGGTTAACGGAGTTTCTACCTGTTTCTTCAACAGGTCACATGATATTAGTTGCTGACTTGTTAAATTTTACTGGCACGAAAGCTACGGTATTCGAAGTAGTTGTTCAGCTCGGTTCAATATTAGCAGTTGTCGTCGTATTTTGGAAACGACTATGGTCAGTTCTTGGTGTAAAATCAGAAGGATACAGACAAACAAATTTAAATTTAGGTCATATTTTTATCGGAGCAATTCCAGCAGGTATCGTTGGTGTGATTTTCCACGACTTTATTAAAGACGTATTATTTTCACCTGAAACTGTAGTAATCGGTTTAGTAGCAGGCGGTATTTTATTAATTGTCGCTGAAAGAGTATCTAAACACCCTAGATCATCTGACTTGGATCATATCTCATATAAACAAGCTTTTATTATCGGATGCTTCCAAATGCTAGCTCTTTGGCCAGGCTTTTCACGTTCTGGTTCTACAATTGCCGGTGGATTATTATTTGGATTAGATCGAAAAACCTCAGCTGAATTCACATTTATCTTAGCAGTACCTATGATGATTGCGGCTAGTGGTTTGGATTTAATTAAAAATATGGATATTTTAAGTGCTTCAGATTTACCTTTATTCGCATCAGGCTTTATTACAGCGTTTATTGTTGCATTACTTGCGATTGTAACATTCTTAAAACTACTTGAAAAAGTAAAATTAACAGGATTTGCTATTTACCGTTTCATCGTGGCAATTGTCTTTACAATCGTATTTATCTTTTAATTTAAAAGTCGACGAAAAGGAACTTCTCTTGAAGTTCCTTTTTTGTGATCTATATTATTGTTTTTTAACTCAATCGACACTTGTTTCTTAGGTCAAGCGCTGAGCTTTCTGACATGGAAAAAGGCTATTCGCACAACGTATACGAATAGCCTTTAATATATTTAAGTTAGTATTTTTAAAAGTAAAATTGTTGTCTATTGGCGAAAGCCCTACCTCTCTTTCGCAATTCGGCTCCAGGGCCGTTCCATTAGGCAGCTTGTTTCACAACAATCTTCACTAACAGATACTACTACCTTTTTAGAACAGGTCGAAATAGCTAGCGCGTCATGGGTACGCCCAATTTTCTTCCAAATTCTCAAGTAATAACATCATATATTTTATTGTAACAGTGGCGCAGAAAATATTATAGCACAGTAAATTTATAAAAGCAAATCCTTCTTCAATTTTTGTCATCATCTTTTCTAATTAAATTTAAAATATGTTTATCATTTTGGAATGATGAAATGAAAATTATTCAATGAATATTTACTTTTTTAAACCACATAATAATTTTTGTAGCTAAATCCCTGCATCAAGGAGATTAGTATGAATTTATTTTTGAAAGGAAGTAAAATGATTATGGGAATTTTAAGTGGAAATCCACAAAATGAGCCTTTACATTATGGCGAGGTATTTGCATTATGGACATCATTATCAGTAGCAAAATTTAGATTAGATAGTTATCAAGTATATATTAATCACACTGGTGATGAGGACTTAAAAGAGTTTATAAAACAAGTCATTGAAACATCAATTAAACCATCAATTAAAGAACTAGAAGAAGTATTATTACATAATGACATCGCAGTTCCTCCAACGCCAGCAGAGCGACCTGAAGCAGATCTTGAACAAATTCCAGTAGGAGCAAGATTCCAAGATGCTCAAATAGCTTATATGGTAGGTGCAGATATTGCTGCAAGCGTTGTGGCTTGCGGACAAGGGGTCAGTCAATCAATACGTGAAGATATCGGATTACTTTTTGCTCAAATGGGTGCTAAAAAAGCGAAAGACGGTGCCGCTTTATTACAAATCACAAAAAATAAAGGCTGGTTAGTTCCACCACCGCTTCACCATGAGACAAAACAACAATAGTATTTAATCCCCGAAAAGTTAATTCGGGGTTTTTTTATTCGCAAATTATAGAGCCAAATAAATTTAAGACGAAAATAAAAAACGTTGCCTTTTAAAAGACAACGTTTTACATTTTATAATTGCTATTGCGATAAATACCGATAATTTCTCGAAAAGTTAGTCGCTATAACGAATGGTCATTCATCGGAAACACTGTCAAAAATTTATCGGAATTAACCGTCAAAATCTTTTTCAAATTCCCTAATCATTAATTTTTTCAGCTAGCTTTATGTTCTAAACGTAATTTATCAGCAACCATCGCGATAAATTCTGAATTTGTTGGTTTTGCTTTTGACATAGAAATAGTGTAGCCAAACAATGTAGAAATGCTATCGATATTTCCACGACTCCAAGCTACCTCAATCGCATGACGAATCGCGCGTTCTACACGACTTGCAGTTGTATTAAACTTTTTAGCGATATCTGGGTATAAGACTTTCGTAATTGACCCTAATAGCTCAATATCATTGTAAACCATTGAAATCGCTTCACGTAAATACATATAGCCTTTAATATGTGCAGGCACGCCAATTTCATGAATGATACTTGTAATACTAGCATCTAAATTACGAGGCTTACTTTCATAATTAGACACTAAAGATGGTGAATTACGTTTCGTAATTGAACTACCTTTACCAACAACTTGACGAATATTGCTAATTAAATGTTCCATATCAAATGGTTTTAAAATGAAATATGAAGCACCTAAATCAACAGCTTTCTTCGTAACATCTTCTTGTCCAAAAGCTGTTAACATGATTACATTTGGAATTTTTTCAACTAAACCTGCACGAAGACGATCTAGTACAGCCAATCCATCTAAATGAGGCATAATAATATCTAACACAAGTACATCAGGTTTCTTTTCCTTAACTAAAGGTAAGCAATCTTGTCCATTAAATGCTACACCTACCACTTCCATGTCTGCTTGTGCGTTAATGTAATTTT
>Ga0209025_1004716_pt1 | contig 11631 bp, 11 predicted proteins | sample AraplaMF_Col_mLB_FD_184256 | JGI IMG/M metagenome (GOLD analysis project Ga0209025, IMG submission 184256) | Arabidopsis root microbial communities from the University of North Carolina, USA - plate scrape MF_Col_mLB (SPAdes) (version 2) | ecosystem: Host-associated > Plants > Roots > Endosphere... | reverse complement strand
AATCCATATCCTGCGCAAGCAGTTGTTCATAGATTGTCGTGAGCGTATTCATCCGCTCTAATGTCCCATGAATCTGCTCCTGATATGCTGCATATTTCTCTCCTTGCGAGAGGTTGCCTACCATCGAGGTCATCGAGGCGCCTAATGCCGCAACAAGCGCAGCGACACTACCTCCACCCGGTGTAGGACTTGAACTCCCCGCTTGTTCTATAAAAGTCCGAATGGATTGATCCCATTGGTTCGTACGCATGTTTAACGCACCTCCTTCTGCAGACGGATGGCCTTCATGAGATTCTGATAGAGAATAGCCGTCGTTAACGTCCCGACGCCGCCAGGTACGGGAGATATGGCTTGTACATGTTGGGCCACGTCAGGCGAAATATCCCCGACAATTTTCCCTTCATCCGTTTCATTAATGCCTGCATCGATGAAGACGAGCTTCTCATGCACCATATTCGGCTGAATCATATGCGCGTGCCCTACCGCTGCAATCGCAATATCGGCATGACTTAAATGCATCGCAATATCGGGCGTTCTCGAATGGCAGACTGTCACGGTCGCTTGTTCATGCTGAAGCAGATGGAATAACGGCAATCCTACCGTCTGCCCCCGACCGATCAAGGTCACATTCTTCCCTTCCAATGGATAGCCGTAATGCTTCAAGAGCTGAATGCAAGCCTGCGGCGTAGCCGGATAGAGTCCCGCTTCCCCTGTAATGGTCGCTCGCTGATTGCTCGGGGTCACCCCATCAATATCTTTCCATGGTGCGATCGCATTCACAATGGTTCCAGCCGATAGATGCTTCGGCAGAGGGAGCTCCAGCATAATCCCGTGTACCCCGGGGTCAGTATTTAACCGTGCGACTTGCTGCATAATCTCTTCCTCATGCACCTCTTCCGGGTATTCATAGAGATCGAATGCAATCCCGAGCCGCTGTGCAATCTTCTGCTTCGACTGCGCATAATAGGCGGATGCCGGATCCCCTGCTACCAGGATGACGGCTAGTCGAGGCTCGTGCCCTCTCCCCTTCCATTCTTCTACATGCTGCTTCACGTTCTCATACACTTGGTCTGCTGCTTCCTTCGCCTTCATTATTGTCGTCATTTCGACAACCTCCTATTTGAATAAAATAGAAACAAAAAAAAGCATTCACAGCAGACTCGTACCATACGAATCTTCTGCAAATACTTTTCCCCAGGCGAACGGATCGGTAGAGCGGGAGGCTTCCTCGTGGTTCATTCCACTCATTTTCGCCAGTCACATCCCGCTTTTTTTCTTATTTTAGCAGAGATGTTCTTAAGATGCACCCTTTGATTATCTGGTCCGACGTACCCTCCGCTATTGACACCCAATTTTGGAATATGGTATATAGAAATAAGAATTAGCACTCATTCATCCAGAGTGCTAATCACCCTTGCAGCCGCACTACATAATCATAGCAGCAACACATATCGATTTTTTAACCTTGAAAGGAGATTTATTCATGTCCAAGAAGCAATTTCAAGCCGAATCCAAACGATTACTGGAAATGATGATTAACTCCATCTATACGCAGAGAGAAATTTTCCTGCGCGAGTTAATCTCGAACGCGAGTGATGCCATTGACAAAATGTACTATATGGCCCTTAGCAATGACAATCTTGTTTTTGACAAAGAGAACTATTTCATTAAGGTCACTGCGAACAAAGAAGCTCGTACACTGACGATTACCGATACGGGGATCGGGATGACGAAGGAAGACCTCGAGAACAATCTCGGCGTGATCGCGAAGAGCGGATCGCTAGCCTTCAAGAAAGAGAACGAAGCGAAAGACGGACACAACATCATCGGTCAATTCGGCGTCGGCTTCTATTCAGCCTTCATGGTCGCAGACGAAGTGAAGGTATACAGTAAGGCTTTCGGAAGTGACGAAGCTTATGTATGGGCATCAGCAGGTGCAGACGGCTACACGATTGAGCCATGCGATAAGGCTACAGTAGGAACGGAAATTGTCCTTAACATCAAGCCGAATACGGAAGAAGATCAATACGATGAATATGTAGAGGAATATCGCCTCAAATCCATCATCAAGAAATATTCCGACTTCATCCGCTACCCGATTAAGATGGATGTGCAAGGAAAACGTCCAGTTGAAGGCAGCGAAGAGCTTGAGGATTACCAAGAAGAGCAGACGATTAACAGCATGGTGCCGATCTGGCGCAAAAATAAAAACGAGTTAACTGCCGAGGATTACGATAATTTCTATGCGGAGAAACGCTACGGATTCGACAAGCCGCTGAAGCATCTTCATATCAGTGCAGACGGTGCTGTCGTATATAATGCGATCCTCTACATTCCAGAGAGCACACCTTTCGATTATTACACGAAAGAATATGAGAAAGGCCTTGAGCTATACTCCAACGGCGTATTGATCATGAATAAATGCGCAGACCTGCTGCCGGACTACTTCAGCTTCGTCAAAGGTTTGGTCGACTCCGAAGACCTTTCTCTCAATATTTCCCGGGAGATGCTGCAGCATGACCGTCAACTGAGCTTGATCGCGAAGAACATCAAGAACAAAATTAAGAGTGCATTAACAAGCCTCTTGAAGGATGACCGCGAGAAGTATGAGCAGTTCTTCAAAGCCTTCGGCAGACAGCTGAAATACGGTGTATACAGCGACTACGGCATGAACAAAGAAACACTGCAAGACCTGCTGATGTTCTACTCTTCCACCGAGAAGAAGCTGGTTACGCTGGATGAATACATCGCGCGTATGCCAGAAGATCAGAAGTACATCTACTACGCAGCAGGCGAGTCCGTTGAGCGGATCGAGAAGCTTCCACAGACCGAGCTTGTGGCGGACAAAGGCTACGAGATCTTGTACCTCACCGATGATATCGATGAGTTCGCGATCAAGATGATCATGAACTACAAGGAGAAAGCTTTCAAATCCGTATCCAGCGGCGATCTTGGTATCGAAGCTGACGCGAACGATAAAGCTGCTGAAGCGGAAGAGCAAGATAATCAAGCCTTGTTCGACCACATGAAGACGATACTCGCCGGCAAAGTGAAGAACGTCAAAGCTTCGAAGCGCTTGAAGAGCCATCCAGTCTGCCTCTCCACGGAAGGTGAGCTCACGATTGAGATGGAGAAAATCCTTAGCGCTATGCCGAACAACCAAGATGTAAAAGCCGACAAGGTGCTTGAAATCAACGTCAACCATGATGTGTTCAAATCCTTGAAAGACGCTTATGCTGGGGATCAGGAGAAGTTAAACTTGTATGTGAATCTTCTCTACCACCAAGCGCTACTCATTGAAGGATTGCCGATCCAAGATCCGGTTGCCTTCACGAATGATATCTGTAAAGTTATGGTGTAACGTTAGAAGGCAGTCCCAGGATGATGGGAACTGCCTCTTTTTTATGGCATATGATCAAGAACGGATTTACCATTTCGTAACTGCTTTATAGTATTTCGACTCACTCGCTTGAATCGCAATCGCTTCCGACGTATCAACGCCCAGGATAGCGAACAACTTGGTTCCCGGCGGATAGGAAGTCGCGTGATTATTCGGGGTTTCCAGCATCTCGTCCGTCGATTGCGTTTCGATCTCGCCGATTTCTTCCCCGATATCCGTCACTTCTTCCGTTGTCTCATGGTACACACGATCATTCCATTTCACACTTGGTGAAGCAATAGAAGCGATAGCACGTTTCTCCGTAACTGCATCTGTCTTCTCCCCGATCTGACTCGCCGAGCAACTTGTTAATAGTAATAAAGCTAGTAGGATCGATAGTATTTTCAAGAGCAAATCACCTCAATCTTCTAACGTCATTCTAGCCATTAATGTTCCGAAAAATTGGAAATATTTGTTCTAGTACATAAAGCGCCGTATATCTCCCATTAATATATTCTTCATTTTATTAGGCTAACGATGTATTGGAATAGAAGGTATTACGCATGAAATAGCGAATATCTCCAACATCCATATAATGGAAATATATCCAATCGCCATTGGATGCGTAAAATCCTCAATTATTGAGATTGCTGATGGAGTTACCTCTCTGTAGATCCTTCTCCGAATCGTTTATACCCGTCTTGACTGGAATACGCTCCAGAATAATTCCATCCTTCGACCACTTAGTCAGAATAAAATTCTGCTGATAGAAACCGAGAAAACCTGAATATGACCCTACCTTCTCCATTTCTATACTCGAGAGAACATTGCCTTTCTGATCAAGCTGCGTCATCGTACTTGTGTCCGAATCCATCAACAAGAGTTGTTGACGATCATATTTCGTTCTCCAAAAGCTTTCATTGTTATGGAAAACGACTCTTTTTTCATAAATCGGTTTACCTGTTGTCATATCATACCTTCCATAGACCAAGTTACCGGGGGCTGGCAAGATTCCGCCCGGACCTGGTGTAATACTTGAACTATTAACCACTAATACTCCTTGTTCTATCGTAAAATCGCTGGAGGTGTTCCGATCCATCAGAATTTCGACTTTCTTCTTTGTGACTGCATTGTAGATGGAATAGAACTCCCGCACTTGCACTAAAGCTCCCCCTTCATGCTTGACAACGAGATAAGGCCATTCCAACACAAACTCCCCTGTTAAGACACTTTCATATGATGAATTAGGCGGGATATTCACATCGATTTTCGACAATGGTTTCTTCCAAGGATATTCATAGATCAATACTGGGCCTTCCGAATAAACAGTAAGCTTTTCTGTCGAGCCAGGGGTGGAAGGTGACCAACGCATTTGAAAAAATTTGTTCTGCTTCATCCACGTTTGAACTGTAGGAATTACAATTTCCTGCTGCGTTAGAACTTTCCCCTCAGTACTTAGCGTAAATTTCATCACTTTGCCCCTGTCTTTGGCAATGACGATGATCTTGGATGGATTATTCAATATCCGAATGTCATAGATGAAATCAAACTTCTTTTCCCACGATTGTGTAAATGTTGCTAGATCAATGCACTCCATTTTACCCAAGAGATTGTCAATCAAAAGACGGTGCTTGTCATCGATTGCTTTCGAACTCCTAAAATCGAACGAGATCATAGATTGATTGACTTTAGATGTATCCGATGCAACTTCCAACGATGGGACGAATAATAACAAGGCCATGACCATCCAACTTATTTTTTTCATCCTACATAGATCTTCCTTTCCTCGAAACACATAACATCTTAACGTGATTCTCAACACAAAAGTTGCTAGTATTTTCCTAAAAATAACAGAGAACAAACGCAGCAAACAAACCGTATTGTGCCATCTAATTATTCCACTTTTTGTCATATATAGGAAAATATTTTCATAGAAAGAAGGTTTTTGTAAATTTATGCAGAATGATATATTTGTCATTTATTAACATTATAGGAGGTTTTATAATGAGAAATAACCAACACAGACTGGGCACCATGGCTATTGCCGTAGCAACCAGTCTCACCTTATTGCTTGGCAGTACGCCTATGTTCGCAGCACCAACATCGTTTGGAAAATGGGCTAGCCGTACGCAAACGCTATCTGTCTCCAGTAGTGCAGATTTATCGGCTTGGTCCAGTGGAGCATCCAAATGGAAGAATTCCTCGAATTTCCAGGTGACTGCGAAGTTGGGTGTGGATGCAACGTATTATGCAACAGATCTTTATAATGCAAATGTAGATTGGGATGGAAATGCCTCCTATTCCACGTTGAGCGGCACGATCACAAAGGCGACATTGAACTTGAATACATACTTCACGAATCAAACGAAATACACGAGCAGCATCAAAGCAGGAGTTGCAGCGCATGAAATCGGACATTCCTTGGGCCTCAATCATACGTCCGTCGTAGAGACTTCTTCGATCATGAATCCATATACCTTTACAAGTACGGGTTCCCTGAACAGACCACTCTCGCCGGCTTCCTCCGATATTTCCGTTGTAAACGGTCTGTATCCAGCGTTCTTCATGAACGAGACACCAGAAGAAGAACCAGCAGCTGGCGCTGAAGGGAAAGAAGTGATTCACATGCATCCATCATGGGCTGTCTATTATGCGAATGAAGGAGAACTAGCTGCAGCTGCAGATCTTGTCATCCGTGGGAAGGTAGCAGAATCCGGTCAGAGCTTCTTCCGCCAAGACGATGCAACGTCCTATGCAACATTGAGTCAAATCGATGTTCTTGATGTTGTTAAGGGCGATGCTGCCCAAGCGGACAGTTCGATTACAGTCACGCAAATGGGAGGAGACTTCGGGAATCTCAAAGTATATGCAGATGGTTCTACCTTGCTGAATCAAGAGCAAGATGTTGTCTTGTTCCTTCGCGACAATGGGGACGGCACCTATCGCCCTATTAACCAGGATGATGGCATTTATGTCAGCACAGGCGGGGTATTCCAGAATATCTCGAACGCAAGCTCGCTCAATTTCTCCAGCTTAACCAAGCGGTAAAATCGTCAAGATCAGCGGTCCCTCTTCATTATAGAGGGGCCGTTTATTTTATTACCTGTCCTGATGCAAGTGAAACATAATGGCCTTGGAACCCGTCTTTAGGGATGGAGGTGGTGGAAAAATGAAGAAAATGATCATGATATTGGGTGTCTTATTCCTCACAGCATGCTCTTTTCGAAGTGATATGGATCCAGTACAAATACATATCCCCCATTCTTCTGCTTCTTCTGAGGCATCAACAACGTCCATTATCAAAGAAATTGAGACCTTGTATCTAAACCCATCGTGGTCTGTCTTTTATAAAGATGAAAGCGAGCTGGAAGCTGCCGCAGACCTTGTGATTCGCGGGAAAGCAACGTATCGGGTCAACAACTCCTTCGTTGAAAGCGATATTTCCACGTATCACACCAATACGCAAGTCACCATTATTGATGTAGTCAAAGCGGATTCCAATCCGATTAACGATACCATTATCGTCTCTCAGATGGGAGGAACGTTCGGGAACCTCCACGTGGTCTCGGCCGCTACCACCTTACTCACGGAAGATCAAGAGGTCGTTCTCTTCCTGCGCAGAACTAGCGAAGGCGTGTATCGACCGATCAATGAAGATGATGGCGTCTATGTCAAAGCAGGAGACGTATTCCAAAATATTGCGACGAAAAGCATACTGCGTATGGATTATTACACAATACAATAACACATTCGAAAAAGAGCAGTTCCCAAGATTCATCTTGGGACTGCTCTTTACTCTATCCTACAATCACAACCTGTGTCGGACCTAACATATGCAGTCGTTTAAGCTGCAAGGCCATATAAGCAGGTGTATACGGCATCCCCGCTTCGAGCCAATACGTGATGAGACCCAAATGAGCCGATGTTGCGTAACGAGCGACCAGCTCCATCGGGGTCTTGGACATCGCCTGCGAATCGGCCTCCGCGAGCTGTAGACGATGATAGAAAGATTCGCGAATTATCTGCTCCATGCGTCCAGCGAAGCCCGGGATACCTTTATCACTTAACATTAACCGATAGAAGGCTGCATGTTCTGCAATGTGCTCGAACAAGTGAATGAAGGAGCTTGGCGGGATTTCTGGATCTAGGGATAAATCCTCGAACGAAAAGCTCGATGGCAGTGAAATCGCAGCGGCAAATTCCTCCATACGTTTCCTCACGATCTTGTCCAATAATTCGTATTTGTCCACATAGTGACGATAAAATGTAGCTCGATTAATCTCCGCATGCTGCGTAATATCTCGCACGGTGACATGCTCGAATCCCTTCTCATTCATGAGTGCGATCATCGCGTCCGAAATAACGAGAAGTGTACGCTTGATTCGCGGATCGATCTGTTCTTGGTCATGCGACATATACGTCTCTCCCTGTCTCATTTTTTATCGATCTACAACATGGGGCCCTATTGTGTTGTTTAAGCAACAGGCACCTCCATATTGTCGGTTGCGAGTCCCTTCTTTGCGCTTTATTATAAACAACACAACATCGCAAAAGCAACATCATGTTGCATTATAAAGAAAGAAGGTGTCTTTACACGTGTCCGTAACCAAACAAAACACAACGCTCATTACGACTGGGTTATTATTTGGCTTGGTACTCGCTTCCATCGACCAGACGATTGTAGCAACAGCCATGCCAACCATTGCAAAGGGATTGGGCGGGCTATCGCTCTATAGTTGGGTTTTTGCCATCTATATGCTCGCTTCGACGACCACGATGCCGATCTACGGGAAGCTAGCGGATCTATTCGGGCGTCGTAAGATGTATCTCATTGGACTTACCATTTTCCTTATCGGCTCCCTCTTATGCGGGTTCGCAACCACGATGATGGAACTCGTTCTATACCGCGGAGTTCAGGGGCTTGGTGCAGGCGCATTAATGCCGCTATCCATGACCATTGCTGCAGATATCTTCCCCCCGGAACGTCGTGGGAAATTCATGGGGTTATTCGGAACGGTCTTCGCCATCTCCAGCATCTTCGGCCCGACACTCGGGGGCGCCTTGGTGGATTACGTCCACTGGAGCTGGATCTTCTTCATCAATCTTCCGCTGGGACTCATGGCGATCCTCTTCATTCGCATCGGATTGACCGATAATCGAACGGCTGAAGGAAAACGCGCCATAGATTGGCTTGGAGCGATTACTCTAACCAGTGCGATCATCTCCATCCTCCTGGCCCTTGTACTGGGTGATCCCAGTCAGAACACAAGCTACACCTCTATTATCGCGCTATTCGTCTTAGGCGGACTGCTGCTCGTAGCCTTCGTCTTCATCGAATCCCGAGCCCAAGAACCGATCATCCCTCTACATTTATTCCGGATTCGAGTGATTTCATTCGGCAGTATGATTGGCTTCTGTATGAGCGCAGCGATGTTCGGCGCCATTGCGTATATTCCATTGTTCGTACAGGGGGTGATCGGCGTGAGTCCTGCGATGGCGGGCTACATTCTAACCCCGCTGATGTTATCTACGGTTGTCACTTCAACGACCAGCGGACGAATGATGCAGCGATTCTCCTATCGCACGATACTTGTCGGCAGCCTCATCACCATGATGACGGGATTTGGTCTGATGGCGAGCATGGATGTGCATACGTCCATAACGGAAATCATGGTCTACATGATCATCACAGGCCTTGGTATGGGTGCTGTGTACCCGACGCTCGGTACAGCAGCTGCTGGGGCCGTCGACTGGAACCACCGCGGCGTTGCGACCTCCTCATCTCAATTTTTCCGTTCCATTGGCGGTACGATTGGAGTGAGCATCCTCGGCAGCATGCTAACCGAACGAATGACTGCGGGTCTTGGCAAATTGCGTACCGAACTGTCTACAGCCTCAGACGGTACGTTATCTCTGCTTGCGAACCCGCAGACACTGCTTGATCAAGAGATACGTTCAAGTCTGCCTCACGACGCCCTACTTAGCTTTCAACGTGTATTCAGCCAAGCGTTACATGATCTATTTATTGTCGCTGTTCTTTTTATTGGCCTAGCGCTGCTCGCCAGCTTCCTCATCGGGAGAGCTCGCATGATTCAGCCGTCGAAGAACGAATGATAGGCATACGAATCATGAATACAACAAAGGGAGCCGCGACTAAGCCGCGACTCCCTTATCTTTTACTTGGAATACCAATACAGCGCATATTCGGTCATGACTGACGGAAGTCCTTGGTCACGCAGCATAGTTGAGATATTGCCGCGATGATAGGTGCCATGATTAACCACCTGCAGGATCACTTCCCCATAACTGACATCCTTCACACCGGTATACGGGTTATCAAGTACAAATGTCTGATTTAGATCTTCACAAGTCTTGAAAAAAGCCTGATATCCTTCAGCCAACGCCTCGAACGCGGCTTCTAGCTCAACCAATGACTTCGCTTCGACTTGCTCGGTCAACGCCCGCGCCTCGTGCCCGGAATCGCGCATGTTCTTCCCATTAACAATACCTAGCCAGTTGGTATCCACAATGTAGATATGCGGCATCGCCTTGGAGATCGATGAGAATGAGCTCTGTACTTCCTTGGTGTATACGTCATGAGGAATTTCCTTCAATCGCTGAATCATCGTTCGATTCGCCCACACATGGAACTCGAACATTTCAATCGCATGGTGTGTCATCGTTACACGCTCCTCTATGTTATGATTCCCTACATCCATTGTACAAGCCCGCCTTCCCATCTATGCTGCCAAATGATCGTTGCAGGTTCCGTCGCCCGGACCGCCGTACGAAGCGGAACTTTATAATGCTCATTCGCATGTTCTTGCGTTTTTTTCGGCTGATCGATAAATCGGTTTTTTGCTGCTGTATTTGCCCATACGTGATAATCATACAATTCCATCATTTGATGCGTCATAGTCCATAACTCCCCTATCTGTTTTGTTCATAGACGCATCATAAGCTAGAAAGTCTGACAACACATTGTCATACTTCCTGATAGGTATGTAACATTTTCTCCAGCATTTCCTTCACCTGCATTCGAATCTCGAGCGGTTCAACAACGCGTATCTTATCGCCGAAGCTTAAGATGATCGGCATGAGCCAACCCAGGCCTGATGCATCGCTAAGATTGATCGTAATCAGGAGAGTTCCATCCTCTAAAAACGTGCGCTCATCATCGTAGAATTGATCCAAGGCTCTCGCCAGTCCATCCACCGTCACATGCAGCTTCACCGCGATTCCTTCATTGTTCGTATTCGCTTGTGTCCCTTGGCCCTCCTCTGAATTCGGCAGCTCCTGGTGAGGCTTAAAGTGCTCCGTCATCATTCGCAATGCCCCCATCCGGGTGACTTTGAACTCCCGGTAGTCATTCCGTAACCGACAATAGCCGTAGATATACCAGGTCCGGTATTTATACATAAGCTGAATAGGCTCGACGACACGGTTCACGCGTTCATTCTTCGCGCTAATGTATTCGAACCGCACGACGCGATGCTCTGTAATCGCTGTCCGCAATAGCTGAAGCGTCTCCCGATACGGCCAACTGCTAATATCCATCGTGACGCTCGGAGATTTCTGATCGTTCTGAAGCGTCTGCAACTTGTTGATGGTCTCTTGCGCACGATCATCCGAGAATACGGTGGACATGCTGTTCAAGATCGTAATCAACGTGCCGACGTCGTACGAACCTAGCAGGCTCCGATCCATTTTGTATTCCTCAATAATCCCGTAGCCGCCATTCACGCCTTGATACGACACAACCGGTATTCCCGCAGCGCAAATCGTCTCGATATCCCGATAAATCGTTCGTTGGGAGACGTTGTATTTCTCCGCTAGGGCTGTCGCCGAGACAACCTCATTACTCAGCAGCATGTAGATCATGGAGATTAAACGTTCTAATTTCATGAAGGTCCCCCAATCGTTCATTATCTGTTATATTATACCAATTTCATTCGTGCAACGGTAAAACTATTCATTCTTCCTATTCAAAATATTCGCTAAAATACGTATTCCCGTCTCCATCTGGTCCATTGAGGCGTAGGCATAAGACAGGCGAATATGCTGCGTATCTGCTCGGTCATATAAATGGCCAGGATTGAGCAGCACGCCTTGCGTTAAAGCTTTATCGAATAAGGTTTTCATTGAAAAATCAATCGTAATACGCAGCCATATATAGAATCCGCCAGTTGGCGCTTCCCAAGAGGCCACATCGGATAAATGGGCCGCGAGCAGCCGCAGCATATGATCTCGTC
>Ga0209025_1004714_pt1 | contig 11636 bp, 13 predicted proteins | sample AraplaMF_Col_mLB_FD_184256 | JGI IMG/M metagenome (GOLD analysis project Ga0209025, IMG submission 184256) | Arabidopsis root microbial communities from the University of North Carolina, USA - plate scrape MF_Col_mLB (SPAdes) (version 2) | ecosystem: Host-associated > Plants > Roots > Endosphere... | reverse complement strand
TTCTTGTTGTGGATATCAAAACAAAGACGTTAAAAATCTAAACCTACGTAAATGGGATTGCCCTTCTTGTCATACACATCATGATAGGGATATTAACGCAAGTATCAATCTAAAGAATGAAGCAATAAGGCTTCTAACCGCAAGGACTGCGGGGTTAGCCTAATAAATTAGAGTTCAATAGAACTCTTTACTTAGGAATCCCCCACTTCTAAACGAAATGGAAGTGGGGGCAGTTCAAGCTATTATGTTGTTATTTTTAGCCGTACTAATATCTTTTACAACATTCAAAGGAACGTCTAATCCCATTGGGAATGAAGGGATTACTAATATGCTTCACAAAACGCCTGGGGTTGCAATTCAATTAATTGGTGAGAACATTATGTTTGTATCTATATTGTTCTTTTGGCACAAGATCATACGCTCCTTCATAATAAGCCCCATTACTTCAATTACAGCCTCTTTAATATTGTCTGGAAGCTCATTTGGAGTACTCCATCTTTCTACGTATAATTATAATTGGGTACAATGTTTAACTATCATTGGTATACCAGCTATCGCGCAAATGATTTTTTTTCTAATATTTAAAAATATTCATATGGGATACATACTTCACTTCAATTACAATTTAATCATTATACTTTTTAACTATATAGCTTCTATTTAAAATAATTTACCACTAAAAATAAAAGAAAAGGTACCCCTGCTGCAAGGTACCTTTTCTAAGGGGTATAACTCATTAGCTAAGCGGCCGTTGGTCAAGTATACCGCCTAGACTATTACATGAGTTATATTTATATTATACATTGATCATATCAAAAATATTATCATTAGTGAAATTAACATTCATTATTTTTTAATTTTAAAGCTGCCACCATAATAATAATTTTCTCCAAGTTTCATAACAGCTACATATGATCCTGGCTTATAAACTGATGTAATAGGTGTTACAAATCTACCATAATTATGCTCAGTACCAGTATCATAAATTGTTTTATATCTTTGCATATTTACTACTTCATTCTCATCTTCACTTAATCGATATATTTTTACAGTACCTGTATCTTTACCACCTGTATAAATTTTAATGTCAAAAGTATCTCCATGCTTCAAATCACCAACAGCTAATTCTTGTAGAAAGTCTGCATTATGATGGAGTAAAAAATAGTTTTGCCATTGCCAGTTATCAAAAACCGGTGATGCTTTCTGTATAAATTGAGATTCAGCAGAAGCAGGTATAATGCCTCCTGCAGTATAGGAAAATACACTTCCTCCAATAGTTAATGCTCCAATAATAGCTACTTTTCCTAAAAGTTTCATTTTTAAGCCTCCTAGTTTATTAAGAACTTTAAAATCTTAATCATGAAAAACAGCTGTCTAATCATTGGATGGGAATATTTTCTATTTTAACATATACAGATTTTCCTGCCAATCAATCGATAAAAAAGAATTTTTAACTAGTGTTTCATATTTATTTATCCTGAACTAATTGCTCATCCGGAAAATCGAGAAGAACAAATACGATATAATAACAAAAAATATGTAGAAATGTTAAAAAATAGCTTATTATATAAACGACTTTCTTTATTTTTAGGAGCAGGAGTATCGATGTCAGCTAATTTACCAGCATGGTCAAAGTTAGTTCAACAATTATATTTTAAGGCTTTAAATGAGAATGGTGTCCAAATGTTTGATATTGATAAACAATCGGATGCATATTGGAAGCTAACATCTCATTTAGGAGAAATGAATTTGCTTATACGTACAAGGTATGCAAAATCATTAATTAAATCTGATTTTTTAGCAAATGTAAGAGAACATCTGTATAAAAATAGTAAAGGTTCCTCACAGTTATTAAAAGAGATAGCTAATTTATGTGTACCCAATACAAAAGAATTAAGTGGAGTTAAATCTGTTATTACATATAATTTTGACGACTTATTAGAAAAACATATAGAAATTTTAAAGGGAGAATATACAAGTATATGGAAGGAGGGACAATCACAAGGTCAAGGATGTCTACCCATTTATCATGTTCATGGATTTTTACCCCAGAGTTAAACCATAAATGATCCTATCATTTTTAGTGAGGATGATTATCATAGAATATATAAAGATATGTACTCATGGTCTAATCTAATATAATTGGTTCTGGTGCAAAAACTTCAAGGTAATTACGAGTAATCTCTAAAACTTGGACATACTGATACTATTACTCTAAAAAGGTGTGTGATCGGTATGGAAAAGAAAAATTGGTTCAAATGGAAGCACTATCAGCCTGATATTATTTTATTAACGGTAAGATGGTACCTACGGTACAACCTCAGTTTTCGTGATTTGGTGGAAATGATGGAGGAACGGGGTTTATCCATTTCTCATACAACGATTATGCGTTGGGTTCATCAGTATGGTCCTGAATTGGACAAACGGATCCGACGTTACCTCAAACAAATAAATGACTCTTGGAGAGCCGATGAAACATATATCAAAGTAAAAGGTCAATGGATGTACCTGTTTCGTGCTGTTGATTCGAACGGAAACACAATCGATTTTTGCCTAAGCAAAACAAGAGATCATAAGGCTGCAAGGCGCTTTTTCAAGAAAGCTTTGCAGTCTTTTCATGTTTCAAAGCCACGTGTGATAACAGTCGATAAGAATCTAGCTTATCCGATAGCAATTGAACAGTTAAAAAAAGAAAAAAGCATACCTAGCGGTATGCGACTTAGACAACAAAAGTACTTGAATAACATAGTAGAACAAGATCATCGTTTTATAAAGAAGCGAATCCGTTCTATGCTAGGTCTTAAATCTTTTGACACAGCTACATCCATTCTTTCTGGAGTAGAAGCCATGCATATGATTAAAAAAGAACAGATTGCTTTATGGAACCAGTCTGTCCAAAATCAAAAAGAATTCATCCATCAATTGTTTGGGCTTGCAATATAAGATACGATTCCGTTAGGAATATATGTGCTTTATTCTCTTTTGTTTTATTTTTGCACCAGAACCCGCAAAAGGGCAACTTGTTTTATTGGACAAGTCTGTCCAAAATCAAGTGAAGTTCATCCATCAACTATTTGGAATTGCCTCTTAAGACTAGATTCCACTAGGAAACTTTTCGCCTCTTTATATCTTTCCTAAGTATTTGCACCAGAACCCAAAACGTTCTTCTTCCTGTATTTTTCTACAGAGAGAATAACGTTTTTTCGTTTTAGGGGTATTTCAAAATCTTATCTTGATGGACGTGGGGCCGTATCCCTATCAAGAAATAAAAAACTTACTAATATAGGCATTAGGCAAGCTTGAATTCTATGGTAAGTGATATTGAAGATACAATCAATACAGTAACCCAGGTCGTTCTAAAAACGGTCATTTCTACTTCTTTTTTAAGGTTTCAAAGTTTTTATTGAAAATTGTAAGTTCTAGAGGTACCATATACATATTCAAACATTTGAAGATGTATATGGTACTTTTTGAGTTTTAGTCAAAAATAAATACTAGAGGTGTTTTAATGGGAACCGAAATGCAACAATTTAAAGCTGATTTTTTTAAAGCCTTATCGCATCCTTTGAGAATAGGTATTTTAGAAGTTTTGTCAGAAGGTGAAAAAAGTGTAAATGAAATTCAAAGTATTCTTAATAAGGAAGGTTCGGCTGTTTCTCAACAGTTAAGTGTGCTACGTGCTAAAAATATTGTTGTTGGCACCAAAGATGGAAAACGAGTTTTATATTCTCTTCGAGATCCTATGATTATGAATTTATTGGTAGTTGCGCGGAAAATTTTTAACAACCATTTAATCGATACGATTTCAATGTTAGAAGAGCTAGATGAAACAGAAGGCGAAACGTTAGTTAAGGAGGGGGAGGTTGAGAATTGAAATTAAGAAAGAAGATATCATCCAACATGGAATTGAGATATTTCGCTCAATAGGAGCTCATCACGTTTGTAATGTTTGTATTAACAGTGGGAATTCTTGTTGTTTTTCATGCCAGCATTTACAAGATGGAGTTGGGTGTCAAAAAAGAAATACAGCTTGTACAGCTTGGTTATGTGGAATTCAAGGCTTTTTATTGGATCAAATAGGATTATTGGATGAATGGAATCGTTTTTGGATTGAAATTCCAGGCAAGATGTTTCGTAGAGATATTACTCCAGATAATGTAAGGATTACATCGTTTATAGATATGAAGAATCTAAATAGTCGGGCCGGGGAACTTCTAGCGGAAAGATTGGAATCCTACGTACAACAAGGTGGAGATATGGGTAAATTAGAGTGTCATTTAAGCAAAACGTATAGTAAATATTAAGATGGTGTTCTCTTTTCTGAAAATGAAAATCTCCTGTATAAGGGAACGAGAAATACATTTGTAATCCCAATTTATTAAAAATAGAAAAGAAGGGTTTGTAATGAGAGGGTTATTTACGGGAAGGTTTGAAGGATATTCATTGGGTCATTTTCAAAAGGATCTTCTTTCAGGAATGATTGTTGGAGTTGTTGCGATTCCACTTGCTATGTCTTTTGCAATAGCCTCTGGTGTTAAGCCGGAGTATGGAATTTATACAACATGTATTGCGGGGATACTCATTTCTCTATTTGGAGGTTCAAAGTATCAAATTGGAGGACCTACAGGTGCATTTGTTCCAATTCTTTTAGGAATTGTCATTACCTATGGATATGAAGATTTACTACTTGCTGGGTTATTAGCTGGAATTATTTTATGTCTTATGGGAATTTTTAAACTAGGGTCTTTAATTAAGTTTATTCCACGTCCTGTAACAATTGGCTTTACGTCAGGAATTGCTGTCATTATCTTTACGGGACAAATTGCTAGTTTTTTAGGGCTAACGGGTATAAAAAAGCATGAGGAATTTATAGCAAACTTAAAGGAAATCTTTACTCATATCAGTACTACCAATTTTTACAGTGTTATAACTGCTTTGATTTGTTTTCTTGTCATACTTATAACACCAAAGATTTTGCCAAAAGTACCCGGTTCATTAGTAGGTGTTGTGATTTCAACTATAATTGCAACTATATTTTTCTCAGGTCATGTACCTACTATTGGTACAGCATATGGTACGATTCCCAATACACTTCCTCAGTTTGATATACCAGAAATCACAGTAGAGCGTATAAAACAGTTAATTGGCCCTGCATTTGTTATTGCCATGTTGGGTGGTATTGAATCTCTTTTATCCGCAGTTGTGGCAGACGGTATGACAAATAGTAAACACAATAGTAACAAAGAACTTATAGGTCAGGGAATTGCCAATATTGTTACACCATTATTTGGAGGTATTCCGGCAACTGGAGCAATTGCCCGCACAGCAACCAATATTAAGAGTGGAGCTGTATCTCCGATGTCGGGTGTTATTCATGGGGGATTTGTGCTATTCACACTTCTACTGTTAGCTCCATATGCTTCACATATTCCGCTCGCTAGTATGGCTCCCATTTTAATGGTGGTAGCTTGGAATATGAGCGAACAAAAACATTTTATTCATATACTTAAAATGAAGACAGGAGATTCTCTTGTATTACTTGTAACATTTCTGCTGACTGTATTTACAAGTTTGACAACAGCTGTGGAAATCGGACTTATTTTAGCTGTTATTTTATTTACAAAACGTATGAGCAATATGCTTGTTATATCTAAAGTGCTTCCAGATCACACAAGAAAGAACGAAAAATTGTTACCACATGTGGTAAATAAAGCACACGATTGTCCACAAATAAGCATTTACACAATAGAAGGGCCATTATTCTTTGGGGCTGCTCAAACATTTGAACAAAACATTCTAGCAACCATTCATTATAAGCCCGAAGTTTTAATTTTACGTATGGGAAAAGTTCCTTTTATTGATACAACAGGAGAAGCCTATTTTAGGAATATTGTTCAGCATTTTAAAAAGCAAGGTGGCGTACTTCTTGTTTCAGGAATACAATCAGAGCTAAAAAAAACTCTAGATAAAAATGGATTATACGCAGAAATTGGGGAAGAAAACTTTTTTAATCATACAGGGGAAGCAATCAACTGTGCTTTAAGACATTTGAATACGAAAAAATGTATAGGATGTAAGCACTTCGCTTTTCATGAATGTACGGAGCTTTCTCAACAATCTCAGGAAATAAATACAATAAAGAATAAAACAAATGCATTAGATTATTAATAAAATTAATGCACAGTAATCACATATGTTCCGGGGAAAAACTGTCTGTTCTGTCTAAATAACTATTATACAAAGACCAGGGATAACTTACTAATAATGATGGGGCAGATTCTTGTAAATGATATGTTGAAAAAATTGAAGACTATGAAGAATTTTATTATAAATCATGGATAAAGAGGAGAATAAATAATGTCTGAATTTAAAAATCAAGTATTAAATGTGCTAGAAGAAGTATGTGAAAATGATATCGTAAAAGAGAACCTAGATGTGCAATTATTTGAAGAAGGAATTCTAGATTCTTTTGCTACAGTATCTTTATTAGTAGAATTTCAAGAACGTTTAAACATCGAAGTGTCTATTTCTGACTTTGACCGTGATGAATGGGCAACACCGAACATGATTATTAAGAAATTGAAAGATATGCGATAAAAATAGGTTCTTAAAACATATATAAGGGCAGCTTCTTAAATTTTAACTTTAAAATTGCTATTCTTATGAAATTATAAAAAGAAATTTTTAAAAGACTATATATAGAATGAATAATAACAAGTGGAGGAATTTAAAATATGTCTAATTTACCTAATTGCCCAAAATGTAATTCAGAGTACACTTACGAAGATGGAAACTTTTTTGTTTGCCCAGAATGTGCCCATGAGTGGACTTTAGAATCAGAAACTGAAAATAGTGAAGATACAAAGGTAATTAAAGATGCAAATGGAAATATCTTAAACGATGGTGATTCTGTAACAGTCATCAAAGACCTTAAAGTAAAAGGAACTTCATCAGTTGTAAAAATCGGTACAAAAGTAAAAAATATCCGTTTAGTTGATGGAGGCCATGATATTGATTGTAAAATTGATGGTTTTGGAGCTATGAAATTAAAATCTGAATTTGTTAAAAAGGTTTAAATGTGAGGTTCATGTAACAGAACTAATTTGATCTAATTATTTAAAGTTAATGAATGTGCAACACTTTTAAGGTAGTAGAAGTTAACCATTTTTTATTATAGAAAGACCTCATTCAAAGGTACTTATCAAAGATGAGGTCTTTTTATTTTTTGGTCAATGATTGGCAAATTTAGATATTAAGCAAGCATCTTATACTTAATATCCTGATATAAGGTATAAAGGATGTTGGAACAGGAATTAATCTGTTTACAGTGAAATAGGAGGTTGTTTAAAAATTTATGAATCGAGACATTAATCAAACAGGGCCCACTTGTGGATTATACGTCCTTCCGTTTACTCTGATTCTGTCATTTCATCCATATGAATCTGTTTTCCTGTGAATAGTTTGTAAAACAGATGTGAGCGAATATCTAACAATTTATGTAGCGCATGCCATTGGTTCCAATGGTGTGCGTTTTAATTTTATATATATGTTTGGAGTACCGGAGGTACTTTTTCTTTATATCCTAATCAAAAAAACGTAGGCTCACGCCTACCGATATTCATCTCCCACCTAAAATTGATGTTTCACACCTTCAAATTTTTGAGGAAGGAGTCTTTTGTCAGAAAACAATAAAATCTTATTAATTTTTATAATTAGTAGAATTTTTATAGAAATAATCCTCTTTATCTATTAAAATTATATCGTATAATGTCAGATTATATCATATAATGTCAAATTGTGATAAGGGGAGAGAAAATCTTATGTTGAAAAAAATCATTCCAGTTGCTTTAGCATTAAGTACAGTTACTTTTTCAAGTGTATTTGCTGCGCCTTCAGCTCAAGCAAATACAGAACCAAACCGCTACATAGATGTACAAATGCTCGGTATTAACGATTTTCATGGGCAACTAGACACTGTAAAGAAAATTAATAATAAAGAAGCAGGGGGAATCGAGTACTTAGCGGCTTATTTACGTGATCGTGAAAAACAAAATCCGAATACATTAAAGGTTCATGCTGGCGATGTTGTTGGAGCAAGTCCTCCTGTTTCAGCATTATTACAAGACGAACCCACGATTGAATTTCTAAATGATTTGAAATTTGATGTTGGAACCATAGGAAATCATGAATTTGATGAAGGCATTGAAGAAATGCACCGCCTTATTTATGGTGGATACCATGAAAAAACAGGGAATTTTAAAGGAGCAAAATTCCCATATGTTGCCGCAAATTTCTATAATAAATCCACCGGTCGTCTATTTTTACCACCATTTACTATAAAAAAGGTACAAGGAGTTCCTGTTGGCTTTATCGGGGTCGTAACAACAGATGTTCCTAACCTTGTTATGCCTACTATGCTAAAGAATGTAGAAATTACAGATGAAGTTGAAGCCATTAACAAATCCGTAAAGCAATTGAAAAAACTAGGCGTTAAATCTATTGTTGTTCTTGCGCATAACGGAGGTACAACAAATGAGAACGGCGTAACAAATGGTGACATCGTCCGATTAGCAAATGAGACTGATCCAGAAGTCGATGTTATTTTTGGAGGGCATAGCCACACCTATGTAAATGGAACTGTTAATAATAAACTTGTCGTACAAGCAAATTCTTATGGTATGGCTTTTGCTGATGTTGATGTAAAGATTGATCGTAAGACACAAGATATTGTTGAGAAAAAAGCAGAAATTGTTACAACCTACCATGAAGGCATAGAGCCTGATAAAAAAATAAAGAAGAAAATGGAGAAATATCAAGAAAAAATCGCACCTCTTGTCAATGAAGTTGTTGGTAAGTCTACCGCTCCAATAGATCGCAAACTAAATACGGCTGGTGAATCTACCCTCGGCAATTTAGTTGCCGATGCCCAGCGTGCAAGAATGCAATCACAAATTGCTCTTATGAACCCTGGTGGTATTCGTAATGACTTAGATGCTGGTGATATTACATGGGGAGAGATATATGGCATTCAACCATTCGGAAATCAATTAATAAAAGTTAATTTAACGGGTCAAGACATTCGTGATATTTTAAATCAACAATGGCAAAAAGACATAACAAGAATGCTTCAAATTTCAGGGATCCAATACACTTGGGATGCGAATAAGCCAAATGGAGAAAAAGTCACAAGTATTCGCTTAACAAATGGAGAAGAAATTATTCCTTCTAAAACTTACAGCGTCGCTGCGAACGCATTTCTAGCTTCAGGTGGAGATGGATTTGTGTCCTTTAAAAACGGGAAAGATGCTGAAACAGGACCAACTGATTTTGAAGCATTAGTAGATTATATAAAACAAGCAAAAGAACCAATTCAGCCTATTATTGATGGAAGAATTCAAAAAATAAATTAGTTTTATATTAATCTCAAAACACTTAGATTACCTGTTCGCTAGACTTTTTAGTGTGCAGGTAATCTATTTTTTCTTGCTAACTTACCTAAAGCATGTGGTGACATATATCGCTGTAATTCTTTAGAAAATAATTGTAATTCATCAGAAATCGATAAACTCATACCAAAAACGCCACCCTTTCTGTATATTTCTACAAAAAGAATAGCGTTTTTTTCGTTTTATGGATACAATTTTTTAGCTTGATGGCGATGTGATGCTACCCATATAAGTAATACTTATCAATCATTATAATTAATAAATATTCCGTTTATTGTATTTGGTGTTGTAAAATAAGAGAGTATTTAGAAGTTTTAAAAAATATTTGGTTATAGGAGAAAAACAATACAAATTCAATTGATAATGGGAGAGGATTTTATGATTCTTGGTTTACATCACGCTCAGATAACTATTCCAAAAGGTGCCGAACTAGAGGGGAAAAAATTTTATTGCGAAATTCTCGGTATACCTGAGAAGGAAAAGCCCGAATCACTAAAGGGGCGTGGAGGATTTTGGTTAAAAGTCGGAGATAGAGAAGTACATATAGGTACAGAGGATGATTTTGACCGATTAAAAACAAAAGCCCATATAGCATATCAAGTAGAGGATATATCGTACTGGAGAAATGTGTTAGAACAAAATGACATTCAGATAATTGAAGGAGTACCTATACCTGGTTTTGACCGTTTTGAGTTTAGAGACCCATTCGGAAACAGAGTGGAAATGATTCAAGAAATTTAGTTACTCCATTAACTAATTGACATAAAGGAAATAATCAGTACCTGCTATATAATCATTAGGTTAAGCTTCTATAATGCTTTCAGAATGAAAACATTATCTTTTTTATGGCAACCAAGTTTATTTTTATCATTGTGGGGGACATCAAAACCTTAGCTTGATGGAGATGTGGTGCTACCCCGCTAAGTAAAAAAACAATAAGCTGTCCATATGGACAGCTTATTTACATAATTTTCGTTATTGGAAGACAACTGTTTTTATAAATACAAAGAACAAAAAAATTATATAAATTCTACAAAACATCTTGATTATGATACATTTACAGAATCTTTTGTTTTGAAATTGATATCTTAGTATTCTTTGGAGGGGATTCGATGAAAAAGTTTGTTTTGATATTTGGGCCACAAGCAGTTGGGAAAATGACAGTTGGACAAGAACTAGCAAAGATAACTGATTTAAAATTATTTCATAATCATATGACCATTGATTTATTGGAGCCATTATATGGATTCTCTCCAGAAATGTGGCGATTAACACATCTTTTTCGAAAAGAAATATTTCAATCATTTTCAAAAAGTGACCATTATGGAATGATTTTTACATACGTATGGGCATTTGATGAAAAGAAAGATTGGGATGATGTTGAAAGCATATGTAATATTTTTCGTTCTCAAGGAGTTGATATTTATTTTGTTGAACTAGAAGCTGATGTAGAAGAAAGACTTCAACGAAATAAAACACCTAATCGACTTGAACATAAACCGACGAAAAGAAATATTGAACAATCTGAACAGAATTTATTAAGCACATTTGAAAGTTTTAGATTGAATTCAAAAGAAGGAGAAATTACAGAGGAAAATTATATAAGAATCAATAATACGAATATAAACGCTACAGAAGTAGCTCAGATTATAAAGAAAGAATTTCAACTATAGTTTTTTAATCATAACAAATTGGGTTCTGTTGCAAAGTTTGAAAAAAGCATAAACAGGTTGGTAAATAAGGAACAAGGTTTAGGAAGTAGCTAGTAATTGTTGAAGTTCATTGTACGTTGAAAAGGCGGAGTCTCTTTGCAGACTTCGCCTTTGTTTATATAGGGCATGAATGGTCTCGATACCTTTTATAGTACGTGAAGCATGACGAAGATTTTGGAATCCAGAAGATTTGACAAAGCGCCGTTTTACATGTCGATGATCCTGTTCAATCAGGTTATTGAGATGCTTGATGGTACAATGTTTCGTACGCGCATAAAAGCCGTTCTTTTTCAGTTTTTGAACGCACAAAGCAAGGCTGGATCCTTGTCTGTAGTAAGAACCGTTGGTTCTCCAAAAGCTTTGACAAGTCGCTTCATGAACATATAGGCTGCTTGATGATCACGTGTTTTTCGAAGTTGGAAATCAAGCGTATGTCCATCGCTATCAATGGCACGATATAGATAGCACCACTCACCTT
>Ga0209025_1004705_pt1 | contig 11651 bp, 12 predicted proteins | sample AraplaMF_Col_mLB_FD_184256 | JGI IMG/M metagenome (GOLD analysis project Ga0209025, IMG submission 184256) | Arabidopsis root microbial communities from the University of North Carolina, USA - plate scrape MF_Col_mLB (SPAdes) (version 2) | ecosystem: Host-associated > Plants > Roots > Endosphere... | reverse complement strand
GAAATAGCCGGAGGCCTCGACCTTTGGCACCCTGCCCGCCGGCGAGAAATCCAGGTTCCTCATCAGCAGTACGGTGCCGACGAGAAGGCAGAAGGAAAGTATGCCCATATGGACTGCAAAAAGGTGATCGTGGGCAAAGGCGGCACCCAGCAATGCCAGGAACGCCCCGACTGCGACCACCATCGTTTCTGTTGTGTACTTCATGAATGTCGTCCCCAGTGCGCAGACGACCGCTTTGCGGCCGGCTCTCTCGTACTTTGCGGGAAGGACTGTCACGGGCTCGAGATTGGCACCTTGATCTAAATCAACGACGCCTGACTTTCGGTCGAAACATGGTGCTGTTACAAACTGTTACAAATTCTCACCCTTTGGAACCATTCGATCATTCCCGTGTGACTCGACGACGGTCTAGTGCCCTCATCAACCAAGAGGGACGCGACGATGCTGATGCCGAACAACACCGCCTTTGAACATGCGCAAGCAACACATGACCGAATGAATGGGGCGCAGTCCCTCGCGTGCCTCTTCATGACGTCCGCGACGGAAACCATTGCGGCCGGAAAGGCGATCTGCTGGGAGGGCGACGCGGCCAAGCATCTTTTCCAGGTTGTCGAAGGCGTCGTGCGTCTCCACCGCATTATCGGCGAAGGTCGTCGCGTCATTACCGCATTCCATTTTCCAGGCGATCTCATCGGGGCGTCGCTCCAAAGCGCCTTTCTCTTTACGGCGGAAGCAGTCAGCGATTGCAAGATCCGGCGTGTGTCGCGCAAGAGCTTTCATGATGAAATCGCGCGCTCCGACGCTCTGCGCCCCGTCTATATCAACCTGCTCTGTGAGGAGACCGCGGCGGCCAACAACCAGATGGTTCTTTTGTCAAAGCTTAACGCGGAAGAACGTCTGTGCAGTTTTATCGTCAAGCTCGCATCACGCAGCGACGCCAAGATGCAACACGGCCTGCTTCGCGTCCCCATGAACCGCCAGGACATAGCGGATTACCTCGGCCTTACGATCGAGACCGTCTCCAGGACGATTACCAAGCTCGCATCGCGCAACATCGTCGTGCCGGAAGGACGGCACGATCTCCGAATCGTGAATCTTAGCCGCCTGGTTCAGTTGTCGGGGAATGGAGATGATTTCTCGGACAAAACCTGCCATAGCGTCAGCCTGCACTAATGCCATGAACCCAGCAGGTAAAGCCATGCCGCATCGCCTCATATCACCGCGTACTGCGTCGTCTCAGGAACTGGACGCTCTGGTGCACGTGCTCGATGGTGCGGACATTATCGTTCATCGCCTCGAGGGGACCATCACACACTGGTCGATCGGCTGCGAGAACATGTATGGCTGGGCGCGAGAGGAGGCCGTCGGCGAAAATGTGTACGAGCTACTGGCGACGCAGTTTCCAGAGCCGGTCGACAGTATTCATGCGCAGTTAAAGTCTCGCGGCTTCTGGCAAGGCGAAATCATTCACCGCCACAAGAGTGGACACGACATTCACGTCGCAACCCGCTGCGTGCTGGTGAGCCTGACCGACGGCGATCTGGCGGTCATTCAAGCGAACAGCGACGTCAGTGCTCTCAGACGGGCCCAGGACGCGGTAAACGCGCGCGAGGCTCACTTGAGCTCGATCCTGGACACGGTTCCGGATGCCATGGTGGTGATCGACCATAGGGGCAATGTGCTCTCGTTCAGCAAGGCGGCCGAGACGCTCTTCGGCATGTCGGCCGAAGAGATCTGTGGCCGCAACGTCAGCAACCTGATGCCCAATCCTTACCGTGACGCTCACGATGGCTATATCGACCATTATCTGACGACAGGCGAAAAGCGGATTATCGGCTACGGCCGCGTTGTCACGGGCCAGCGAGCCGATGGATCCCAATTTCCGATGGAGCTTCACGTCGGCGAAACGACGGCAAACGGCGAGCGGATATTCACCGGTTTCCTGCGCGACCTCACCAGCCGCTTCAAGATCGAAGAGGATCTCCGTCAGTCCCAAAAGATGGAGGCGGTCGGTCAGCTGACCGGCGGTATAGCCCACGACTTCAACAATCTCCTGACCGTCATCAGCGGCAACCTTGAAATGATCGAGGACAAGCTTCCGCCAGGCCAGCTTAGAGATATTTTGCGGGAAGCCCAGGGTGCCGCCGCCGACGGTGCGAAATTAACCGGACAGTTGCTGGCCTTTGGGCGGCGTCAGCCGTTGAATCCGAAGCCTGCGGACCTTGGACAGCTTCTGACCGGCTTCTCGGATCTTCTAAGGAGAACCCTCGGGGAAAACATCAAGTTGTCGACCGTTATCTCCGGGTCGGGTCTGAATGTCCTCGTGGACAGTTCGCAGCTTCAAAACGCAATTTTGAACATCGCGTTGAATGCTCGAGACGCGATGCCGAAGGGCGGAAGTCTTACCACCGAAATTTCGCGCGTGCACCTCGATGCCGACTACGCCAAGATGTATCCGGAAGTGCGCAGTGGCAACTTCGTGCTCGTCTCGATGACCGATACCGGCACCGGCATGTCCGAGGAGGTTAAAAAGCGCGCCATCGAGCCATTCTTCACGACGAAGGGAGTCGGAGCCGGAACCGGCCTCGGCCTCAGCATGGTTTATGGCTTCGTGAAACAGTCCGGTGGTCACCTCCAACTTTACAGCGAGTCTGGACGCGGAACCACGATCCGCATCTATCTGCCCGCCATGAGCAGTTCCGGATCGCAGGAGCGCAGTCAGACAGCGGAGCCTGTTGAAAGCCCCCTGCCCCAAGGGACAGAACTGGTCCTCGTCGTCGAAGACGATCCGCGCGTTCGCCGTGTCGCCGTCGCAAGGCTGTCCTCCATGGGATACTCAGTTCTGGAGGCAGAAAACGGGCACCGCGCTTTGGAAGTCCTGCAGGCCAACGACAACATCGCTCTGCTGTTCACCGACATCGTGATGCCCGGCGGAATGACCGGCGATGAACTCGCCCGCGAAGCGCGAGACCTTCGCCCTGAAATAGCAGTGCTCTTCACGTCGGGATATTCCGAGCCCGGCTTGGTCGGACAGGATGGCGTTCATGGAGCTCAGTGGCTTCGCAAGCCCTATACGGCGCGGGACCTGGCGGCGACGATACGGGAACTGCTCGATGCGAACTGATGCTGACAAACCTGACTTTGCACGAAATCCGTCCTGAACAGCCAAGCGATGTCGCGGCGATCCGCCAGGTCACCAAGGCGGCCTTCGCGCCGATGCCATACGGCAGCCGGACAGAGTCAGACCGACAGCTCTTTGGCGCGCGCGTTGATCTGGTCGCAGGTATCCCCGAACGGATCGCGCATCGGCACCAGCAGCGAAGCGCCAAGCAGAAGAAGCGCTTTCAAGTGCGCCCGGCCGCCTACCTCGCCCAGCACCGTCGCATAAGATGCCATGGCGGTGTGCTCGTCACCGGCATACAGGCGCTTGTACTCGGCAAAATTGGAGAAGTTCTCGTGATTGCTCTCCGAGGGACGGAAGGTCTCGGCGGCGGCACCTTCGGCAAGGATGACTTCGTGGGTACTGAGCAGGACTGCATAGTACTCGATCGACGTGTCGTCGGCCGGCACGACCGGCGCGATTGTCGTGCCGTTCACGAGATCCCTCACGCGGATCAGAGCGCCATTCAGAAACAGCGCATGGCCGGGCGACAGGTAGAGATCGGAATGCGGCGTGCGGCTATCCAGCGCGTGGCGGCAAACCCGGATCGGCACGACCCCTTCATGCCAGCGCGCGCCGCTCTTCTTGAAGACCTGGCGGCCGACCCACCTGACTGGACGGGCGCTCCCGTCCGGAAGGGCAACATTATCACCGACGCGCAAATCCTCGACAGGCTTCTCGCCGCAATCCGTGAGGATCGCCGTCCCACGCAGAAAGCACCGCGCGCCGCCGTCACCGCTGCCGTCAGAACCTCCGTGCCCGCCGGAGCCGTTCCCGCCTCCACCGGAGTGACCCCGCCCCCAACGCCGGCCCATCGCACTCGCGGGAGACTTGGAAACTGCCGCCGCCAAGGCCGTGAGGCTGGCGAGCCGAGCACCGGCAGCTGCGGCCACGCCTAGAAAATGTCTTCGCGCGGTATTGCGTGGCAGCTGCGGATCTTCCTTGAGTGACATGCTGGCAACCTCTGAAAAGAGTAACACTAGCCCATACTATAATAAGTTGTTGTATTTCATTGAACTTCGCACAATTGCTCTGACCCCTACTGAAAAGGGCGTAGGTAAGGCATGTCGTTGCCTGAATAGGTTGAAACATGGCAACCAAACTTAATGTGAGATACGCAACGCGTTGCCGATTTCCGGAGCATCTTCACCGTCGCTAGACGGGCTCGACACGCTCACGCCACACCGAGAGAGACGCGGCGAGCGGACCAATGGTGACACCGCACAACTGGCCTTGTCAGCTAGACGCGCTCGACTCTCTTGAGCTCATCCTTCTGCAACGCTCTTCCTCTTGTGCCTCGAGTCATCACGCGACACAAACGCGATTCCTCAATCTGCGGCAGGTTTGTCTCTCAGTTTGACGAGCGTCAAAGATCATCTGCATCACGTGTCCTAAAAGCGTTCCCGAGGCCAAGACGACCTCGAAGAACAGGAGATATACAAATGCGTTTGAAGTACGGTCTGCTTGCCGCAACGGCAGCCTTGATTGCGTCGACGGCGCCGCTGATGGCTGCTGACCACCAGGTTCAGATGCTCAACAAGGGCACCGCCGGGGCCATGGTATTCGAGCCCAGTTTCGTAAAGATCGCTCCCGGCGATACGATCACGTTCGTTCCAACTGACAAGAGCCACAACGTCGAGACCTTCAAGGGGCTCATCCCGGATGGTGCGGCCGAGTTCAAGTCCAAGCCCAGCGAACAGTACCAGGCCAAGTTCGACCTTCCCGGCGCTTACGTCGTGAAATGCACGCCCCATGCCGGCATGGGCATGGTCGCCCTGATCCAAGTCGGCGATGCGCCTGCCAATCTCGAAGCGATCAAGACTGCCAAGGTGCCGAACATGGTTCGCAAGCGCCTGGACGCCGATCTCGCGCAGGTGACCCAGTAATCAAATCTGCTGCGGGTGGCGGCTTGCCCGCCATCCCGCAGGATGGAGAAATCTCATGATCAAGCAAGTCTCGCTGGCCGTCATGGCAGGGCTCTTTGCCGTGGGCGCTGCCCATGCCCACGCAACGCTTGAGCAAAGCCAAGGCATTTCCGGCAAGGCCTACAAGGCGGTCGTCCGCATCGGACACGGCTGCGAGGGCAAGCCAACGATCAAGGTTCGGGTCAAGGTTCCCGAGGGTCTTTTGTCCGCCAAGCCTATGCCCAAGCAGGGGTGGACAATCGAAAAGGTCAAGGCGCCCTACGAAAAGAGCTACGATCTCTACGGCAAGCCCGTCAAGGAAGGCGTGAGCGAGATCGTGTGGAGCGGCGGTAGTCTGGCTGACGACGAGTACGACGAGTTCGTCTTCCGCGCGACGGTTGCCAAGGAACTGCCGCTTGGGACGCGGATCTATGTCCCTATCGTCCAGGAATGCACCGACGGGGCTTCCGAACGATGGATCGAGATTCCAGCTGCCGGCAAGACGTCCGAGGACTACGAGAACCCCGCGCCGTATTTCGACGTGATCGAGCAGCCTCGTTCCTAGCATGCGAGTAGTCGCCGATGCGCTCAAAGGCTCTCAACTGGGCGACATCGCTCCTTCAACCGGCAGCGCTTCTGCTGATATTTGCATCGGCCATGCTCCTGCCGGCTATCGCACATGCCCATGCCGTCCTCGTCAACTCGTCACCGGCCAGCAATGAGACCCTCGCGACGCCAGCGGGGGCTGTGCGGCTTCAATTCAACGAGCCTGTGCGGGTCATCCGGGCCGTCGCCAGGGACGCCGATGGAGACAGTCAGAACCTGGCTGCGGACCTGTCCGGAGCGACCGTAACGCTCCATCTTCAAAATCCGATCGAGCATGGCTCGGCGATTGTCAGCTATCGCGTCGAGTCCGAAGATGGACACCCCATCGGCGGGTCCCTTGTATTTCACGTCGGCGCGCCCTCCGCCTCCACGGCGGTAATGCCTCAGAGCGCGACGTCCGCCCTGGCTGTCGCGATATGGGCGCTACACACCATCTCTGTCCTTTACCTGGCGATCGTCGTCGGCGGAGCGCTCTTCGACCGTTGGCTTAATCCCGACCGCGTAACACCGGTACGGACAGTCGCCACGGTCGTTTCTGGCGCTGTTCTGCTTGTGGCGGGACTGTATCTGCAGGGCCTCGACGAGTTGGGCGTCGGCCTGGCGTATGCTGGGCTTGAGCCCCTGGCGAGCGCGGCTCAGGGCAATGGCATGATTGCGGCTGCGCTCGCGTTGCTGTCGATCGTCCTGGCTTCGCTTTCGATCCCTTCCAATCGTCGAGTTGCTCTCGGGGTGGCCGTGCTTGCGATGGTCACTGCGTCAGCTGCCTTTGCCTTTACCGGGCACTGCAACGTCGTCGAACCTCGCTGGCTTGCCAGGCTGTGCATAGTGCTTCACGGCGCCGCCTTGATGTTCTGGATCGGAAGCCTGCTTCCGCTTTGGAGGCTCAGCAACACCCGCTTGAACCAGCGACCGCTTCTTCGCTTTTCGCGTGTCATCCCCGTGCCATTCGGCCTCATGCTGGTGGCCGGCGCAACACTTGCGTTTATTGAACTTCCGGAAATCTCGCACCTCGTTTCCTCCCTCTATGGTCGGGTACTCGTTTTCAAGGTGGGCCTTGTCGCTGCCTTGTGTGTTCTGGCGAGCTACAACCGGTTCTGGCTTACCAAGCCGGCCTTGGCGGGAAATCCAGGAGCCAGGGTCCGGCTCCGCCGAAGCATAGCTTGCGAAATCGTGTTGGCGATTGCGATCGTTGGCGCAGCGTCGCTATGGCGCTTTGCGGGTCCGGCTCCATCGACAGCCGAGCAGCCAAGCTTCAAAGTTCACCTGCATTCTGCCAAAGTCATGGCTCAGCTCGAGCTAACCCCGCAGCCTGCCGGCACGGCGAACGCACGGGTCGTCCTGATGGGTCCCGACTTTGGATCACTCGAGCCACGCTCGGTATCCCTTCGCCTTATGAATCCGGACGCCGGAGTGGAACCGATCAAGTACCCTCTCGCGAAGTCGACAGAAGGTGGCTGGCAGGCAGACGTATTGACCTTGAGTGACCCAACAGGATGGAAAGTCGATGTTGAGGTCTTGATAGATGACTTCACGTCCGCCCACCTTGAGGGGAGCCTGCTCACCCAGTAGCAGGCGCTGCGCGGAGAATTCTCAAGGGCATCCATTGTTCCAGCGGCGGTGTCTCGGACCCTGGATAGAAAGCCGGATACGGGCAAGCTCTGACAGAGCTCGCCCGAGGGGCAATCATGCTGCCTCTGTCTCTACGGTCCTGGTTACTGGACTACCGCCACCAGTCGCCATCGCCTTTTTGATCAGGCCCAGAATCTCCCGCTCGGAGCGAATATGTCGGCGCATCGAGCCGAAGAACGAGCGGAGCTGATATCCAACTGCATCCCAGGAGAGCGCACATCTTCCCGCTCGTAGAGAGAGAAGCGTTTCCACGACTTCCTGGGCTGCGTCGTAGTCGAGGAGCCTGCTGGCGCGCCGACGTTCGTCGGCCTCCCTAAACTCTTCGTCGTTCATGATCAGTCCAAGACCCGGGCAGACAAGTCGTTCCTCAAGCTGCTGGCTTGTGGCCAGAAGCGGGACAAGCCCAACGGTTATGGTCTCGCAAAGTCGCTCGTCGACATGGCAAGGGAGAAAGTCCGCGATCGCTTCGAGAAGATCGCACCACGAAATGAGCTGTCCATAGCAGGCTTCGAGATCAGAGAAGGCGTTCGATGTCATATCTTTCATGTCACCTCTGCAGGAACAGGCTTGCGGCGATCGCGATCGCGGCGATGACGGCCGACACGACGCCGGTTCGTTGCAGCACACCCATGCGGTAAAGGGTAATCGCAAACAGAACGATCACCGGGGTCGCTATCGAGAGTCCTATCTGTGCGTCTGTCATTACTGTCTCCTTTTCCGGCGACCATAGACGCGATGATTGGTGGCATCTTTGCGATCGATCAAAGACGGGTCGCCGCGAGGCAAATAGCTTGCCACGCCATGGCGGCGATCATTGCGACTGGAAAAGACGACTACGCGGGTGATGGATCGGATGATGATCTGCTGACCTGGATTTTGGCCTGGAGTGAACTTGTCGCGTTCGGCGCGCTGCTTGCGGCATTCGTCGTAGTGTCATGGCTGCAGCCCGGAGAATTTGCAGCCGGCAAGGCCCGGCTCCATCCAGTTTTGCCGGTTCTCAATACGATCGTTCTGCTCGCAAGCGGCTGGTCGGCCGCTGCTGCGACGTCGGAGACGGGCATGCGACAACGCCTCGGACTCTCGGCAGCGGCTCTTGGTGGCCTTTTATTCTTCTCCCTCAAGATCTACGAATATTGGCTGGAAGGCGCAACGCTCGTTTCGAGCGACATGTTTGCGCAGCTTTACATCCTGCTGACCGGCTTTCACCTGGCCCACGTCGCCTTCGGGTCGCTGGTGCTCCTGCTCGTTGCCAAGTTTCCTTCCCGTCAGAATGTCCACCTGATCACGACACTCTGGCACGTGATCGACATCGTCTGGCTCGTCATGTTCCCGGTGGTCTATTTGCTATGAACGGTCCAAGAGGGCTTTCGGCCAACCCGCAGCGTGCGCTGTTCTACCTGATCATCCTGACGATCAGCATCCTGGCCGTGATGGTCCTCCTTCCCAATACGTCGGCAAAACCGGCTGCACCGATCGTGGCAGCAGCGCTTGCGCTCCTGAAAGTACGTCTCGTCGTGCTCGACTTCCTCGGCCTTCGATCGAGGGGCGCGCATACCAGGAGGGCGTTAATCGCCTGGGCGGCGGTCGTACTGGCAATCGCCTTGGTGAAGGTCATCGCATTCTCGGCTGTCTTTGCGAATTGACAAAGACCCGTCTGCTCATTTCGGCCATCAAAGTCATCGCGAGCCCCTGGCTCGGTTTCCGACGTCGCGGCGTATCCGCCACTGACATGAAAGGATAATCGATGGCTGAACGCCTAACAAAAACCGCGGCCCGAAACGTGTTTTACGGCGGGTCGGCATTCTTTTTCGCCATTTTCGTGGGCCTCACCGCCCATAGTCACTATTACATCCGAACCGTCTCAACCGACGAGGCGACCCTTACGGAGGGTGTCGCAAGAGGCAAGCACATCTGGGAGAAGAACTCCTGTATCAACTGCCACACGCTGGATGGTGAAGGCGCCTACTTTGCGCCCGAACTGTCAAACGTGTGGATTCGCTGGGGCGGTGACAAGGATCCCGCCAACGCGCGCGAAGCACTGCACGCCTGGATGGCGGCGCAGCCTTCCGGCATCGAGGGCCGCAGGCAGATGCCACAGTTCAACCTGACCGACCAAGAAGTGAACGATCTAGCCGACTTCCTCGAATGGGTCAGCAAGATGAAGACACAGAATTGGCCGCCGAACCAGGCCGGTTGACAGGCGAGAGGATCAAGCAATGAAGTACAAGACTCAAAGCGTCGCCATGCTCTATTTTTACGGAGCACTCGGCCTTTTCATGGCGCAGCTCCTTTTCGGCGTGCTGGCGGGCACGATCTACGTGCTGCCGAACACGCTATCTGTCGAGCTGCCATTCAATATCGTTCGCATGATCCATACGAACGCGCTCATCGTTTGGCTGCTCATGGGTTTTATGGGCACCACCTATTTCCTGCTTCCGGAAGAGTGCGAGACGGAACTCTACAGCCCAAAGCTTGCGATTGCGCAGTTCTGGATCTTCCTTGTGGCGGCAGCGGTCGCCGTCGTCGGCTACCTGTTCCATATTCACGAAGGTCGCGAGTTCCTTGAACAGCCGTTTGCGATCAAGGTTGGAATTGTCATCGTTGCATTGATGTTCCTGTTCAACGTCACGATGACGGCCCTCAAGGGACGCAAGACGACGATCACCAACATTCTGCTCTTCGGCCTCTGGGGTGTGGCAATCTTCTTCCTGTTCGCCTTCTACAATCCGATCAACCTGGCGCTGGACAAGATGTACTGGTGGTACGTGGTCCATCTGTGGGTCGAGGGCGTCTGGGAACTGATCATGGCCTCCGTTCTGGCGTTCCTGATGATCAAGCTCAACGGCATCGATCGGGAGGTCGTGGAAAAGTGGCTCTACGTCATCATCGGCCTGGCACTGTTCTCGGGCATCCTTGGCACCGGCCACCACTACTACTGGATTGGCGCACCCGGCTACTGGCAGTGGATCGGCTCGCTCTTCTCGACGCTCGAAGTCGCCCCGTTCTTCACCATGGTCGTCTTCACCTTCGTCATGACCTGGCGGGCAGGACGCAAGCATGAAAACAAGGCCGCGCTCCTGTGGTCGATCGGCTGCTCGGTCATGGCCTTCTTCGGCGCGGGTGTCTGGGGCTTCCTGCATACGCTGTCGTCGGTGAACTACTATACCCACGGAACGCAGGTGACTGCAGCCCATGGCCACCTCGCCTTCTTCGGCGCCTACGTGATGCTCAACCTTGCTGCAATGGCCTACGCGATACCGCAGATTAAGGGTCGCGCTCCCTATAACCAGTGGCTCTCGATCAGCAGCTTCTGGATCATGTGCGGGGCAATGTCGGTCATGACCTTCGCGCTGACGTTCGCCGGCATCATCCAGGTCCACCTGCAGAGAGTGCTCGGTCAATCCTACATGGACGTCCAGGACCAGCTCAGCATGTTCTACTGGGTCAGGCTCGCCTCCGGCGTCTTCGTCTTCGTGAGCGCGATCATGTTCATCTGGTCGGTGCTCGTCCCCGGACGTGTCCGGGCAACCAACACAGTAGTCCAGCCCGCCGAATAGGCGGGCTCCTTCTGGAGATCAGAAATGACCATAGCTCTCAAATCCCCGCTCAATCCGAACACTGAGATCCCGCACTACACCAGACATGGCAACGAATGTGCGCTTTTCGAAAGCGCATGGACGCGGCAACTGCCTGTGCTCCTGAAAGGACCGACAGGTTGCGGAAAGACCAGATTTGTCCACCACATGGCGGCGCGTCTGGGACTTCCGGTTTCGACAGTATCGTGCCACGACGATCTTACCGCAGCCGATCTGACCGGACGTTACCTGCTCAAGGGCGGCGAGACAGTGTGGGTGGACGGGCCGTTGACAAGGGCGGTCCGGAACGGCGGGATCTGCTACCTCGACGAAATCGTCGAGGCTCGCAAAGACGTCGCCGTGGTTCTCCACCCGCTGACGGACGATCGGCGAATTCTTCCGCTCGAAAGGACTGGCGAACTTCTGGAAGCCCAGCCGGGCTTCATGGTCGTCGTTTCCTACAATCCTGGCTACCAGAACCTCATGAAGGCGCTGAAGCCGAGCACCAGGCAGCGGTTCGTGTCCATCGAGTTCGATTTCCTTCCACGGGATCAGGAGATCGTCACCGTTTCTCTCGAGAGCGGGCTAGCGGAAGGCAAGGTGGCTCCGCTGGTGGACCTTGCGCGCCGCCTGCGGGTCCTGAAGGGGCAGGATCTGGAGGAAGGGGTTTCCACGCGCCTCCTTATCTACTGCGCGACGCTTATTGATGCGGGGCTGCCTCCTGCCGACGCGGTGCGAGCCGCCATCATCGAACCGCTCACCGACGAGCCGGACGTA
>Ga0209025_1004704_pt1 | contig 11653 bp, 13 predicted proteins | sample AraplaMF_Col_mLB_FD_184256 | JGI IMG/M metagenome (GOLD analysis project Ga0209025, IMG submission 184256) | Arabidopsis root microbial communities from the University of North Carolina, USA - plate scrape MF_Col_mLB (SPAdes) (version 2) | ecosystem: Host-associated > Plants > Roots > Endosphere... | reverse complement strand
GGCGTAGGTCAGGACCACCATCTTCTGGTGTTCGGTTGATCCGTCCTGCGTCAGGTTCGTGTTGATCTTGGAGTAGAGACCGGGCTTGGCGTTGGCGAAGTGTTCGAAGCGGGCCTCACACTCGATGTTGCGGGCGACATCCCGAGCGAGCGTCATGAGCGGGACAGAAGGTCCCCGGATCAGCCGGTTCAGGACACCCCGAGCGGACAGGTAGGCGACCGCGTCGAAGTCCATGTCCTTAATCAGCTTGGCGGCAACCGCCCGTGGACCCGGTCGTCCACTGTAGGCATCCTCGACGAACTCCTTGATGGCTTTCGACAGGGGGCGGATCACAGTGGAGACGAGGTATTTGCCCGGTTGGGTTCCTGCGCCGCGACCCTTCTGGATGTCCTTGTCGATGCGGGAGCGGAACCTATCGGCCCCGAGCCCTGCCATTTCGATTTCGAGTTCAACTTGACGATTGAACAGGTCTGGATGGATGGTCATCGTGCCCTCAAAATTAGATGGGAAGGGCGCTCTGCAGTCGTCTGCAATCAACTCGATATGCTACCATCGCGTTAGCGAATCAGGGCGTTTCCGCCGCAAACGAGTATTGCAAATGTTTGAGAAACTTACAGAACGTGGCTTTCAAGTTGAAATTCACTCGCACGCGAAAGCGATTTTGAGCGTAGATTTTCCGAAGGCCGTAGAAGAGTTGGAGGAGGCCATTGTTGGCCTATCGATCCCAATAGAAGAGATTGTAGGATCAGGTGGAGGTGAGACGCAGGGCACTCAAAGATTGCGCCGGTCGCTCGCTAAACTTGGCTGGACGAAGCTCAATTTCACAGTGGAAAAGAGCATCAATGGCAAGGCGCGTGAGGCTATTTCTCACGAGATAGACCACGTCAAGGAGTTTGAAGTAGGTGTAGTCGCTCTGGAGATCGAGTGGAACAATAAAGACCCCTTCTTCGACCGCGACCTAGAGAACTTCAAGCGGCTTCACGCAGATGGGGCGATCTCTGTAGGCGTCATTGTCACGCGCGGGACTTCTCTTCAGGACGACATGAAGGCCCTTGTGCAGCGGTTTGCAGAGGAGAAGGGGTTTTCGTCCCACGCTGCCGTGGAGGCATTTGGGTTGACGCGAACGAAGCGTCAAAAAGAAGTCGTGGACAAGCGAATGAAGACCTTTGGCGTAAGCTTCGAAGACGCATGGGCTAATGCATTCGTCAACGACAAATTCGGCAAAGCGACAACTCACTGGAGCAAGCTTGAGGATCGCGTCACCAGAGGCGTAGGCAATCCCTGCCCATTGGTGCTGGTGGGATTGCCGTCGTCAATCGTAACCTTCCACGAAAATCTCCAGTTGGAAGACATCGTGAAGGAAGAGGAAGCCTTGGTTGAAGAAGGCATCGCCTCGGCCGATTAACTACTCGGCGGCGACGATCCGGTCTGTGGCGGAATTATAGCCGTACGTGTTCCACGACGGCTCGTACGCTTCGTCGGCTTGGTTGCCCCAGGTTGCCCAACCATCGCGTACGCCTCTTCCGAACATCTCAAGGTATGGCCCCGGCGAGCAACTTTCGATCAGCGGGTACTGCTCGTCGGGCTTGCGGGAGTGCTCCCGTTTCCGTGATGACACATAATTTACCTGCGAGCGCCCGGGAGGCAGAGTACGGGCGTTCTTTCCGCGTGTTCCGAACAGAATAAGCTCGGTGACGTTTCGGAAGTAGAAGCCAACGCCTCGGCCATCGGACCCGCCGTCCTTGCGAACTTTGTGCCACACTATGTTCGATTTGTACTGAAAGCCCCACGCCTTCATCACTTCGAGGCCCTCTGGCAGGAGTGCATTTGGTACCCAAAGGTAGAGGTGGGCGGTGGAAGCGCACGCCTTGGCTACTGGCAGGTCCATGATTTCAGGAAGAGCCATTGTGCCGTAACGCGAAAGCCGCTTGTGTTCTGGAGCGACTTTGCCGGTTCGATTTACAAACTGCCATGGCGGATCAGCCATAATTGTCGAAAACTTTCGACCACCAACAAAGTCGACGAAGTCTTGAGACGGTGAAGGAGTGTCGGTGTTACGAGTAAGCATCTGTTCTCCTACTATCCCGCTACCGCGTGGGCGAAGCGTTATTTCTGCGGCCACGAATCTGAAAATGGCTGAAAGTCAGCCTGAGATAGCATGGCAATCTTGTGCAGTCCTTGTGGAAATTAAGAAGTCCCCATCGTAGTGAGAACATCTCCGAAACTTCGAATCATCGATCGAAACAATGTTCCGTTTCTGTTCTCATACCGCGAAAGTGTCAACAAGTGGTTGACTAGGTGGCCTTCCGCTTCTTGAGCCACGGCTTGTGCTGCTCCCCGGCCATGATGCTGCCGTAGGGGATAACCATGTCGGTGACCTTGGCGAGACCGAACTTGTCAATCTCGGCGCGGGCCTTGTCGGCTGACTTGTAGGCGCTAGGCAGTTCGGACAGATCGAGCTTCCCGTTGAATGACCGGAAGTCGAGGTCTCCGATTTCCTGCTTGATGATCTGCTCAGGGCTCAGCCCCTCCAGCGTGGACAGGTGTTCCTTGCGGGAGAAGTTGCGGCCAGCCCCATGCGGAGCGAAGCCAAGCCCGTTCGGTGCGTCGGCGTGGGCAGCGATCAGGATAGGCTCAGCGCAGTTCAGCGGGATCAGGGTGCGGCCATCGTCGTCGGGCGAGAACCCGGCGAAGGAAGGCGTGGCTCCCTTGGCGTGGTAGAAGCTGTCGTCGCGGCGGAAGACGAAGTTGTGTTCGTTCCAGAACCGATCGATCGGGTCAGCGTTCAGGCGCGAAGCGATCTTGTCATGGATTGCCTCATGGCTGGCCTTCGTCCACAGACGGATGGTCTTAAGGGCGTCCCAATAGTTCTCCCCTAGCAGCGTCCCGTAGTCCATCCAAGCGTTGTGCATGGGGATGTCGCGGTAGCCCATGAACTTCATGTAGCTCTTGGCCTCGATCAGGCCCTGCTTGTAGAGCATCGCTCCCGGCTTGCGACTTCCGTGGTGGGTGACCACGACCGTATCGCCAGTGCTTTCCAGCCGACCGACGTAGAGGAAGTGGTTGCCATCGCCCTGCGTCCCGAAGTGCGCCGAGGCGTCACCAAGGAGCGGCGCAAGGAACGAATTGCAGCGCATCCGAGCTTCGATGTACCTCGGCATCTTGATGCGGTCTGTCCGACCACCAGCGCCGAAGTGCGTGACCTGCATGGCCGTGTCGAGGACCAGCTTAGGGTCCACCTGACCGAGATTGGTGAGGGCCAGCGAGCAGCAGACATCAGCCGAGTGCATTCCTGGGTGAATGGCATTGCCCGTCTTGGCGACACCTCCGACCGGGATGGTGCCGGGTGCCTGACCAGCGGGACAAGCGTCGGGCATGACAGCCAGAGCCTCGACCGTGGGCAGCTTCGCCAGTTCGTTGACGTGGAACATGACCTTGGCGAGGTTCAGCTTCTCGTGGTCCGTGGTGGCGGTGAGGTTGACGTGGAAGGGCTTGCTGACGCGGGCGTTCATGCGGGCTATCTCCGATAGTCACGCAGTCATTCCTACAGGAGCCTCCTACAAATGGGCGGTTCCTACAAAATCCATTTCGTTTTGGGGATGACTGCGAAGGGACGGGAAAGCCGGGGGAATAAGGCATTAATCCATGCACTTAGGTAACGATCCCCCGACAGGGATGGTCCCTCGGTAAATTTTAAGTCCCTTGCGTCTACCAGTTTCGCCACGCTCGCGTTCAACGATCCCAATAACTTAGCGAATCTGTTTTGGGAAGCTCTGCGCACCAATCGTGGTGCAATTTACTGCCATATATTGAAATGCTGCTGCATGTACTCGATGCACCGGCGATTGGCTTCGCTGCGACGCGCACCCTCGATGGTGGCGAGGTATAGTGAGGCGACATCGTGTGCTGCGGTCGTCTGTGGTTCTTCCAGCCCAGCAGGGAGCCAGATCGGGATACCTTTCAGCGCAAGCATGCCTGACAACCAAACATCATCAACTGCCCATATGACATCAGGGATGTCATATGCGATGTCATCGAAAAACTCCGGACGCACCACGGCACCACCGAGCCCTTGAAGCACATCCACATAGCCCCCCTTTGCAACCAGCCTTCGCATCGGTTTCGGCTGGTCCAAACGCAAGACCATGGAAGCGACCTTATGCCGTAGTCGGCGGGCGCGGAGCAAAAGATCCATTCTCCGCCTCCGCACTGCTTTCGGCACGAAGGCGGAGGGTTTCGCTATATGGGTCGGCACGTCCTTGCCGATGAGGGCTACGCATTCTGTTGGTCGCTCGTCCTGTGCCGCGAACAACTGAGAGGCCCAATTAGGCGAGAACATCTTGTCGTCATCACAGAATAGAATCTGTGCCTTTTTCCCGCGGAACTCGCGTGCGGCAAACAACACCTTGGACGCAGGTCCCATGTCTTCTTCAGGGCGAACTATCGTGATTCCGGTGGGGACTGACGGAACCGATCCATCGTAGTCGGGAAACCGCCGATATCGTTTGGGAACGTAGAGCCGGATCTCATCCACCGCGCCGTTCTGCTTTATTAGGCTGTTAAGTGTCGGTGCAAGCTTGGAGAAACGTGGAGGGATAGTAGAGAGCGAGATGATGCGCAATGTCGTCGGCATCCGATGTAAACCATTGACGAAAGTTGGATGGTACTATCCCATTCCGAGTTGCGCTAAGTCAACCAAGCCGAACCAGTGAGAAGAGCGGGATAGGTGTGGGTATTTATGAGGCGCCAGCTGCGGATTTTGCGTACACGCGGGCCGCGAATATTCCCGCAGATGCGCCGAGGATCTTGACGAGCGCATCGTGCAGGCGCGCATGGCGCGTTGGCGACAGATATTGAAGATATTCGATTGCAAATGCGCCAACGATCAAGAGCACGGCGACAGCGAGCCAATGCCTAGGATAGGCCACTGCGAACATGAAGCCGACCAACACATAGGCGAGTGCGCGGTCGAGATTGACCGAGGTAACCGTATGCGGCCGCAGTCCGATCGGTGACAGCGTGACGAAAATAATGGCCGCGAGAAGCAACCAGGCAACCGGCTTTGCAAATTTGCTCGAGATCATCAGAGTGATTTAGCCGCATCGCGGGCGAATTGATAGCGCACAATTGCGTTATCCGACCGGGGATCTAGAGATTTGAGTTAAAAGGTGACTTTTGAAGTAAACAATATTGGTGGATATGGGCTTTTTCGCTCCTGCCACTTGTGCGATAGCGAAAGCGAAACAGGAATGGACGAACGATCGTGACCAGACAAGATGTCGAGAGCGCCGAGGTGGCCATGCGCAGCCTCTTTCCAGAAACGCCACTGCAACTGAACGAGCACCTGTCTGCGCGCTATGGCGCGGACATCTGGCTGAAGCGCGAAGACCTTTCGCCCGTGCGCTCCTACAAGATTCGCGGAGCGTTTAATTTCTTCCGGAAGGCGATCGCCGAGGGTGCTGGCGGCAAGACCTTCGTTTGTGCTTCGGCCGGCAATCATGCTCAGGGCTTCGCCTTTGTCTGCCGCTATTTCGGAGTGCCTGGTGTTGTTTTCATGCCGGTAACGACGCCGCAGCAGAAGATCGACAAGACACGCATCTTTGGCGCGGAATTCATCACGATTAAGCTGACCGGTGATTTCTTCGATCAGTGCTACCAGGCCGCCCGCGATCACGTCGAGGCGATCGACGGTGTGATGGTACCGCCGTTCGACCATGCCGATATCATCGAGGGGCAGGCGACAGTTGCTGCGGAAATTCTGCAACAGCTGCCTGGGGGAACGCTACCTGATTTGGTGGTGATGCCTGTGGGGGGCGGTGGCCTCGCGGCTGGCATCACCGGCTATCTCGAGGGCGTTTTGCCAAAATCCGGCTTCATCTTTACGGAGCCGGCTGGAGCGCCGAGCCTGAAGCGAAGCATTGAGGCGGGGGGCGTGGTGACGCTCACCAAGGTTGACAATTTCGTCGACGGTGCGGCCGTGGCGCGGATCGGCGATCTGAACTTCGCGGCCTTGGAAAGGTTCCCGACCGAACAGGTCATGCTGATGCCGGAGAACGCGATCTGCGTGACCATTAGCGAGATGCTGAATGTAGAGGGCGTTGTTCTCGAGCCGGCAGGGGCACTGTCGCTGACCGCGATCGCTGCGATGGATCCGGAAGTGCTCAGAGGAAAGACTGTCGTCGCCGTCGTTTCTGGCGGCAACTTCGATTTCGAGCGCCTTCCCGATGTCAAGGAGCGCGCGATGCGCTACGCCGGCTTGAAGAAGTACTTCATCGTGCGAATGCCGCAGCGACCGGGCGCTTTGCGTGACTTCCTGAATCTGCTCGGCCCCGACGACGATATCGCTCGCTTCGAATATTTGAAGAAGACAGCACGCAACTTCGGCTCGGTGCTGATCGGTATTGAGACCAAGGCGCCCGAGAATTTCGCGCAACTCATCGCGAACTTCGACAACGCCGCCATTGGCTTCGAGGACATCACCGAAAACGAGATCCTTGCAAACCTCATCATTTAACTTTTCCGGCACGAGCTGCCATGATAAAGGCGAAGTATGGCTTCGATCTTCTCCAGCATTTTCTCAAGGTTTTCAGGCGGTGGCAAATCGGCTGACGCCCCGGCAGGCGTTTCTTCCGAGCCGCAGCTCTACGGCGACTGCACGATCTACGCCGAGCCGCAGAAGGAAGGTGGCCAGTATCGCCTTGCCGGCCGGATCGAGAAGACGGTAGGTGGGGAAGTCCTCATACGCAATTTCATTCGCGCCGACATGTTCGGGTCCTCCGACGATGCGATCGAGTGCACGGTGCGCAAAGCACAGCAGATCATCGATCAGAATGGTCCATCGTTATTCAACGATGGCGCAAAGGTTCGCCAGGTCTGACCTGGCTTCTGACACCGCTTCTTCGGTGTCAGACTTGACGGCATTAATCCTCACGTAATCTTAAAGGATTGCGAGGAATCTTGGTGTCTGGAGCCTGCAGGACAACCACGTGCCTTACAATACACACAGACAGCCACTCATGTTCGCAGCCGCTGATTCTTGGCGCGGCGCCGTCTCGGGCGCTGATGCGAGAGGCGCCTGATGCAAGCCTTTAACCTGCTGCTGTTTGCCATTGAAGCTGTTGGCTATTTCACGCTCATGGTAACGCTCTTGCATTTCCGTCATCGCCTCGGCTTGGGCGTGTTTCTCACTGCCCTCGGCGTCATGCATTTCATGGAAACTTATCTTGCTGCAGTGTTTTACGTGGCGCTGCCATTCGGCGTTGCGTCGCCCGGTTCGTCGGTGTTCTTCGCCGGCAAGCTGATGATGATCCTGATGCTGTATTTGCAAGAAGATGCCGCTACGGTTCGCCAACCGATCTACGGCTTGTTTCTCGGCAACATCCTGACGGTGGCCGTAGCGTGGCTGCTTCAGTTGCATACGCCGATCGATCTCCCCCGCGGCGACGGAGCGAACTTCGATTTCCTCAAGGAAATGGGCTGGCTCATGGTGTGGGGCACAACGCTCCTGTATCTCGATTCCATCGGCATCATCTTGATGTACGAGCGCCTCGGTCGCTATCTGAGGCGCAGGATCATTTTACGCTTCATGATCTGTGGCTTCGTCCTCCTGACTTTCGATCAGATCGGGTTCTTCGGTGCATTGCACTATTTCCTTGAGATTCCGGCCTCCGCCTTCTGGGACGGGTGGAGGGCAAAGATGTTCGCCGTCTGTGTCTACACCGTGCTCTTTGCAGTCTACGAGATTTGGATACGCCGCGACGGTATTCCGGCGAGCATGCGGCCGATCAGCGATATCTTCAGCGACCTGACCTTTCGTGAGCGTTACAACGATCTGCTGAACCGGACGGGCAGGGACGTTCTGACCGGCGTTTACGATCGCACGCGCATGGAAATGGAAGCGCCGGTCACGGTCCGCGAAGCCTTGCGGCAAGGGCAGTTCGCTACGGTGATCATTCTGGACGCAGACCATTTCAAGGAGGTCAATGACCGCTTCGGGCATTTGCAGGGAGATGAGGTGTTGAAGGCGATCACGCTTCGCTTAGGGACCATTTTGCGATCGGCCGACCGTGTCTTCCGCTTTGGTGGCGAGGAATTTGTCGCGGTCTGCCCGGCAACCGACCATGCCGAGGGAATGCGACTTGCCGAGCGCTTGCGCTGGACGATTGCGAGCAGCGTGAAGACGCCGGATGGCAAGCCCGTTACCGTCAGCGTCGGTGTGGCGACAGCCGACACCGACGGAGTAAGCTTCACAACTGTTCTTTCGACCGCGGATGAAAGGCTCTATCAGGCAAAGAAAGGCGGCCGCAATTGCGTTGTTGGCAAGCCTGGCCTTGTGAAGACCGGCTAGCGTTTAACTGGCGCGGAATATCTTGGCGCCGGAGGGTGCGCTTGTCGCGCCGCCATCGACCACAATTTCGATCCCTGTGACGTTGCTCGAGTCGCTTGAGGCAAAATAGAGCGCAGCCTTGGCAATCTCTTCCGCTTCGCTCATGCGTCCGAGCGGGCTCATGCCGCCCAGCCTGGCCTCAAGCGCGGACATTGCATCCGCCGTCGACGCCATTGGTTGCCAGATCGGTGTTTTGGTGCCACCCGGCGTGACCTGATTGACGCGGATGCCGCGCGGGGCCAGCTCGGAAGCCATGTTGCGGGTCATGGCACGTACCGCACCCTTCGTAGCGGCATAGGCCGACCAGCCGGGCGCACCAAGCACCGAATGCACCGATCCGTTGAGGATGACGGAGCTGCCGTCGTTCAGATGCGGAAGCGCGGCCTGGACCGTAAAGAAGACGGCCGTGAGGTTCGTGTTGATAATGGTGTTAAACTGCTCCAGCGACGTTGCGCCCAACGGAGTGGCGCCACCGATCCCTGCATTTGCGAAAAGCACGTCAAACTTCCCGAATTTGGCAGCTGCTTCCGCAAATGCCCGTTCCGTGGCAGCTACATCAGTCACGTCGAGCTTCAGCGTGAGCACGTTGCTGCCCAAAGCCTTCTCGGCGGCCGCGAGGGTCTCGGGATTGCGGCCTGTAATGATCACCCTCGCCCCCTCGTCAAGGAAGACCTTGGCAGTGGCAAGACCGATACCGCTGTTTCCGCCCGTGATGAGGGCGACCTTGTTCTGCAGGCGCATTGAATGACTCCTATTGGAAACTTTCGCGATCTGGATTATGATCAATATCCTCAAGGATTACGATTATAATCCTCATGCGTCAATAAGTGCCGGAGAGAATTTTCATGGGTCACTCACAGCAGGATAAACGCAAGACGCACGAGAGGATCGTTGAGATCGCTTCGAGACGTCTGCGCGAGAAGGGGCTGGAAGGCGTGGGCGTCGCGGATCTGATGAAGGAGGCGGGGCTGACGGTCGGCGGCTTCTACAAGCATTTCGCGTCGCGTGACGAACTGGTGGCCGAAGCGATGCAATCGGCCTTCGGCGCCTGGTCCGCGAAGGTCCGGGCGGAAGGGCGGGCTCCGGAGGACATTACGTTGCAGGAGTATGCGGCGACATACCTGAGCGGGGAACATCGAGACGATACGGCCGGCGGCTGCCCGTTCGCGGCCCTCGCGGCTGATATGGCGCGCAGCGGCGAGAAATGTCGGTCGCTCGCGACCGACCAAATAAAAACGAACATGCGCAACATGCAGGCGCGGATGAACCCCACGGACGCGGCAGAAGCCCGCCGCCAGGCGATTATTGCGTCCTGCCTCATGACAGGCGCGTTGGGTCTTGCCCGGATCTCGAACGATGAAGCCTTTGCCGGCGAGATACTCGATACCGTAAAGGTCTTCGTGAACGACTTCTGCACAAAATGAAAACGGCCGGTGAGTTCCGGCCGTTTCAACATCAATTCTGACACCTGTTAGGCGGCGAGGGCGATTTCCTCGGCGCGGGCCTTTGCGGCGCCAATTGCCTTCTCGGCAGCTTCCGGACCAAAGGCGAGGCCTTCAACGTAGATCGTTTCGATATCGGTGATACCGAGGAAGCCGAGGACCGACTTCAGATACGGAACCGCGTGGTTCATGCCAGCTGCCGGACCCTGCGAGTAGACGCCACCGGAAGCAAGAACGACGTAGACCTTTTTGCCGGTGGCAAGGCCAACCGGGCCGCTTTCGGTGTACTTGAAGGTAAGGCCGGCCCGGGCGACGTTGTCGATCCAGGTCTTCAGCGACGAATAGATGTTGAAGTTGATGAGGCCGGTACCGATGACGATCGTATCGGCTGCAAGCAGTTCAGCAACGAGTTCGTCCGACGTCTTCACGGCTGCGGCTTCGGCGGCGGTGCGGTCATCGGCGGGCTTGCGGATGGCAGCGGTGAAGAGATCATCAATGTGCGGCAGCGGGTTGGCGGCGAGGTCGCGACGAACGACGGCGCTGCCTGGCTGCTGGGCCTTGATCTTTTCGACAAGGTCAACGGCGATCGTGGTGGAAAGCGAGTCTGCACGCGGGCTGGACGTCAGAAGCAGGATGGAAGACATGATTGAATTTCCTCTCGAATTGGAGTTCTCGGCTCTTGTAGGGAGCTTCGAGCCGCTGTTTCGAGGCAGAAAATAGGTCTGGCTGACTATCGAAAAAACTGTGATAATGTCGATCGAAATCATCGATAGATTGGATGGAAGATGCTTCCGAATCCCACACTCGACCAGTTGCAGGTGTTCCTCACCGTTGCGGAAACGGGCAGCTTTTCGGCCGCATCGCGCTCGCTAAACCGTGCTCAATCGGTCATCAGCTACACGATCGCCAACCTTGAAGCTCAATTGGAAGTGCCGCTTTTCGAGCGCTCCGGCGCAAGGCAGCCGAAGCTGACGGAGGCGGGCAAGGCGCTCCTCGAAGATGCGCGGCGGCTTGTCTCCGATCTCGAGGTAATGCGCGCCCGCGTGAAAGGGCTGAAGGAAGGGCTGGAGGCCGAAGTCTCCGTCGCGATCAGCGTCATGGTGCCGTCGCACGCGGTCGTCGACGTGCTGCGCGGATTCCGTGACAAATTCCCGTCCGTGGCGCTCAGTTTGACGGTGGGCGAACTTGGCGTGGTGATGGATCTCGTCTTGAGCGGCAAGGCAACGATTGGCATTGGCGGCGCTCTGCTCAAGCAACATGACGCGCTCGTTGCAGAACAAATAGGACACTCCTTCATGATGCCCGTTGCCGCACATGATCATCCGCTCGCGAAGATCGGTAGACCGTTGACCCTGGCGGATGTCCGCGAGGAGACGCAGTTGGTGGTGACCGATGCATCGGGCTTAACAAAAGGCCGTGATTTCAATGTGCTTTCCTACAAAACATGGCGGGTAAGCGACGTTGCGACGAAACACTCTCTCATTCGCGGTGGGCTGGGTTGGGGCGGCTTGCCCGCCTCGCTTATTCGCAACGATCTGAGAAGCGGTGCTTTGGTCCATCTCGACTTGCCGGCTTTCGAGCAGGGAGAATATCCGATCTACGCCATGAGACGGACCGCCAGCCCGCCGGGTCCGGCAGCGAGTTGGATGATCGATGCGTTTCGGGTGAGGCTCGAGCAATGTCCCAGGCACGCCGATTTTACAGCTCAACTGGCCGAGCTGTCGCAGCCTGATTTGCCGATTGCCGCCGAGTAAGAGGACGCGGATTTCCCGCGCCCTCGTGAAGCTCACATCTAGAGTATCAGCCTGAACTTCGAGAAGCCGTC
>Ga0209025_1004699_pt1 | contig 11655 bp, 9 predicted proteins | sample AraplaMF_Col_mLB_FD_184256 | JGI IMG/M metagenome (GOLD analysis project Ga0209025, IMG submission 184256) | Arabidopsis root microbial communities from the University of North Carolina, USA - plate scrape MF_Col_mLB (SPAdes) (version 2) | ecosystem: Host-associated > Plants > Roots > Endosphere ... | reverse complement strand
CATTACCGGAAGATTGCTCCAACGCTGTGAACGCATAAGCAAATCACTGATATCCTTCACTTGCTTTGCGAATTTCTTAGCCGGCTCCACCCATTCCGACTCTTCTTTCAGCAAATGATCATACTCTACAAGCAACGCTCCACATCCGCCTGCATTTGAGGCAATATAATCAACACCCGCATCACGGAACGCCTCAATATTTTGCTTCGCCAAATCCCTAGCTGTAGCCGTATCACTTCCGCCATGAGCGAACAAAGCTCCACAGCAGCCTTGGGATTCCGGAATGATGACATCATAGCCGGATTCGGTTAGCAATCGGATTGTATTCACATTCGTTTCAGTGAACAAGACGTCCATAATACACCCACGGAATAACCCTACTGTGCCGAGCTTTTCGCCTTTGGCCAGGAAGTGACGGCCACCAGCCCGCTTCACTACACCTTGGCTATCCGCTTCAGGCAGGATGCGCTCCATCATTTGCATCTGTGGAGGAAGCCAGCGCAGCAAGTTCTTCTTCCGTGCAAAACCCTGCAATCCCGAACGCTGATACGTTTGGAGAAGCTTACTCATCCGCAACAGACGATTGTGCTTCATAAATACAGGGCGCGCGATGCGATTCAATCCCTTAACCGCAACCGGCGGCTTATTGTGCGCATGCATGGCTTCTTTCGTCTGCTCAAGCAGCTGACCGTATTTCACATCCGACGGACATACAGGCTCGCAGGCCCTACAGCCCAAGCACAAGTTCATCTGTTTCTGGAAAGATTCATCCGGTTCCATAATGCCATCTGCTACTGCCTTCATGAGTGCAATTCGTCCACGAGGGGAAGCAGCTTCCAATCCAGTCTCTTGATAAGTCGGGCAAGTCGGCTGACAAAATCCACAGCGCATACAGTTCATCAGCTGCTCATAATCGAGCGTCTTCACGAGTTCTTTCTGCAGGGGATTGTTTGTCTTCTCTAGTTGTTGTTGACTCATCGGGAAACCACCAGCCTTTTGCGAGCAGCCTTAGCAAATATCTTGCCTGGATTCATAATTCCATTCGGATCGAACACTTGCTTAATGCCTTTCATCACGTCGATGCCTGTAGGTCCAACCTTCCATTCAAGATATGGAGCCTTTACCGTTCCAACTCCGTGCTCACCGGTAATCGTGCCGCCCAAGCGAATCGCTTCCTCGAAAATGTCCGCGAACGCTTGCTCAACACGGTGAATCTCATCCTCATTCCGCGCATCTGTCGGACAGGTCGGATGAAGATTGCCGTCTCCTGCATGCCCGAACGTACAAATATTCACCCCATATTGCTCTGCAATACGATTGATGGCCAGTACCATTTCCGCAATCTTCGAGCGCGGTACGGTCGCATCCTCTAAAATTGTCGTTGGACGAATACGAGCCAATGTGGACAATGCGCTGCGGCGTGCCTTCATCAGCTGTTCAGCCTCAATTTCATCCTTCGCAGTCTGAACGCGATCTGCACCTTCCTCACTGCATATCTTCGCAATCGCTTCCATATCGCGCATGACAACGTTCTCATCTTGACCGTCCTGTTCAATAAGCAGAACTGCCTGCATGTCTGTTGGAAGCCCGATATGATTATACTCCTCAACTACGCGAATCGTCGGCTGATCCATGAATTCAAGTGTTGCTGGGATGATGCCTGCGCCTACAATACGTGACACGCTGCGGGCAGCAGCATAAATATCTTTATAGGATACGAGCATTGTCTTGCGGATACCCGGTGCGGGCAGCAGCTTAACCGTTGCCTCTGTAATCAACGCAAGCGTTCCTTCGGAGCCTACTAACAGTTTCGTTAAATCGTAGCCTGCTACATCCTTGTACAACTTGCCTCCCGTGCGGATCACTTCGCCATTCGGCAGTACCGCCTCGAGTGCAATCACATAATCCTTCGTCGTGCCGTATTTCAAACCGCGCAGGCCGCCGGCCCCTTCCATGATATTGCCGCCCAAGGTTGAGATAGACATGCTGCTTGGATCAGGCGGATAGAACAGTCCACGCTTCTCCACTTCCCGATGGAACGTCTTCGTATTCAAGCCAGGCTGGAAGGTTGCTGTAAGGTTCTCGGTGTCCATTTCAATGAGCTTATTCATACGAGTCATGGCTACGACGATTCCCCCTGCTACAGGGACAGTTCCGCCGCACAGGTTGCTTGCAGCGCCCCTAGGAACAATGGGAATACGGTATTCGTTCGCAGTGCGCAAGATCTCCTGCACATCTGCTGTCGATTCCGGATATACAACAGCATCAGGCAGAGACTGCATCATCGGTGTAGCATCATAAGAATGCGTGACCAAGCTCTCCTTATCATCGCGATACCGCTCTGGCCCAAGCAGCTTGAGCAGTAGCTCGCGTGCTTCAATCGTTATCATGAATGAACTCCTCCTTGGTGTCTTGGATCCAAGTCAACATCTGAAGTGAACGATTCAACACTCTCCTCCACATCTGCTGAATTGTTCAGGTCATCTGATGACTTTTGGCATATTATAACGTATGATTGAGACAAATGTCACTCGATTTCGAAAAATAATTTTATAATATTTATTATTTTTGATTTAATATTTCAGAAAGAGAGGTTTACAGCAACATGACCGAATTTCGATTAAAAAAAGGCTCGGAGCTCATTCAAGAACATTTACTAGAGCAGCTGCGTGGAGGAATATATATGCCCGGCGACAAGCTGCCTTCTGTCGAAGCACTTGCTCAACAATATGCAGTAGGTCGTTCTACCATACGTGAGGCCCTCAGCGCACTTAAGGCAATGGGCTGGCTTGATATCCGTCACGGCGGCGGAACCTTTGTACGTAAGTATGAGCAAACACCATCTGAGCAGTTCCAAGGATGGCTAACCGATGTGGAGTCTGTGAAGTCACTGATCGAGGTTCGTAAAATGATAGAGGTTGGATCAGCCGGACTCGCAGCCAAAAGACGTACATCCGCTGATTTGCAGGCTATGGCTGCGTGTCTGCATCGTATGGAGAAGCATCTGGAGGATGAAGAAGCTAGTCAGCATGATGACTTCCTGTTCCATGTTCTGCTGGCTGAGGCCAGTCACAATGAAGTGCTTATTCCGATGCTGCAAATGTTCCATCAGAAATGTGCTGAGCATATGGGCGAGACTAGACGCATGTGGTTGTTCGGAGAGCGTTCCTCCACCACTCAGCTTCTGGAAGAGCATCGGCAAATCTACGAGGCAATTGACGCGCAGGATGACAAACTCGCGTCTCACCGCATGCTCGAGCATTTATCCAAAATTGAAGCACGACTGGATTAAGAGAAACAAATGATGAGAGCTTCAATTCACCCAGTCTAGTATTATTATCTTTTTAAAATAGTTATTAAAAAGAAAGATCATCCATGCTATAATGTTAAAATTATGAAATTGCATAGGATGTGAGACGCATTGAATCGTTCGTTCTACTCGCTTCTATCCAGCAGATCCTTCGCTAATCTCGCAGGATCTCTGTACATGATGACATTGATTGCAGCAGTCTACCAAATGACGGATTCAGCTGCCTTTGCCGGAGCCGTGTCCTTTGTCCGTTCAATGGCGATACTGGCGAGCAGCTTCATGCTGCCAATCTGGTACCGCCGCATGAGTATCGCTCATGTTACGCGATTGTTTTTGCTTTTGCAATTCGCATTATCAGCCGTTGTCGCATTCTCTATATCGCCACTTGCATCAATGTTATCGACAACACAGTTTCTCGCCTATTCTTTCTGTGCCATAGTTGGTATCGGATACGTAGAAGGCTGTGCTTCTGCAGCGGCAAACGCCTTATATCCGCGCCTAGTTGAAGAGGATAAGAGAGTTCACGCCAATAGCCTTGTTTCGACCAGCATGCAAATGCTGTCTCTGCTTGGATGGACTATGGGGGGAATTCTCGTCGCTAAGCTTGGACATTCCCTTGTTCTTCAATTGTCCGCAGGCCTTCTCTTTCTTGGTTGTCTCTGTATCTTGCGATTGTCGCACAATCAAGAATCAAGTGTAGGCGCAGATAAGAAATCTCATTCCATTATGGCCGGCTGGACGTACCTGTTCACACATCCGAAGCTGCGCGTTATTACGTGGATGGACATCTTGGAGGGAGTTGCAGGCGGAATATGGATTGGCGGTGTGACACTCGTCTTCGCGCAAGAGGTGCTTCATAAAGATGAAGCCTGGTGGGGATATATTAATGCTGCCTATTATGCGGGAACGATTCTCGGCGGACTCCTTACACTGAAACTGTCTGCACGCATTCATAAACATCTAGTCGGCACAATTCTGATCGGATCATTTGGAGTTAGCTTACTCGTATACGGATATGCATGGAATACGCAAGCATTTGTCGCTTTAGCTATCGTAGTTCTGATGGGTCCATTTTATCAGCTGCGAGATATTGCCCAGCGTACCTATGTGCAGCACATCACCCCACTTGAAGAGCAGCCGCATGTATTTGCCGCTCAGAGCACCATCTCATACATATTGTTCGGAGTTTCCGTACTGTTCGCCGGAACAATCTCCGATATTTGGGGAGCCCAGGCCGTATATATCGTTGGCGGCACGATGTATCTGCTGTCTTCCGTTACAGGATTTTTATTGCGGCGCAAGCAAGGAGCTTCAATCTCGGAGGACAGTCCCCCTTACTCCACCTGACTCGCATAAAAATGCTGTCAATAATGAAGAAGACGGAGAGCCACTTCAGGCTCCCCGTCTTTGCGTCGTCCACATTTATTCACTTATATATTGCGGTGCAATGAAATCAGCTAACCAGATCGTATGATTGCCGTGATAGAACAAAGTTCCTTCATGCGCGGCTCTCGCCGCATCAATGACAAGCATTACAGGGCTATTGTCCTTTCGTCTTCCTACAACCATGGCCGTCTCTTGATCCGCTGACAGGTGAACATACTGTCTTGCCATGGGGCGCAGTCCTTCTCTGCGTATTTGGTCTACGATGCGCCGAGACGTTCCGTGATACAGCAGGTCTGGCGGATGAGCTGCGCTTTTCTTTATTTTGTGCGGTATCGAATGGCCATACATTGCCCGAATCCTTCCATCCAGCACCTCGAACCTTTTCTTGTCTGACAGCTCAATCATTCTTACAAAGTCTGTCTCTAGCAAACTTCGCTCTGGATGGCTGAAATGAAGTGCATGGGAAAGTTGTTCAATCCCCACCCAGCCCTCTTCATCCATCTCCAACTCATACTCCCATGGCGCATGACGAAGCGCGTAAGAAACCTCTTTACTAAATCTCGCGTAATCCACAGGCTCACCATCCATACTGGAACGATATGCTTATTATTATATCATTAGATTCAACATTCACCTATGAGAGTTGGGCGCGAGCTAGGAACGAATCTTGCGTTCTCTGCGCAATAAGTAAAGGAAATACGGAGCACCGATTACGGCAGTCACTAACCCCGCCGGGAATTCGATTGGCGGAACGATAGCGCGTCCAATCGTGTCGGCCGTCAACACCAAGATAGCGCCTAACAAGCCTGATACGGGCAAGAGAATGCCATGTTTAGCACCAACAAGCCGACGCGCCATATGCGGAGCGATCAAGCCCACGAAGCCAATCGCGCCGACAACCGCCACCGATGCTCCTGCCAAGGCGACCGAAACAGCTACCAGCGCAAGACGAAGACGCTTCACCCGTTCTCCCAGGCCTGTCGCTACATCATCCCCCAGACTCAGTACATCCAGCCTCGAAGACAGCAGCAGCGCAAGCGGGATGAGTGTCAGCATCCACGGCAGCACACCCATCACCTCGTCCCAGCCTCTGCCCCATATGCTTCCGGTAAGCCAAATAAGTGCTGCATTGACGCTAACCGGATATTTGAACATGAAGTACTGGATGCCTGCATCACACATCGCTCCAAGCGCTATACCCGTCAGTGCCAGCGTCGTGGGACGAGCTCCGCGCCTGTATACGAATGCAAATAGAAGCAGGGCTACCAAAGCCGCTCCTGCAAACGCGGATAAAGGCAGCGCGACTGCCGATGACCCGGGAAATAAAATAATGGTTGCACAAGCCGCCAGGCCTGCCCCCTTCGTAATTCCGATCACATCCGGAGAGGCCAGCGGATTCCGCAGTACGCCCTGCAGGACAGCTCCTGATATAGCAAGTCCGGCACCCACAAGAACGGACAAGACGATTCTGGGCGAACGGTATTTGCCAAGGATGAACGCATGTTCCTTGCTATGCCCCAACATTGTCTCTATCACTTGGTTTGGCGTTATATAGACCGCCCCCACTCCAAGACTGATCAGACCCACGATGAGAAGCAGCGCAACTAATGCGAGCACGACGAGCCGATGGCGGCGCGCCATATTTGCAGATTTATTCATTGTGCTTCCCTCCTGCATATGCCAAGTACAAGAAGAATGGTGTCCCCAGCATGGCAGTAACAATCCCGATTGGCGCCTCATACGGATACGATATATAGCGCGAAACAATATCCGCATACACCAACAGAACTGATCCATACAGGGCAGAGCAAGGCAGTACATAACGCAGATCAACACCGACCATCAGCCGGACGATATGCGGTACCAGTAGACCTACGAAGCCAATCGGGCCAGCAACGGACACCGAGCCTCCCGCCAAAATAATGACGAGCAGACCGCCGACTAACCGTGTTGCCTCGATTCTTGCCCCGAGCCCCCTTGCCACATCATCCCCCATACTCAGCATCGTTAACGGCTTCGACAGAGCCAAGGCGCCCAGCAAGCCGATGCTTGCCCACGGAAGAAGCACGCCGACATGGTGCCAATTCCGATTACCTATCGCGCCGACCAGCCAATAGAGAATGCTATCCGTCGTGTTCTCATGGAACAAGATCAATCCTTGTGTTATGGACGAAAGAAAAAAATGGATGGTCATTCCGACAATGGCGAGCCGAGCCGGCTTCAAATCCCCACCTGCGCTGATGAAATACACGATAAAGCCGCTTAAGGCCGCTCCCGCAAATGCGGAATAAACAAGCTGCTGCTGCGTCAGCTCCGGCAGGAATACCGTTGATGCTACGACTACGAGCGAAGCGCCCGCATTGACGCCGAACACCTGTGGATTAGCAAGCGGGTTGCGCGTCATCGCCTGCATAATCGTACCCGCAACTGCCAAACTCGCACCGATCAGAATCGCGATTAGCGCACGGGGCAATCGGATCTCCTGCACGATAAGCATCTCCTTCGTTCTGTCCGCGAAGAACAAGGCCTTCAGCAAAGTTGGAAATGAAATCGAGGAAGAGCCCAGTGACACATTAATCATGACCCCTGCCGATAATAATGCGAAGCCAAGCAGCAGTGACAGTCCGAACGCCTTGCGCCTTCCGCCGCGATGTAATCCCGTCATGCGTTACAATGCCTCCTTCTTTCTCGTTCCTAGGCAGACAAAAAATAGGCGTTAACAAGTAACGCCTACCTCGCCCGCTTCCTGTCGCACAAATTATTTCTCCGCTTTCCCGCTGCCGTACAGTTTCGAAATTGCTTCTTCCATCATTAATTCCCCAGCAACGATGCCACGCCAGCGTGTCCATAAATTGCGATCCACTTCAATGACCTTTTGGTTCTTCACGGCCTTGAGCTCCTGCCACAACGGACTTACGGACCACTCGTCCACGATCGTTTGCTCTCCGTCTGTCTTCATCAGGAACAAAATATCGGGATTGATATTCAGCAACTGCTCCAAAGTTAGCTCCGCATAGGGTTCCTTCGGATCCTGTATCGCATTCATCAGACTGACCTTTTCCAATACGGCTCCGTCATAGGAGGAAGATGTATGTGCCTTGAAGCTTTCTTTGCGCAAAGCAGCCGACATGACGGTCTGCTTCTCGTCTGATGGCGGCACTTGAGCCTTCAAAGCATTGATTTTATCCTTATGCTGCTCCAACCGCTTTTTCCCTTCCTCACTCATGTTCAAGGCATCCGCTATCGTCTGGAAGGAAGCCAAATTGTCTTCATAGCTTGCTTCTAGACTCTTCAGCACGATTGTAGGAGCAATTTGCTTCAAATCTTCATAAATCGCTTTATGACGTTTCCAATCCGCGATAATCAAATCCGGCTGCAGCGAGCTTATTACTTCCAGGCTTGGCTGCTTGCGAGTCCCAACTGACGTATAATCTCCAATCTTATCCGCCAGACTCTTCAAAATTCGATCTTTATTTCCGTCATCGGCAATGCCGACAGGCTTCAAATTAAGTGATGCAAGTGCATCAACAAAGGAATATTCGAGCACAACGACCCGCTTGGGCGATCCTTTCACTTCTGTTGTACCAAGCTCATGCTTAATTTCTCGCACGGCTTCTGTTTCCTTAGCGGCTGGTTGATTTCCGCCAGCTTGGCCGCCCTCACTTGCTTGAGAGCCGCATCCCGCAATAAGAAGTACTGTGAATAAAATCGCTAGTATTGCTTGATATTTCTTTTTCAAAAGTTACTACCCCCTGGTGTCCAACATAAAGCTAAATACACTTCTCATTATTACTGAGAATCATTATCACTTGTACATCATATTGAGATTTGATCTAACTGTCAATATAATCTGAAAATATAAGTTATAGTATTTTATGGTAGTATAAATCTCGCTTATATTTCTGTCTCCAATGCACCTTCATTCGAACTTGATTTTGCATTCCCTTTTTCGTGAACGTTCGTTTTGTGGTAAACTAACACTAACCTATTTTGAATCTTTTATTGAGAATAAGGGAGAAAGCCATCATGTATCCGGATATTCAGCATTTTAAGGCGGAGTTTTTCAAAGCTTTAGCGCATCCTCTTCGAATTAAGATACTTGAGATCTTATGTGAAGGGGATAAAACGGTTAACGAGATACAAGCCATACTTGGCACGGAGGGATCTTCTGTATCGCAGCAGTTGGCTGTTCTGCGCAATAAAAACGTAGTATACGGCGTTAAGGATGGAACCTCTGTCATTTATTCCTTGCGTGACCCAATGATCAAGGATTTACTTGAAGTCGCGAAGCAAATATTTAACAATCACTTAGTCAATTCCATATCCATGTTGAAAAACATGAAAAACCAAGAATCATCCTAAAAAAGAGAGGAATATGAGTCCGTGACTCCTGTTTCCTCTCTTTTTTGTATAAAAGCATGCCACACCCCTTCCTATACGCTTTGACAGGTATGCGAAACACCTTTATCATTTTAAATATTCAAATAATCAAATATTTAGAAATGGTGGGTATTATACATGAAACCGTTGTGGTGCGGACGCTATGCCAACTATAGCTTCCAATCATTCAAGAAAGATATGATTGCAGGCTTAATCGTCGGTGTGGTTGCCATTCCATTAGGCATGGCATTTGCCATAGCCTCCGGCGTCAAGCCTGAATATGGCTTATATACGACGATTATCGCCGGATTTTTTATCTCGTTGCTTGGTGGATCCAAGTTTCAAATCGGAGGCCCTACCGGCGCATTTATTCCGATTTTGTTCGCCATTGTCATGCAATATGGATTTGAGAACCTGCTAATCGCTGGCTTCCTTGCAGGTATTATGCTTGTATTGATGGGATTGCTGCGCTTAGGAGCCGTGATACGCTTCATCCCGCGGCCTGTAACCATCGGTTTTACCTCAGGGATTGCCGTCATTATTTTTACAGGTCAAATTGCCGATTTTTTAGGGCTTCACTTAGAGAAGCAGGACAGCTTCATCGCCAATATGCGCGAGCTGATCATTCATATCCCAGCGTTCAACATCTACAGTGTTCTAACATCCTGTATTTGTCTTGCTGCCCTCCTGCTCGTGCCGAAGTATATGCCAAAGATCCCGGCTTCTCTAGTCGGTCTCCTCTTAGCCAGTTTGGCAGCAGCTTGGTTGTACCCTGGTCAGGTTGCTACGATTGGAACGACGTTCGGGGCGATACCTAGCGGCATTCCAGCTTTCCACTGGCCAGCGCTAAGCTGGGATCGTATCATTCTGCTGCTTCAGCCTGCATTCGTCATTGCACTGCTCGGCGGAGTGGAATCTCTGCTATCCGCACTTGTTGCCGACAGCATGACAGGTGAAAGACACAACAGCAATCGCGAGCTGATCGGGCAAGGCATTGCGAATATGATCGCACCATTGTTCGGGGGTATTCCTGCAACCGGTGCAATTGCTCGTACGGCAACCAATATACGCAGCGGGGCTGCTTCTCCGATTTCCGGGATGGTGCATGCCATCGTCGTACTGCTCGTGCTGCTGTTCCTTGCTCCTTATGCTTCGGCAATCCCACTGGCTGCAATGGCACCGATATTGATGATGGTTGCCTGGAACATGAGCGAGCGTAAAATATTTGCGAAGATTGCACGTACCAAAACGGCAGATTCACTTATTTTATGTATTACTTTTTTGCTCACTGTGTTCACGAACCTGACAGTCGCCGTTCAAGCAGGTCTCGCGGTGTCCATTATTTTGTTCATCAAACGAATGAGTGAAGAAGTGAAGGTGAATAAAGTTCTTCCTGATCCGCAGGATCAAAAAGCCAAAGTATCTGCAAGAGTCGTAAATGATGGACGAAAATGTCCGCAAATTAGTATCGTATGCATCGAAGGAACGCTGTTTTTTGGTGCTGCTCATACACTGGAGCAATCACTGTCCTCACAATTCGAGGAAACTCCTCGTGTACTAATCTTGCGAATGGGTCGCGTGCCATATATGGATACAACAGCCGCTGCGCATGTATCTACATTCGTTAGTCGCATCCGCCAGCATGGAGGAATCGTGCTGATAACCGGCATTGCTCCCCAACCTGAAGGGATCATGAACAAAACGGGTCTGGCAGCGATGATCGGGACTGAACATTTCTTCCAACGTACTGGAATTGCCATAGATTATGCACTGACTCGTATTGTTAACGTTCAATGTCAGGGCTGTACGCATTTTGCTTTTCGGGAATGCAGGCAATTATCAAATGTTCAGACTCTGCCTGAACTGTCAAATCAGCCGCTTTCGCAGCGCAGCACTCTACAAATTTGATATCGCTATACACAAGCTTCAAAATACCTGTGATAACAAGAGGTAAGAGAAACCATTCCTTCTTCTCAACCAGCATCATCTTGCAAAAAAAGGCGTCCCAAAATGGGACGCCTTCTATCCGTATTCAGATTCGATTTAAGCTTGCTGATCATCCGCTTGCTCATCTTCTGCTTGTTCTGCTTCTGCAATCAATCCTGCGAACAAGGCATGGACGAACTGCTCGGAATCGAATTCCTGCAAATCCCCCATCTTCTCGCCGAGTCCGACCAGCTTCACAGGCAAGTTCAATTCTTGACGGATTGCTATGACGATACCGCCCTTCGCTGTACCGTCAAGCTTCGTGAGCACCAAACCGGTAACCCCACTCTTCTCGCCGAACAGCTTCGCTTGATTGAGAGCATTCTGCCCTGTGGTTGCATCAAGCACCATCAACACCTCATGTGGAGCGTCAGGTACTTCACGCTGAATGACACGGAAGATCTTGTTCAGCTCTTCCATCAGGTTCGACTTGTTCTGCAACCGGCCCGCCGTATCGCAGAGCAGCACATCAACATTGCGCTGCTTCGCAGCCTGCACCGCATCGAACATCACCGCAGCAGGATCAGAGCCTGCCTGTTGCTTAATGACATCGACTCCTGCACGCTGGCCCCATACTTCCAATTGCTCAATTG
>Ga0209025_1004696_pt1 | contig 11657 bp, 12 predicted proteins | sample AraplaMF_Col_mLB_FD_184256 | JGI IMG/M metagenome (GOLD analysis project Ga0209025, IMG submission 184256) | Arabidopsis root microbial communities from the University of North Carolina, USA - plate scrape MF_Col_mLB (SPAdes) (version 2) | ecosystem: Host-associated > Plants > Roots > Endosphere... | reverse complement strand
CACTTTCGAACGCCTCGAATCCGCACTCGTACGGCGAGAGTTTTTCGAGGGTCGGGCGCTGGGGGCCGAGCAGTTGGCCCACCACCAGCAGGGCGACGCCGATACCTCCGGCGACGATCAGGAACAGCAGGGTCGGCAGGTATTCGGCCAGCACTAGTTGTTCTCTCGCTTCGTTTAGCTCGGCCGCCTATGCGACCTTGGCTCGGCGTGTTGCCGCCTGGTCATCCCCGCGCGGGATTCCGGCACGCCGTGCGCGCCGCACCCGCGTCGGTGGTGCTGTTTGCTGCAGTACGTTCTTGCGTGTTTGTTATTAGGTGTGGTGCCCAAGGGGGGCGACCAAACCTTGAAGTACCTCTAGGCGTTTTTCACGATTTCGCAAAAGCCGCCGTGAAATTTACTCCCATTTACCCCCCCATCCGGTACCGCTCGGATGACTGGGAGCCGCCCATTGTAGTTCAGGCGTCCCCCCAAGCGGTAGCCCTGGGGTGCATGGAGCGCATGGGTGAGAATCGCGTGAACAAAATCAGCAAACCGGTCAGCCTCGCCCACAGACCGCAGGCTATCCGACGCGGTTGAGCCCGCCCGGTCCATGCGATCACAGCGACATTGTACCGGCATGGTCGCGGCAGCCCAACACTTTGGATGGCACGATATGTCCGGGGCCGATTCGGGCGGCCGGGACAATGGCGGTACACGCGGGCTACTTCGCCGGCTTGCGCCCCCGCTTTTTGGGCTGCGGGTCCTCGTACAGGCCGAGCGGCCGGAAGGCCATATGGTGACGGCCGCCGAGCCAGACCGACTCCCGCCGACCCAGCGTGCCATCCTTTCGGACGGCTGTACCGGTGCAGAGCGCACCGTCGTCCTCGTACAGATGGACGCAGCCTTCGATGCGCACGCGCTGAAGCTTCTGGCGCCCGTAGGCCAGCGCGACCTCGATGACTTGGCCGCGCACCAATCCGTGCGCAGCAAGCACATAGCGAAGCCCCGCGTCCTCCCGCTCCAGCTCTAGCCGCTCCCGCAGCCTCTCTACGGGCGCAGCGGCCTTCCCGGCGCGCTCCAGAACCGGCAACGCATCTGGCAGCAGGCCAGCCAGCGCCTCGCGCACCTCCTCGAGATACGCAAGGTGGAAAAGGCCTTCCAGCGAGCGCGAGTCGGCTTCCGCCCGGTCATGATCGGCCCGCAGCAAGGCGAGCTGTTCCGTGGCGAGCGTCATCGGAATTCCTTGGGAATCGGCAAGCTAAAGTAGTGCGAGCGCTTACTGTAGCCTCCGGCCTTCATTGCGAGATTGCCCCAGCACCATAGGCACGGCTCCGATTCCGCCCCGTCGCCGAAATCGATGCGCCTCCCTTTCAGCAACATCTGGCGCCCCTCCGGGGTTGGGATTAGCTGGCCCGGTTCAATTCCGCCAATGCCCGCCACAATTTCTTGCTCCAGTCGCGCCAGCTCGGCGTTGCCGCGGCTAATCTCGAAGTCAATGCGCTCATGCAAGTCCGCAAACGCATGAAGGTCCGTGGCGGCGCTCAGCTCACCCCGGCGCTTGAGCACATCGGCAGCGGCGCGCACGTTCGAGGCCGGCAGCCTTTTCCACGTATCGTTGCGGATCAACTCATGCAGCCCCTCGATACGCGCAACTAGCGCGCGCCCTTCGGCAAGCGTGATGCGTTTGAACTTGGCGCTCGCCCCGCGCTTTCCGCGAAAAGCGGGTGCCGGATCTTCGACCGGTTCTTTGGTCGAGGCCAGACCTGCCTCAGAGCCCGAATGGCTCGGGTCATGCAAGCGCCGCACTCCACGCATCGTCCAGTGCGGCGCGCCCGAGCATTCGCGCGCCAAACCCGTCGCAATGCGCTCGAACTGCTCGTCGCTAATGTGCAGGCCGGCGCGCTCAAGTCGCCGCTCGACGCGTTCTAGCAAGCGCGATATTTGCCGGGAGGGACCGGCAGATCCGCAGCCGGGCACTTCAGCGCGGTCGTAGTAGCCAAGGGTCCGGTGATACTCCCAGTCCCACGGCTCCAACTTGCGTGCGGCGCGGCTGATATTCACCGCGCGGAATTGGCGAATTACATGCCAGAGCCCGATGCGATGCAGGCCCTTGACCGATTCCATCAGACGCTCGACTTCCCGCTTGGTCAGCGCACGGGTCATACGGCCTCCTGCGTGGCCTCCGAGGCCGCCGCTGCCGGATGAAATAGCACGGAATGACCGACTGCCTTATGCCGCTGATCGGCCGCAGCGCTCGCGGCCGCAAGGCGACGCTGAGGGACCATGAGGCCGATGAGAATAAGCGGATGGCAGCGCGAAGAGCCTGGGACCTTCGGGCTACAGGCTATCCAGGACTACTGGAAGATGATTGCCGCTGATGCCTTGTTCACGGGGTCAGCAGTCGTGATACCTCCCTTGAACTTTCCGCCGATCGCGTATCGGTGCTGCAGGCCCTTGATCCTCAGACCGAACTTGTCCCTGAGATCCAATGCTTTTGAATTGACATGCACATTGGCGACAAAGGTATTGCAGTAGACGTAACACGCAATGGGCATTAGCAATCCTGACACCAAGAGATCACTCACCTGAAGCCCTGCGTGGTTGCCGCTGTGCCCGAACAGGGGAACCTCTTTGATGCGCGCGTAAGTTGGGCCTAATGAATGAATCTGGGTGAAGATCGAGTGCGCGATGGGTTCGTTTAGCTGCTTCGTTCGCGAGTCAGCGATACAAACGCCAGCGCTTCCAACGTCAGACAGAAAGTTGTCAAACGTCGCGAATAGGCTTTGAACTGAGTACGCATAGATGGTGCGCGACTTGATGGTGTCGCCCGGCTTCTTCACCCAGACCCGGCCGATTAGCTTTCCCTGGCGGGATTCAACTAGCTTCAACAGTTCTTGGAGGAAGCCGTATGCATGCCTTCGCTCATTCCGACTACCTGACAGTGCACCCTTTCGGACGTCACTTCCTTTCACCTCGGGCAGAATCCAATCGAGGTGCATCTTCAGTTCGGGATGCTTGAGCTTCGGATAGAAGCGTCGCTTCAGCGCCAAGAATTCGGCGGTCAGCGACTTGATCTCGTCTGAGTGGATGATCAGCCCGGCAAGAATGAACACTGGCTGGTCGTTCGCGCGAGCGGGGGCTGCCAGGCTCGCTAAGTCGCCCGCTTCATCAACGTACATCACATACAAGATGGATGATCCCCCTGAAACAACTAAGGCCACCGAGCGGTGGCCTTAGGATTTGCCGCCCTGATCATTGATCAGAGACAGCGCTTAGCGATTTGCTGTCGGCTATTAAACAAGCCGTTGACGTCGTCGTCAATAGCGGTGCTATGGCGAATTTAACTACCGGACGGACGGTTACAATGTAACCGCAACGCGGATAAGTTCTTATATAACAATCACTTACCAGACACCCCCATCTCTGCGGGGGCGATACGCCCCTCAGCGCCAGGGCTCGCAGCCCAGCTCTTAGACCATAGGACAGGCCGGCACGGCAAAAGAGCCCCCCCCCGCCCTTCGGAGATGGCCAGGCGCCGGAGCACCTCAAGTTAGTAAGCTCCCTGCACTACAAGGGAAATCGGGGCTTCAGCTTCATGGCCGACGTCATTCAGACGATTCAAGCGTGCAGTGAGGGGGGCGATCTATCGATCGCCGAATGGCTGCAACTCGCAGCGACTGTAATCGGCCTAGGGGTAGCTATCGCAGTGCCAACAGTGCTGCATGTCCGGGATGCGAAAGAGCGAAAGATGGACCGAGATGCGAGGGCAAGGACACACGCAATTCACCTGCTTCCGACGCTCCAACGCCTAGCCCGCCAATTTGAAGAACTATTAAGCGACCCGGACGCGGATGTCCGGAGTCTCGGCGATAGGCTCGCAACGCTAACCACTAGTGGTTCGTCCGCACCGGCCCCAAAAACCCTAGAAGCCAAGATTGACTACCTCAACGAGCATAAGGTCCAACCCGCATTCAAGGGGATGATTTTCCACGAACTGGGGGACGCTGCGGCAGCTCTTCAAGTATTCCTGAGCGATTGGAACTCGCTGGCGTTGGAGGCCAGAGTTGCGGACCTGCTTGGGAATGAGTCCAGCGAAGTGAAGCCGCGCCTGAGCCATGCCATGAGCCTGATCTCTAAGGCGATCGTCTCAATGCAGCAACTATTCCCAGACGGATTCGAGGCCAAACAAAAGGCTGATTAGCATCGCTGGATGCACTTGGGGGTGTGAACCCCTATCGGGGACTCACACGCCTGAAACGGGGCACCGAACTCCACCCCATTTCGCCCCAGACTGGGGTGTTCGTCTCAAAACAGCTCGTCTTAAACACCTCGAATCGAGGGCAAGCTGTTGATTTATAACAACAAAAAATCACTGGTGCCCAAGGGGGGACTCGAACCCCCACGACTTACGTCGCTACCACCTCAAGGTAGTGCGTCTACCAATTCCGCCACCTGGGCAATCAAACCTTGTGTCGTCCTGACGCGACCGGACCGATGCAGGCCTGGTCGTTGCCGGTCATCGCTGACCGTACCCGGCAATCCGTGCCGGGCCGATGAAAACCAATGGTACCCCTTCGCTCAGCCGCCAGCCGGGGGCTGCGGCTTTGCCGGCTCGGGCGACTGGGTCGCGGCCGGGGCCTGCGTTGCCGGGGCCTGCGTTGCAGGAACCGGGACAGCGTCGGTCGCGGCCGGAGCCTGCGGAACGCTGCTGGCGGGCGCCGGCTGGGCCACGGGGGCTGCCGGCACTGCCGAATTGTTGCCGGCCGGTGCAGTCGGAGCCGCCGGAACCTGCTGCGCCATCACGCCGGCGGCCGGAGCCGCGGCGGAGTCGCCGGTTGCGCGGTGCATCGCCTGCCAGGCCATGAACAGGCTGATCGCGAAGAACGAGATCGCCAGCCACTTGGTGGCCTTGGTGAGGAAGTTGGCCGAGCCACGCGCGCCGAACACGGTCGCCGAGGCGCCGCCACCGAAACCGGAGCCGGCCTGCGCACCCGCGCCGCGCTGCATGAGGATCAGCGCAACCATCGCGATCGCGATCAGCACGTAGATGACGTTGAGTAACAACAGCATCGTTGGATTCTGCTAGTTCACTGAAGCTCGTGGAACGAACCGGGACTGGCCCAAGGGACCGGGTCCGCGACTCGTCAGGGTGCCGCCGCTACCGCGATGGCGTGGAAATCGGCTGCGACCAGGGAGGCCCCGCCGACCAGGCCGCCATCGACGTCGGGCTGCGAAAACAGCGCGGCGGCATTGTCGGCCTTAACGCTACCGCCGTACAGGATCGGTAGCGAGCCAGCGATTCTAGCATCGTGTGCGGAGATTTCGCTACGGATGAATGCGTGGACGGCCTGTGCCTGTTCGGGCGTCGCGGTCTTGCCCGTACCGATCGCCCACACCGGTTCGTAGGCGAGGATCGCGCCGTCCAGCGCCTGCGCGCCTGCGAGCTTGAAAACCGGCTCGAGCTGCTCCTGGATGCGCCACTCGGTCTGGCCGTCCTCGCGCTCGCGCAGGCTCTCGCCCACGCACAGGATCGGGGTCAGGCCGGCGGCCTTGCAGGCCAGGAACTTGCGCGCGACCAGCTCGCTGCTTTCGCCGTGGTACTGGCGACGCTCGGAGTGGCCGACCAGGCCGTAGCCGGCGCCGACATCCTTGAGCATCGCGGCCGAGACTTCGCCGGTGTAGGCGCCCTTCTGGTTGACGCTGACGTCCTGCGCGCCGAAGGTCAGGCCCTTCTCGCCGTAGCGGGCGATCAGGCCGGCCAGGTACGGCAGCGGCGGCAGGATCAGCTGCTCGACCCCGGCCGGGGCCGGCATCGCGACGAGCGCGTCGAGCAGCTCCAGCGCGAAATGGCGATCGCCATGCAGCTTCCAGTTTCCGGCGACGATTCTGCGGCGCATGGCCACTCCTTGATTCCTGGCTGGGTCCAGCTGCCAACGGCACGCTGAACGAAGGGCGCAAAGTTTACCTCACGTCGGCGAGAATCGATCCATGGCTTCTACCGCTTCCGCCCGTTCGCGACTGTTGAAAGGCTTTCCGCCGGTCAGCGCAAAGGATGCACGCGTGCTGATCCTCGGCAGCATGCCCGGGGCTGCTTCATTGCAGGCCCACCAGTACTACGCGCATCCGCACAACCGCTTCTGGCCGATCATGGGCGAGCTGGTCGGCGCCATGCCTGCCCTGCCCTATGAGGAGCGACTGTTGCGTCTACGGCAATCTGGCATTGCCCTGTGGGACGTGTTCGATCGCTGCGAGCGCGATGGCAGCCTGGATTCGGCGATACGCGACGATACGGCGCAGGCCAACGATTTCGTCGCCTTCTTCGGCGCGCACCGCGGGATCAGGACGGTGCTGTTCAATGGAGCGAAGGCCGAGAGCGGGTTTCGCCGGCTGGCCGGGGTGCAGCCGGACGTGTTGGGCTTGCAGTGCGTGCGATTGCCTTCCACGAGTCCGGCGAATGCGTCGATTGCGCCGGGGGTGAAGCTGGCCGCGTGGCGGGAGGCACTGGAAGCGGCGGGCATTCTGGAGTGATCGCCACACCATCACCGTCATCCCGGCGAACGCCGGGATCCATTTTGACGTTGCTGTTGCGGGTGGAGCGCGCGGAGCAGGATCAAGATGGGTCCCGGCTTTCGCCGGGATGACGAGATGTGGCTGATGCTGTGCGGGCCTGGATCCGGCATTCGCCGGGATGAGGTTCTGGCGAAGCCGCGCCCTTGTGCGCGGGCCAGAACGTCATTTCAGCTTGATTTCGCGCAGGCGTTCTTCGAGGTAGCCGTGGGCGGTGATCGCTTCCGGGTAGCGGCTCGGGTTGTCCGCGCTTACGCACGACGGCAGCACGTCGATCAGGAAATCGGGATTGGGGTGCAGGAAGAACGGCGTCGAGTAGCGCGGCTGGCGTGCCTTCTCGCCCGGCGGGTTGACCACGCGGTGCGTGGTCGACGGGTACACGTGGTTGGTCAGGCGCTGCAGCATGTCGCCGATGTTCACGACAATCGTGTCGGCGTCGGCGGTGAACGGCACCCACTCGCCCTTGCGTGAACGCACTTCCAGGCCCTCGGCGCTGGCACCGACCAGCAGCGTGATCAGGTTGATGTCCTCGTGCGCGCCAGCGCGCTCGTTGGGGATGTCGTCGGACGTGATCGGCGGGTAATGGATCGGACGCAGGATCGAGTTGCCGGAATTGGTCTTGTCGGCGAAGTACGTCTCCGGCAGGCCGATGTGCAGCGCCAGCGCGCTGAGCACGCGCGAACCGAGCTGGTCGAGCGATTCGTACAGGCCATAGGCCTGCTCGCGGAATTCCGGGATCTCCGTCGGCCACAGGTTCGGCGGCATCACGTCGGCGTACTTCGAGTCGCGCGGGATCTCGCGGCCGACGTGCCAGAACTCCTTCAGGTCGAAGTGCTTGGAGTCCTTCGCCGTCTCCACGCCAAACGGCGTGTAGCCGCGGGCGCCGCCGCTGCCGGCAACGTGGTACTGCATCTTCACCGCCTCGGGCAGGTCGAAGAAACGCTTGAACACGTCGTAGGAGGCGTCGATCTGGCTGGCCGGGATGCCGTGGCCGCGGATTCCGGCGAAGCCCCACTCGCGGTAGGCAGCGCCCAGTTCGGCCACGAAGGCGTCACGGTCGCCGGCACTGGCGGGCTGGCTGAAACGGCGGATGTCGAGGGTCGGAATGCGGTTCACGGGGCGTCCCTGTGTGGATCAGTGTGAGTGTTTGCGCAGTGGCAGATGATACGTCTGCCAGGCACTGCAGGAGCCGGATTGCCAGCTCCTGCAGGTGGCGTCGCGGGCGTCGTTCAGGCCGCGGCGCGCACGGCCTCGGCGAGGCGGTCGAGGGTGTCCTGCATCAGCGTCGCGTCGTCGGCTTCGACGGTCACGCGCACCACCGGCTCGGTGCCGGACGGACGCAGGAACGCGCGGCCACGACCGGCCACCGCGGCCTGCGCCTGCGCCAGCGCCGCCTGCACCGACGGTGCTTCGGCCGGCTTGGAATCGCCCTGGAAGCGCACGTTCACCGTCTTCTGCGGCAGCTTGCTGAAGCCTTCCAGCGCCTGGGCCAGGCTCATGCCGCGGCGCTTGAGCACTTCGAGCACCTGCAGCGCGCTGACGATGCCGTCACCGGTGCTGGCACGATCCAGGCACAGCAGGTGGCCCGACGCTTCGCCACCGAGCACGGCGCTGTTGGCGTGCAGTTGCTGGTGGACGTAGCGGTCGCCGACCTTGGCGCGGACGAAGCCGATGCCGCGCTCGGCCAGCGCGCGCTCGAGCGCGTAGTTGGTCATCAGGGTGCCAACCACGGGGCCCTGCAGGCGACCGCTCTGCTGCCAGTCGCAGGCCAGCACGTAGATCAGGTCGTCGCCGTCGCGGACCACGCCGTCGCCGTCGACGAACAGCACGCGGTCACCGTCGCCGTCGAAGGCGATGCCGAGGTCGGCATCGGTGGCCTTGACGTGCGCGGCCAGCGTTTCCGGATGGGTCGAGCCGACGCCGTCGTTGATGTTGATGCCGTTGGGGTCGATGCCGATCGGATCGACGCGTGCGCCGAGTTCGCGCAGCACCAGCGGTCCCAGCTGGTAGGTGGCGCCGTTGGCGCAGTCCATGGCGATGCGCATGCCGCCCAGGTCGAAGCCCTTGGGCACCGATCCCTTGCAGGCTTCGATGTAGCGGCCCAGCGCGTCGCGGGTGCGCACGGCCTTGCCCAGCTGCTCGGACGGCACGGTGCGGAACGGCTGTTCCAGCGCGGCCTCGATCGCCAGCTCGGTGGCGTCATCGAGCTTCTCGCCTTCGGCGGAGAAGAACTTGATGCCGTTGTCGTGGTGCGGGTTGTGCGAGGCCGAGATCACGATGCCGCCATCGGCGCGCATCGAGTGGGTCAGGTGGGCCACGGCAGGGGTCGGCATCGGGCCCATCAGCTGCACGTCGACGCCGGCGGCAACCAGGCCGGCTTCGAGCGCGGCCTCGAACATGTAGTTCGAGATGCGCGTGTCCTTGCCGATGATGACCACCGGGTTGCGCCAGTCGCGGCGAGGCAGCGCATGGCCGTAGGCGTTGCCCAGGCGCATCACGAAGTCGGCCGAGATCGGACCCTCACCGACGCGTCCGCGGATGCCGTCGGTGCCGAAGTACTTGCGGCTCAAGCACCCACCTCGTCTTCCACCGGTTGCGGTTGTTTCATCATCAACGCGAACAGCGTGGCAAGACGGTCGCGCATCTCGCGGCGATCGCAGATCTGGTCGATGGCGCCGTGCTCGAGCAGGAACTCCGAGCGCTGGAAGCCTTCCGGCAGCGTTTCGCGCACGGTCTGCTCGATCACGCGCGGGCCGGCGAAGCCGATCAGGGCCTCCGGTTCGGCGAGGTTGAGGTCGCCCAGCATCGCGAACGAGGCCGACACGCCGCCGGTGGTCGGATGGGTCATCACCGAGATGAAGGGCAGGCCCTTGGCGCGCATGCGGCCGAGCGCAGCCGAGGTCTTGGCCATCTGCATCAGCGAGAACAGGCTTTCCTGCATGCGCGCGCCGCCGGTGGCGGTGAAGCAGACCATCGGGCAGCCCAGCTCGACCGCGGTTTCGGCGGCGCGGGCAAAACGCTCGCCGACCACCGAACCCATCGAGCCGCCCATGAAGGCGAAGTCGAACGCGCAGGCCACCAGCGGCCGCTGCTTGAGGGTGCCGCTCATGGCGACCAGGGCGTCGCGTTCACCGGTGGACTTCTGCGCGGCCTTGATGCGGTCGGCGTACTTCTTCTGGTCCTTGAACTTGAGCACGTCGACCGGGCCGAGCTCGGCGGCGATCTCGGTGGTGCTGCCGGCATCCAGCAATGCGGTCAGGCGCACCCGCGCCCGGATCGCCATGTGGAAGCCGCACTTCGGGCAGACCTCGAGGTTTTCCTCGAGTTCGGGGCGGTAGAGCACGGCGCCGCAGCGGTCGCACTTTTCCCACAGGCCTTCCGGCACGCTGCGGCGCTTGGAAGCGCCCGTCTCGGTGCGGATGCCCGAAGGCATGAGTTTCTTGAGCCAGGACATGCGTTGGGTGTTCCCCGTTCAGGCTTGGTGAGTGCCGGATCAGGGTCCGGCCGAGCGGGCCAGTTTAGCGCAGTGGCGTGCTCAGGCCGGCAGGGCGTCGAGGGCAGCTCGCAGCGGGGTGAGAAAGTCCCTGGCCTGGCCGGCAGGATCGACTGCCTCGGCCAAGACCGACACCAGGGCGCTGCCGACGACGACCCCTTCGGCCTCGGCGGCCATGGCCGCGGCGCTGGCGGCGTCCTTGATGCCGAACCCCGCCACGACCGGGACCCGGCCGCGGCTGCGGATCTCGTGCAGGCGGGCGTTGGCGGCGCCGGTGTCGAGCCGGTCGGCGCCGGTGACGCCGGCAAAGCTGACGTAGTAGAGATAGCCCTGCGCCTGCTCGCACAGCACCTGCATGCGGGCGTCGGTGGTCGTCGGCGAGGCCAGCAGGATCAGCGCCAGACCGTGCGCCGAGAAGGCCACGCGGAACTCGGCGGACTCCTCCGGCGGCAGGTCGACCAGCAAAACGCCGTCGACGCCGGCGGCAACCGCTTCGGCGGCGAAGCGCTCGGCGCCGGGGATCTCGACCGGATTGAGGTAGCCCATCAGCACTACCGGCGTGTCGGCGTCGCGCTCGCGGAAGCGACGCACGCAGTCGAACACGAACGAGCGCCCTGCCCCGCGCGCCAGTGCGCGCTCGGAGCTGCGCTGGATGGTCGGGCCGTCGGCCATCGGGTCGGAGAACGGCACACCGAGTTCGATGACATCCGCGCCGGCTCCGACCAGGGCGTGCATCACCGGCACGGTGGCCTCGAGCGACGGATCGCCGGCGGTGACGAAGGGGATCAGCGCCTTGCGGCCCTGCACCTTGAGATCGGCGAAGCGGGTGTCGATGCGGTTCATGGACTTATCCAATCGAGATGCCTTCGCGCGCGGCAATCGTGTGCACGTCCTTGTCACCGCGGCCGGACAGGTTGCACAGCACGATCGCGTCCTTGGGCAGTTCCCGCGCCAGCTTCGTTGCCTGCGCGATCGCGTGGCTGGATTCCAGCGCCGGCAGGATGCCCTCGCAGCGCGCGAGCTGGTGGAATGCGGTCAACGCTTCGTCGTCGCTCACGCCCACGTACTGCGCGCGGCCGGCGTCCTTGAGGAAGGCGTGCTCGGGCCCGACGCCGGGATAGTCCAGGCCGGCCGACACCGAGTGCGTCTCGATGATCTGACCGTCGTCGTCGCACAGCACGTAGGTGCGGTTGCCGTGCAGCACGCCGGGACGGCCGGCGGCCAGCGATGCGGCGTGATGGCCGGTGGCGATGCCCTCGCCCGCCGCCTCGGCGCCGACCAGGCGCACGTCGCGGTCGTTGAGGAAGGCGTGGAAGATGCCGATCGCATTGCTGCCGCCGCCGACGCAGGCCGTCACCGCATCCGGCAGCCGCCCGTATTCGGCCAGCATCTGCGCGCGCGCCTCGCGGCCAACGATGGCGTTGAAGTCGCGGACCATGCGCGGATACGGGTCCGGACCGGCGACCGTGCCGATGATGTAGAACGTGTCGCGCACGTTGGTGACCCAGTCGCGCATGGCTTCGTTGAGCGCGTCCTTGAGCGTGGCCGAACCGCTGGTCACCGGCACCACCGTCGCGCCGAGCAGGCGCATGCGGTAGACGTTGATCTTCTGCCGCTC
>Ga0209025_1004695_pt1 | contig 11657 bp, 9 predicted proteins | sample AraplaMF_Col_mLB_FD_184256 | JGI IMG/M metagenome (GOLD analysis project Ga0209025, IMG submission 184256) | Arabidopsis root microbial communities from the University of North Carolina, USA - plate scrape MF_Col_mLB (SPAdes) (version 2) | ecosystem: Host-associated > Plants > Roots > Endosphere ... | reverse complement strand
AGCTTCTTGGTGGCCTGCGCCAGCGCGGACTCGACCGCGCCGAAGACGACGTCACGCTCGACGTTCTTCTCGCGCGAGATCGCATCCACCAACATCAACATTTCGCGATTCATGCCACCACTCCTCTAGTCAGTCCGGAACCTTTGTTCCGCCAATGTCCTGCGAGCCCTGACGGGCCCTGGGCTTGCGCCCCTTGAAATCCACGATGGGTGCCAGCCGCGCTTCGCGCAGCTCGTCCAGCACGAAGCCCAGCGCCTGCAACGGTGCCGGCGCGCGCTTCCTGCTGACCTTCTGACCCGGCTTGGGCTCCGGCGCGTCGCTCCAGACGATCTGCCAGCCCTGAGGGCCGTCGGCCCCTTCCGCCTGTGCGGCCCGCTCGAGCGTGCCGCGAAACTTCTTGCGATTGGCCGACACCTGGCCGGCCGCCGCCTCGCCGATCGGCGCCTTCAGCGTGATGTCGATCACCTCGCCCTCGAAGCGCTCGAAATCCTTCTCGTGGCGCAGCGGGCGGTCGATGCCCGGCGAGGACACCTCGAGCCGCTTGTACTCGGCGCCGTCGACCTCGAGCGCGAACTGGAGCTGTCGCGTGACCTTCTCGCAGTCCTCGACCGTGACGAAGGGCTCGGGCGTGCCGGCGGCGAGAGCCTCCGATGTGGGGGCCGTCCACGGCAAATCAATCGTCACGCGCAGCAATCCTCCCGCCGAGCGTTCGATCTCGACCAGGTCGTAGCCGAGCCCGGCCACGGTTTGTTCCACTGTCTGCTGCAATGCCACGTGTTCGAAGATGCCTTTTTATTCAGTTCAACGATGCGCAAGACCCGCCCGCCAGGTAATGCGCCATCGATCAAAAAATCCGTGAGAGACCGGGTCTTGCCCGGCGATCCGAGAACGGATGGACCAAAAAAAACGGGCGGTTGGTACCCGCCCGTTTGGTCGTGAGCCTCGAATTATATGCCACTTCTGTGATAAATGAAGGGGCACTTCTGCACACGGGCCACACCCGTTCGCGGCTCAGGGCGTGGCAGCCCCTTCCCGTGCGGCGGCCACGCGCCGGGAGCGCGCCCAGACGGCCGCGAACAGCACCGATCCCAGCGCCAGCGCGGCAGCGGCGACCAGCAGCGGAATCTGGAACGAACCGGTGCGCTGCGCCAGCGGCGCCGCGAACAACGGGCCGATGATCTGCCCCACGCCGTACGAGGCGGTGGCATAGCCGATCAGCCCGGCCGCCGCGTTGCCGCGCAGCCGGCGCGCGTCGCGCACCGCGAACAGCGTGATGGCAGTGAACGGCATGCCCAGCAACAGGCTGCCGAGGGCGAAGCCGACCACGCTGGGCCAGGCCACCGACAGCACCACCCCGACCGCCTGCAGCGCATAGGCGATTGCCAGCAGCAGGCGGTTGTCCCAGTGCACCGGCGCGCGCGCGCCGATCAGCGCGCCCGGGATGATGGCGGCGCCGAACAGCGGCCAGAAATAGTCGGGCCAGAACGAGCCCGGCAGCGCCTGGCGCGCGATCACCGGCAGGAAGGTGGCGGTGATGATGTAGCCGAAGCCCGCCAGCCCGTAGAGCGCGACCAGCCAGATCGCATCGGTGCGCGCCGCGGCCGAATCCCGCGCGCTCGGCGCCGCGGCGGGAGCGCTCGGCGCCGCGCCTGCCACCGCCTGCTCGCCGTCGTTGAAGACGCGCCAGATCACCGCGATCAGCACCAGCGCCAGCAGGCCCAGGCCGATCCAGCCGGTTTCCGACCCCCAGCGGCCGAGCGCCCCGCCCAGCAGCCCCGTCATGGCGATCCCGACGCCCGGGCCGGTGTAGATCACGCCGCCGAGCGCCGGCGAACGCGTTTCGGCCAGCCGGCGCAGGCCCCAGCTCGAGGCGAACACGAACACCCAGGCGCTCATCACGCCGGCCGCCGCGCGCAGCACGCCCCAGGCACCGAAGCTGTGCAAGAGCCCCATGCCGATCAGCAGCGCGGCGGTGGCCAGCAGGCCGCCGCGCACCATGGTCTTGGCGCGCACGCCGATGGCGGCGCAGCTGACCGCGCCGACGAAATAGCCGAGGTAGTTGAGCGAGGCCAGCAGCCCGCCGGCCTCGAGCTCGAGCTTGCCCTCGTGCAGCATGATCGGCAGCATCGGCGTGAAGGCGAAGCGCCCCAGCCCCATGGCCACCGCCAGCGTCACCATGCAGGCGAGCGCCGCCCGCCAGGCGCCGCGCCTGTCTTGTCCGATTTCCGACATCTTTTCGCGCAATGCTCGTTGTTGTGGGTGGCGCCCGCCCTCAGGCCAGTTGCGCGGCGGCCACCAGTTTCTGCGTGTAGGGGTGTTCGGGCGCGTCGAGCACCCGGTCGACCGGGCCCGATTCGAGGATGGCCCCGTCCTTCATGACGATGACCTGGTGCGCCATGGCGCGGATCACCTCCACGTCGTGCGTGATCAGCAGATAGCTCAGCCCGCGTTCGCGCTGCAGCCGCTGCAGCAGCCCCAGCACCTGCTTCTGGATCGTGACGTCGAGCGCGCTGGTGGGCTCGTCGAGCACCAGCAGGCGCGGATCGACGATCAGCGCGCGCGCGATCGCCAGTCGCTGCCGCTGCCCGCCCGAGAACTCGTGGGGATAACGGTCGAGCAGCGCCGGGAACTGCGCCTCGGTCAGCCCGACGTCGGCCAGCGCCTGCAGCGCCCGCGCGCGACGGTCGGACGCCTTGAGCTCGGGCGCATGCACCAGCAGGCCCTCGCCGACGATCTGCTCGACGGTCATGCGCGGCGAGAGCGAGGAGAACGGGTCCTGGAACACCACCTGCATCGCGCGCCGCAGCGCGAGATCGGACGCCTGGCCCTGCCCCCAGCCCTGCCCCTCGACCTCGAGCGCGCCCTGGAAGCGCAGCAGCCCCAGCGCGGCGAGCGCCAGGGTCGACTTGCCCGAGCCCGACTCGCCGACCACGCCCAGGGTTTCGCCGGGCGCGATGCGGAAATCGGCGCCCTGCACCGCCACGAACTCGCCCTTGCCGAACCAGCCGGCGAAACCGGGCTTGGGCACCGGGTAGCTCACGCGCAAGCCCGTGGCCGAGAGGATCGGCGCCGCGTCGGGGCGTGCCGGCGCGGGCGTCACGTCGCGCGTGGGATGGCTGTCGATCAGCTTGCGCGTGTAGGGATGCTGCGGCGCCTCGAACACGCCCGCGACCGGGCCGTGCTCGACGATGTGGCCCTGCTCCATCACCGCGACGCGGTCGGCGAAGTGCCGCACCAGGTTCAGGTCGTGGGTGATCAGCAGCACCGCCATGCCGTACTTGCGCTGCAGCTCGGCCAGCAGCGCGAGGATCTGGGCGCGCACCGTCACGTCGAGCGCGGTGGTCGGTTCGTCGGCCAGCAGCAGACGCGGCCGGCAGGCCAGCGCCATGGCGATCATGGCGCGCTGGCGCTGGCCGCCCGAGAGCTGGTGCGGCAGCGCGCGCGCGCGCCGCGCCGGCTCGGGAATGCCGGTGTCGGCGAGCAGCTGCACCGCGGCCTCCTGCGCGGCGCGCGCCGGCAGGCCCTCGTGCAGCTCCAGCACCTCGGCGATCTGGTCGCCCACGCTGTAGAGCGCGTTGAGCGCGGTCATCGGCTCCTGGAAGATCATCGCGATCTCCTTGCCGCGGATGCCGCGCAGCTCGCGCTCGGGGATCGACAGCAGGTCGCGCCCGTCCCGCGCGTGCTCGGCATCGAAGAGGCGCGACGAACCCGAGAGCTCGGCGTTCTGCACCAGCCGCAAGAGCGACAGCGCGGTGACGGTCTTGCCCGAGCCCGACTCGCCCACCAGCGCGAACTTCTCGCCGGCCGCGATCTGGAAATCGACGCCGTGCACCACCGGCTTGCCGCCGAAGGCCACGCGCAGGCCGCGCACGTCGAGCAGCGGCGCGCCGGCCGCGAGGGAGGATTCGCCCGGCTTCACTTGTCGGCCTTCCGTGGATCGAGGGCGTCGCGCAGCGCGTCGCCCATGAAGGTCAGCAGCATCAGGGTGAACACCAGCACGCCGAAGGTGGACATCGAGATCCACCAGGCGTCGATGTTCGCCTTGCCCTGGTTGAGCAGTTCGCCCAGCGAGGGCGTGCCCGGCGGCACGCCGAGCCCGAGGAAGTCGAGCGAGGTCAGCGCGAGGATGGCCGCGCTCATGCGGAACGGCAGGAAGGTGACGACCGGCACCATGCTGTTGGGCAGGATGTGGCGCCGCATGATCTGCAGGTTGCTCACGCCGAGCGCGCGCGCGGCGCGCACGTAGTCCATCTGGCGGTTGCGCAGGAACTCAGCGCGCACGTAGTCGGCCAGCGACATCCAGCCGAACAGGCTCAGCAGCACCAGCAGCAGCAGCACGCTGGGCGTGAAGATGGCGCTGAAGATGATCAGCAGGTAGAGCTCGGGCATCGAACCCCAGATCTCGAGCAGCCGCTGCAGGAACAGGTCGGTCTTACCCGCGAAAAAGCCCTGGATCGCGCCGATGGCGATGCCCAGCACCACGCCCACGGCCGTGAGCGCCAGCGCGAACAGCACGCTGACGCGAAAGCCGTAGATCAGCTGCGCCAGCAGGTCGCGCCCGCGGTCGTCGGTGCCCAGCAGGTTCTCGCCCGAGGGCGCGGCCGGATTGGGCTGCTTGGCGAAGTAGTTGAGCGTGCGCGGGCCATAGGGATTGGGCGCGTAGAGCGCCCAGTTGGCACCGGCCGTGATGCGGTCGCGGATGAAGGGATCGAGGTAGTCGGCCGGGGTCTCGAAGTCGCCGCCGAAAGTCTTCTCGGAGTAGTCGCGCAGCACCGGGAAGTAGGTCTGGCCCTCGTAGCGCACCACCAGCGGCTTGTCGGTGGACAGCAGCTCGGCGAACAGGCTCAGCACCACCAGCACGGAGAACAGGACCAGGCTCCAGAAGCCCAGCGGATTGCGGCGGAAACGGCGCCAGGCGCGCCGGCCGGGGCTGTCCGACTTGGCCGGCGGACGCGGCGCGGCGGGAGTGGGCATCGATTCAGTCAAACTTCACCCTCGGATCGACCCAGACGTAGCAGAGATCGGAAATCAGCTTGGTCACCAGCCCGATCAGCGTGAACAGGTAGAGCGTGCCCAGCACCACCGGGTAGTCGCGCCGGATCACGCTCTCGTAGCTCAAGAGGCCCAGGCCGTCGAGCGTGAACAGCGTCTCGATCAGCAGCGAGCCGGTGAAGAAGGCGCCGATGAAGGCGGCCGGAAAGCCCGTGATGATCGGGATCAGCGCGTTGCGGAACACGTGCTTCCAGAGCACCTGCCGCTCGGCGAGGCCCTTGGCGCGCGCGGTCAGCACGTACTGCTTGCGGATCTCCTCGAGGAAGGAGTTCTTGGTCAGCATCGCCGTCACCGCGAAGCTGCCGATCACCATGGCCGTGACCGGCAGCGCGATGTGCCAGAGGTAGTCGACGATGCGCGCGCCCCAGCTCAGGCTCTCCCAGTTCGGCGAGGTGAGGCCGCGCAGCGGGAACCACTGCAGCTGGCCGCCGAAGATCACCAGCAGCGCCACGCCGAGCACGAAGCCCGGGATGGCATAGCCCACCAGCACGATCAGCGTGGTGAGGAAGTCGAAGCGCGAGCCGGCGCGCACCGCCTTGGCCACGCCCAGCGGCACCGCGATCAGGTAGCTGATGAAGAAGGTCCACAGGCCCAGGCTGATCGAGACCGGCATCTTCTCCTTGACCAGTTCCCACACGTCCTTGCGCTGGTAGAAGCTGGTGCCGAGGTCGAAGCGCGCGAAGGACTTGAGCATGGTCCACAGGCGTTCGTGGGCCGGCTTGTCGAAGCCGTAGAGCTTCTTGATCTCCTCGATGCGCTGCGGATCGAGGCCCTGTCGGCCGCGGTAGCCGGCACCGCTGCTCGCGGCCCGCTCGCCGCCCGAATCGCGCCCCTGCAACTGCGCCACCATCTGCTCGACCGGACCGCCCGGCACGAACTGGATCACGCCGAAGGTGATGATCAGCACGCCCAGGAGCGTGGGAATCATCAGCAGCAGTCGCTTGAGGATGTAGCTGGCCATGCGGTTGTCGTGCTCCGGATCTCTTCTGGTGCGGCGGGCGCTACTTGTTGGCCGGCGAGGCCCACCACGTCGCGAGGGCCCAGTCGCCCACATCGTAGTACGGCGGAACGGTCGGCGGCAGCACCACGCCGGCCGGGCGGTAGCCGACCAGGAAGGCGCTGCCGTAGTACATCGGGATCGAGTAATAGCCCGCCGACAGCACGCGGTCGAGCACGCGCAAGGCGGTGGTGAGCTCGGGGCGCGTGGTGGCCGACACCACCTTGCCGACGATGGCGTCGACCGCCGGATCGGCGATGCCCCAGTAGTTGGAGGAGCCCGGCGTCTCGGCCGACTTCGAGCCGAACAGCTCGAACAGTTCGCCGCCCGGCGCGCTGTTGCCCGGCAGCCGCATCGAGGTCATGTCGAAGTCGTAGTTCTGCATGCGCTGCTGCGAGAGCGAGAAGTCGACGGTGCGAAAGCTCATCTCGATGCCCAGCTTCTTGAGCGCGGTCTGCAGCGGCGTCGCCACGCGGATCAGCGAGGGCTGGTCGTTGAGGAACTCGATGGTGAAGGCCTCGTTCTTCGCGTTGCGCAGCGCGCCGTCGCGGTAGGTCCAGCCGGCCTCGGCCAAGAGCGCCCTCGCCTTGCGCAAGTTCTCGCGCAGGCTGCCGGGCGGATCGGTGCTCGCGGGCACCGGCGCGGGCCCGAACACCTCGGGCCTGAGCCTGGCGCGCAGCGGCTCCATCAGCGCCAGCTCGTCGGGCCCGGGCAGGCCGTCGGCATGGAAGTCGCTGTTCGGGAAGTAGCCCTGCACGCGCGTGTAGATGCCGTAGAACAGCTGGCGGTTGAGCCACTCGAAGTCCATCGCGAGGCCGATGGCCTGGCGCACGCGCACGTCCTTGAACTTGTCGCGGCGCGTGTTGAAGATGTAGCCTTGGAAGTCGCCGGGGTTGTGGTTCTCGAAACCGCGCTTCGTGATCTCGCCGCTGTCGAACTGCTTGCCCTTGTACTGGCGCGCCCAGTTGCGCGAGACGAACTCGCGCATGAAGTCGAACTCGCCGGCCTTCAGGCCCTCGAAGCGCGCGGTCTCGTCGAGGTAGACCTTGTAGGCGATGCGGTCGAAGTTGAACAGGCCCTTGCGCACCGGCAGCTCGGCGCCCCAGTAGTCGGCGCGGCGCACGTAGGTGATGTCGCGGCCCAGCCGGTCGCTCGCGGGCTTGTAGGGGCCCGAGGCGATCGGTACCTCGGTCACGATCTGGTCGAAGGGCTTGCCGCCGCCCCATTTGCGGCTGAACACCGCCATGCTGCCGACCACCAGCGGCAGCTCGCGGTTCGGGCTCGCGAAGTCGAAGCGCACCGTGCGCTCGCCGACCGCAGTTGCCTTCTTGACCTCGGCATAGATGGTCTTGAACTGCGGCGCCGCGAGCGGGCCGATCAGGGTCTGGAACGAATGGACCACGTCGGCCGCCAGCACCGGCGAGCCGTCGTTGAAGCGGGCCTTGGGGTTGAGCGTGAAGGTGGCCGAGAGCCGGTCGGGCGCCACCTCGATGTCTTCGGCCAGCAGGCCGTAGGCGGTGGTCGGCTCCTCGGAGTTGCCGGTCATCAGGCTCTCGAACATCAGCTGGCCGAGGCCCGAGGGCCCGGTGCCCTTGAGCGTGAACGGATTGAACTTGTCGAAATTGGTGGGCCGGGTCGGCGGCACCAGCCTGAATTCACCGCCCTTGGGGGCGTTGGGATTCACGTAGTCGAAGTGCGTGAAACCCGGCGCGTACTTGATGTCGCCGAATTGCGCGTACGCATGGGCGGCCCACGAAGGGGCCGCCGAGAGCGCCAAACCGAACCAGAGCAGCCAACCTCGCATGCGAGAATTCTGCCCCGAGATTTTCACGAGGCAACTCCATGGGCTTTCTTTCCGGCAAAAAACTCCTGATCACCGGCGTGCTGAGCAACCGCTCGATCGCCTACGGCATCGCCAAGGCCTGCCACGAACAGGGCGCCGAGCTCGCCTTCAGCTATGTCGGCGAGCGCTTCAAGGACCGCATCACCGAGTTCGCGGCCGACTTCGGCTCGACGCTGATCTTCGACTGCGACGTCGGCGACGATGCCCAGATCGAGCAGCTGTTCGCCGACCTGTCGCAGGTCTGGCCGAAGTTCGACGGCTTCGTGCACAGCATCGGCTTCGCGCCGCGCGAGGCGATCGCGGGCGACTTCCTCGAGGGCCTGTCGCGCGAGGGCTTCCGCATCGCGCACGACATCAGCGCCTACAGCTTCCCGGCGATGGCCAAGGCGGCCCAGCCCTACCTCAACGACAAGTCGGCCCTGCTCACGCTGACCTACCTGGGCGCCGAGCGCGCGCTGCCCAACTACAACACCATGGGCCTGGCCAAGGCCTCGCTCGAGGCCTCGGTGCGCTACACGGCGGCCTCGCTGGGCCCGAAGGGCGTGCGCGTCAACGGCATCAGCGCCGGACCGATCAAGACGCTCGCGGCCAGCGGCATCAAGGGCTTCGGCAAGATGCTCGGCGCCGTGGCCGAGGCCTCGCCGATCCGTCGCAACGTGACGATCGAGGAGGTCGGCAACGTGGCGGCCTTCCTGCTGAGCGACCTCGCCAGCGGCGTGACGGCCGAGATCACCTACGTCGACGGCGGCTTCAGCAACGTCGTCGGCGGCATGGCCGAGTAAGCGGCACCACGGCTCCCGGGCGCGTTCTCGCGCCCGTCGGACGGCGATGCGCGCCGGTCGCGCAGCGCTTGCCTCGCCATGGAACTTCGGCCTCAAATGGGCATCCATCGGTCGTTTCCAGCTACTCATTTCATAGCACCCGTGCTCCATCGTCGCTCCCTGCTGCTCGCCACCCTGGGCTTTGCGCTGGCCTTGCCGGCGCACGCCGGCGCGCCCGCGCTGATGCTGGCCGAGGTCTACAGGCCGGGCATGTCGCTGGCCGACTACTGGGTCAGCGAGAAGTACGACGGCGTGCGCGCGTACTGGGACGGGCGCCAGCTCTTCACGCGCGGCGGCGAACGCATCCTGGCACCGGCCTGGTTCACCGCGGCACTGCCCAGGCAGCCGCTCGACGGCGAGCTCTGGGCCGGCCGCGGGCGCTTCGCGCATGCGGTGTCGACGGTGCGCAGCCAGACGCCCAACGACGTCGCCTGGCACGAGATGAAGTTCATGGTGTTCGACCTGCCGGCCCAGGGCGGCGACTTCACGGCCCGCCTCGGCGTGCTGCGCCGGCTGCTGCCGATCACCGACGCGCCCTGGGTGGTCGCGGTTCCGCAGGAGCGCGCCACCACGGCCGAGGCGCTGCAGGCGCTGCTCGACAAGACCGTGAAGATGGGCGGCGAAGGCCTGATGCTGCACCGCGGCGCCTCGCTCTACCGCGCCGAGCGCAACAACGACCTGCTCAAGGTCAAGACCCATGATGACGCCGAAGCCCGCGTGGTCGGCCACGTGCCGGGCAAGGGCAAACACGCCCATCGGCTTGGCGCGCTGCTCGTCGAAATGCCCGGTGGCCAGCGCTTCAAGCTGGGCACCGGCCTGAGCGATGCCGAGCGCGAACAGCCGCCCGCGATCGGCAGCTGGGTCACCTACCGCTACAACGGGCTCACGGCCGGCGGGCTGCCGCGCTTCGCACGCTTCATGCGCGTGCGCGAGGACGGCTGAGCCGCCCCGCGCACCCGGCCCACCCTGCCCGCTTCGCGGCGCGGCGCTCAGGCGCTCTTTCGCACGCAGTCGGCGTAGTAGCGCTTCTTGCCCGTCTCGTCGACGCGCGCCACCAGGCCGTGGATGTCGGTCTCGAAGCCCGGGCACTGCGTGTTGAACTCGCGCGAGAACTTCAGGTAGTCGACGATCTTCTTGTTGAAGACCTCGCCCGGGATCAAGAGCGGAATGCCCGGCGGGTACGGCGTGATCAGGCTGGTGGTGATGCGGCCCTCGAGCTCGTCGATCTCCACGCGCTCGGTCTTGCGGTGCGCGATGTGCGCGAAGGCGTCGCTGGGCTTCATCGCCGGCGTGAGGTCGCTCAGGTACATCTCGGTCGTCAGGCGGGCCACGTCGTAGCGCGCGTAGAGCTGGTGGATGTGCTGGCACAGGTCGCGCAGGCCGAGGCGCTCGTAGCCCGAATGCTGCTGGCAGAACTCCGGCATGATCCGCCACATCGGCTGGTTGCGCGCGTAGTCGTCCTTGAACTGCTGCAGCGCCGTCAGCAGCGTGTTCCAGCGGCCCTTGGTGATGCCGATGGTGAACATGATGAAGAAGCTGTAGAGGCCGGTCTTCTCGACGATCACGCCGTGCTCGGCCAGGAACTTGGTCACCACGCTGGCGGGAATGCCGCTGTCGGCGAAGTTGCCCTCGAGGTCCAGGCCCGGCGTCACGATGGTCGACTTGATCGGGTCGAGCATGTTGAAACCGTCGACCAGTTCGCCGAAGCCGTGCCAGTTGCGCGGCGACTTCTTCGAGCGGCTCTTGCCGTTCTTCTCGCCGTGCATGATCCAGTCGTCCGGGACGCCGATGCCCTCGTCCACGAGCTTCTCGGGGCCCCAGACCTTGAACCACCACTCGTCCTTGCCGAACTCCTCCTCGACCTTGCGCATGGCGCGGCGGAAGTCGAGCGCCTCGAGGATGCTCTCCTCCACCAGCGCGGTGCCGCCGGGCGGCTCCATCATCGCGGCGGCCACGTCGCAGCTCGCGATGATCGCGTACTGCGGGCTGGTCGACGAGTGCATCAGGTAGGCCTCGTTGAACAGGTCGCGGTCGAGCTGGCGGTTCTGCGAGTCCTGCACCAGCACGTGGCTGGCCTGGCTGATGCCGGCCAGCAGCTTGTGCGTGGATTGGGTCGCGAACACCAGCGACTCCTTCGGCCGCACGCGGCGCTTGCCCATCGCGTGGTAGGAGCCGTAGAACGGGTGGAAGGCGGCGTGCGGCAGCCAGGCCTCGTCGAAGTGCAGAGTGTCGACGTAGCCGTCGAGCGTGTTCTTGATGGTCTCGGTGTTGTAGATCACGCCGTCGTAGGTCGACTGCGTGAGCGTCATCACGCGCGGCTTGACCTTGTTGGCGTCGACGTCGGACAGCAGCGGGTTGGCCTTGATCTTGGCCTTGATCGCCTCGGGCTCGAACTCGCTCTTGGGGATCGGGCCGATGATGCCGAAGTGGTTGCGCGTGGGCTTCATGAACACGGGGATCGCGCCCGTCATGATGATCGCGTGCAGGATCGACTTGTGGCAGTTGCGGTCCACCACCACCACGTCGTCGGGCGCCACCGTGTGGTGCCACACCATCTTGTTGCTGGTGCTGGTGCCGTTGGTCACGAAGAAGCAGTGGTCGGCATTGAAGATGCGCGCCGCGTTGCGCTCGCTGGCCGCCACCGGGCCGGTGTGGTCGAGCAGCTGGCCCAGTTCCTCCACCGCGTTGCAGACGTCGGCGCGCAGCATGTTCTCGCCGAAGAACTGGTGGAACATCTGGCCCACCGGGCTCTTGAGGAAGGCGACGCCACCCGAGTGGCCCGGGCAGTGCCACGAGTAGGAACCGTCTTCCGCGTAATCGATCAGCGCCTTGAAGAACGGCGGCTGCACGCTCTCGAGGTAGCTCTTGGCCTCGCGGATGATGTGGCGCGCCACGAATTCGGGGGTGTCCTCGAACATGTGGATGAAGCCGTGCAGCTCGCGCA
>Ga0209025_1004693_pt1 | contig 11664 bp, 12 predicted proteins | sample AraplaMF_Col_mLB_FD_184256 | JGI IMG/M metagenome (GOLD analysis project Ga0209025, IMG submission 184256) | Arabidopsis root microbial communities from the University of North Carolina, USA - plate scrape MF_Col_mLB (SPAdes) (version 2) | ecosystem: Host-associated > Plants > Roots > Endosphere... | reverse complement strand
CTCGGCAATGAAGCTTCTGTCTTATGGGAAGTATAAAGCGAAACAATCTGAAAGTGGATGGATGAGATATACAAATCCATAAGGTTTACTTAACATACACTAACTAGCTTGGTGAGCATGAGGCACCGTCACATGCCCATCAACTTGAGATTTTGAAATACCCCATGTCCATCAAGCTAAGATTTTAAAGTACCCTCTAAATGGAAATTTTGTGTTTTTATAGACCCGAAATTTATTTTTATCGTTTTTGGGGTAACTTTTTTTCTTAAGTTGATGGCCATAGGGCGGTACCCCCTTAAATGGAGGTTCAATAATATAGTTATTAAGTAGGAGGAAGGCACCTTAGGGTGTCTTTTCTTAATTTTCAAAAGGACCTGCTCAATTAATGCGTAAAAACATAAGGTAATGTGAACCCGTTAAAACACATGTGTGACCTCGAATTCCCCCTCTTACTCAAAGGAGAAATTAATCTGGGATTTGGTGGTAGTTGCGGCATAGGCTTTGGTGGCGGATTCGCCTTAGTCGTTGTGCTCTTTATATTATTAAGCATAGTTGGAGCTAGCTGCTTTTGCTGATTTACTTACTAGTTAAGAAAAGGCATTCACGAGAGTGTCTTTTCTATGAAATTCACATTAAATCATTTTAAATTTATAAATAGATACACAGAATATAACTGAGTTGTGAACCCGATATACCTGTATTAGGGGTATCGCCACATCGCTATCAAGCTAAGTTCATACAACGTCAATTATAGTAGAGGTTGTTTCTTTTTTCTAAAGGCTACGTGTAGAAAATTTAAAGATTTACATACGAAATAAACCCTAACGGGTTTCATTTTTTGAATTAAGCCGTTTGATTATCAGACATGGTACAATTGTAAACGACACCTAATATATCAAAGACTATTTTCTTCTCATATCTGTGGGATTTTCGTCCGTTGCGCTGTAGGAGGTTAAACAGACGAAGCAAAATCTTTGATAGCTCCTGGGTGTTTTTTTGTATGGTTTGGAATAGAAGGGAAAAATAGTCTTTAATCATATATATGGCTTTGTATTCACTCAGCTCTTGCTTCTTCTTCATGAGAAGTAACTTCCGCATTTGAAACATAATAGAGGAAAAGAGTAGAATGCCGATGAGTTGTCCGTACAAATGACATTCCAATCGTTCTCGTTTTATCTTCTTACAATGATGAATGTGAAAGAATGATTTCCACGTTTTAAATAAAATTTCGATTTGCCAATGTAAAGAATACCAATCATGTAATTGTTCCATCGGAACAATATTTGCAGGAGTGTTAGTCATATAAACATTGATACCACTAAGTCGTTTACTACGAGGGGAATATTTCATTCCTTTCTTTTTTTCTCGTACAGCTTGATCCTGTAATCGTTTTTTTGTTGTTCTTTGGTTAGTCGATGAACAATCACACGAGTTGGGACTTTATCTTTCATTCCTACATAAGCGTTGGATATTTCACATGTTTGTCCTGGTTGAAGAGAGTTCATTAAAACCTCCATATCAATTTGGATATACTCTGTACCTTTCTTGATTCTGCCATCTTGAAAATAATCAGGGTTAGGATTTTTTTGATAAATACGTGTATTCGATTTGATATGTGAGATATAATAAGCCTTTTTATCTTGTATATGTTGAAGATCTTTCAAATGAAAATAACCTAAATCTCGGATACATAAATCATTCGCTGTTACAGTTGGGACACACAGGGAACCGTAGATTCGATCATGTTGTTTACCTGGACCTGTATGAATATGAAGGAATTGTCCACTTAATAAATCATACTCAAGTTGAATCTTCACTCTCGCTGTATGACTGCATCCTCCTGCACCCGGATAAACGAATGAAAAGGGATCTGGGAGTTGAAATGCAGTTGAATCTAAAATACGAATACGCTTGAAAATAGAAGCTATTTTATACGAAAGAAATTTGTAAGGAAAAAGAGATTTTCATTGTTTATGATAAAAATATAAGGAGGTATGAAAGGCGGAACAGATATGACTTATAAATGATGATATTTAGCACAATAAATGCTAATTAAGAATACATATCAACATCTGAATAGATTGATTGAAATTTAAATATAATTATTTTCTATTTATTAATTTACATATGTAAAAAATGTGTCAAAACCATTTTTTATGAATTTTGACACATTTACTGAAATTCCAAAAATTTATTACTTGAAAGACAAAAAAATTAAAGAGAAAACATTAATTTTATGCCAATCTTGTAATAACAATAGAAGCACTGTTAACCGCAATAGCAGGAGGTATTGAGTTGTTTAAAGCTGTTGAGCCATCAAGATTTCTTAAAGTAAGAACATCTCCTGCAATGAAAGTCGTGATTACTTGACCACTGAGCGTTTCGTTACCAGAACCATCACCATAAGTGCCACCTGGTATTTGGCTGCCTCCATTAAACAATCCAAATGCAGCAGTGCCCGATTGATGGAACACCTCAAAGGTAATAAGATACGAACCCGTTTGATTAATAGTAATAGGTGCTGTTCCCGGTGCATGTGTTACAAAACCTGGAGGTGTAATATTTCCATTATTACTGAAGGTAACGTTACCATTCTGAGCTACTGTTTGAGCGGTTGTATCATAAATAAAAGCAAACCCAAGAATTCCTCCAGTTCCTCCAGTTGCACCAGTTGCTCCAGTTGCTCCTGTTGCTCCAGTTGCTCCTGTTGCTCCAGTTGCTCCTGTTGCTCCAGTTCCTCCAGCTCCTCCAGTTGCACCAGTTGCTCCAGTTGCTCCAGTTGCTCCTGTTGCTCCAGTTCCTCCAGTTCCTCCAGCTCCTCCAGTTGCTCCTGTTGCTCCAGTTGCTCCAGTTGCACCAGTTGCTCCAGTTGCTCCTGTAGCACCTGTTGGTCCTGGTTGTTCAACAGGAAAAGCACATGGGAAAGGAATATGATTACAATTGTTAAATTTACCCATTTTTTCCACCCACCTAAAAAATATAGAATATATTAGCATTTTATAATTTACATAAAATACTAATATATTCTATGATTTTAAAAAACAAATGATCTGGTAATATTACTCAATTTTTATCATTAAATTAATTTGTATTAATTTAGAACACTTTAAGTGTAAATATAATGATTGATTACAAAAGTAAAAATTCATAAAAAAAAGATTAAATCCCAATCCATCTCTTAATTTGAGTCAATATTTCGGACACAAAAAAGTTAAATATAAGCTACTTCTATAGTTAGATTTTCTATAGCTTGCGGTTATACCCGCCCTCAATGCATTGAAATAGTGCTAAGTTTACTTGTTCCAACAGTATTTGATGAATCTTTAGTACACCATAACACCCTTTGCTATCTTGATAAATGTGTTTAATTCATTATTTTCACGACTACACTTCGACTCTGCTTTGTGATGAGACTGGTAGTAAGAACTTCTTGCTATTCCAAGAGCTTGGCACATTGTATGAATAGAGTACGTTTCCTTTTGGCAATCAATAAATGAGTGTATTTCTGTATCATTTATTATCTCGCGAATATAGCCATAGCCTTTTTCAAAATTTCATTCTCTTCTTTTAGACGAAGCAGTTCTTTTTTCATTCGTTTTAGATCGTCCAATGTTATTTCGTCCAATGTTATTTTGTCCAGTATTTTTTCATCTTCATCAACTGATGTAATAGAAGGATATTTTTTAATCCATTTATAAATTGATACTTCTGATACGCCATACTCTTTACCTAATTCTTTTACGGATTGCCCCGAATGATATAATTCAACCACCATTCTTTTAAACTCTTCATTAAATTTATTAGTTGTCATAAGGACACTTCCTCCTTGAAATCCATTATAAGGACTTAACTAAGTTGTGTCCTTATGAATATACTAAATCCACTCCTTCTGATCTAGAGTGGATTTATATCAATTATAATTTATGCATTTTTTTGAAAAGTTTTCATTCTTTTATCTTAAGGTAAATAAAATTTAATTTAAAACAAAGTCTGATTAACATTTCACAATTCCAATAAAAAACTAACCATTTGGTTAGTTTTTTTAGAATAAGTTAGAAGAGAAAAACATGTTTTAAAATAGGATATTCTATTCATCAACTATATGTTCCTTTTTATTAGTCTAATTACGTTCAATTTCTAAAATTGATAATGCCGCAGTAGTAACTTCAAGCCCCCTTTAACAGCAGGTGCAATTTGAATCAAATCACCTGCTGTTAAAGGGGTATCGTCAGGAAAATGCGGATTTACAACGTTAAGGAAATCCTAAAATAAAAAAGCTTAATTTCTCGGTGTTGTAAGAGGGAAATTAAGCTTTAATTAGTTCATATGACTTATAAAGGAACATTTACCACTATAAATAATATTAGGGAGATTTTTCTCGTAGTAAAGTTATAGCAAATTAATAAAATCCCCGCATTATCGTTCCATTTACAGATTTTTAATCATTGTGCGATGAGGAATACCCGCATCTATAAATTCTTCAGAAATACTTTCGTACCCTAAGTTTGCATAGAAACCAATTGCATGTTTTTGAGCATTTAATTTCACTTTAGAAATGCCCTGACTTTGTGCAAACTTCTCAATTTCATTCATAATTAATTTTCCAGAACCCGCTTTGCGATCAGTTGCCACTACACAAATTCGCTCAACTTTACCAACACCATCTACAATACGAAAACGTCCAGCTCCAATTGGCTTGCTATTATCGTACAACACGAAATGAGTAGCGGTTTTATCATGTTCATCAATTGTCCAGTTAATAAAATAAATGAAAACGATTAAAATCAATCATACTTACTTAATTGTCCAAAATCAATAAGTACCATTCTTCTTGTCCTGCTTCTTTCCAACAGTAAGGGAAAAACCTTGTTTCAAAAATCCTATCGTTGTTAAATAGTTCATTTTTAACATTGTAAGTAGCTTAGCGTTGTAAATACGCATTTTCGGGACTATACCCCTTTTTTAGGTATACACTACACCTAAAAGGAGTATATATGAATTTTTTAAAATGCATAGCGCTCGCAATTGGATGTATTTCCTTATTATTAATGTGGTATTCTTATTTCTTTTTATAAAAACCTTGGTGTCTTATACTATCTCGTTGTAAAAAATATTGCGAATATAAAAGGACACATTTTATGTCTCTTTTTATATATAAACCTAATACAACACAATATCATTTGTTTTGTATTACAAAAAGAAAAACTATTACAATCGGTCGCTAATGCACCATAATTAAAAACAGAGTTAAAAGACTCAAAAACCCTTAGCGCTGGAAGCCATTGTGACGGCTTGTACTACTTTCTTAAAAACATTATATGTAGACATTTCTAGTGATGAATAATAAAAAGAGATACCAGGTTGAACAAACAAAACATTTACTATATGTATAATTTTCACTTTTTAAATGTAGAGTACGCACAAAAATAACAAGAATAGAGCTATATTTATAGTACGTATAAATATTAGCTCTATTCTTCACAGGTGCAACAGGAGGAACAGGAATCCTCCTATACCTTATATATATGTTTCATTATGAAATTTGTGAATAAAATTTTCTTTTTTTGCTGTATATATTTAACTTTATTATTGTTATTTTTCTCAAAAGCAAAAAATCTCCCTCTTCTTAAGGTTCTGGTGCAAAAACTTCAAGGTAATTACAAGTAATCTCTAAATCTTAGACATACTGATACTATTACTCTAAAAAGGTGTATGATCGGTATGGAAAAGAAAAATTGGTTCAAATGGAAGCACTATCAGCCTGATATTATCTTATTAACGGTAAGATGGTACCTACGGTACAACCTAAGTTTTCGTGATTTGGTGGAAATGATGGAGGAACGGGGTTTATCCATTTCTCATACAACGATTATGCGTTGGGTTCATCAGTATGGTCCTGAATTGGACAAACGGATCCGACGTTACCTCAAACAAATAAATGACTCTTGGAGAGTCGATGAAACATATATCAAAGTAAAAGGTCAATGGGTGTACCTATATCGTGCTGTTGATTCGAAAGGAAACACAATTGATTTTTTCCTAAACAAAACAAGAGACCAGAAGGCTGCAAAGCGCTTTTTCAAGAAAGCTTTGCGGTCTTTTCATGTTTTAAAGCCACGTGTTATAACAGTCGATAAGAACCCAGCTTATCCTATAGCAATTGAACAGTTGAAAAAAGAAAAAAGCATACCTGATGGTATGCAACTTAGACAACAAAAGTACTTGAATAACATAGTAGAACAAGATCATCGCTTTATAAAGAAGCGAATCCGTTCTATGCTAGGGTTCAAATGTTTTGACACAGCTACATCCATTCTTTCTGGAGTAGAAGCCATGCATATGATTAAAAAAGAGCAGCTTGATTTACGGGACCAGTCTGTCCAAAATCAGAAAGAATTCATCCATCAATTGTTTGGACTTGCAGCATAAGATACGATTCCGTTAGGAATATATGTGCTTTATTCTCCTATATTTTATTTTTGCACCAGAATCCAAAATAGTTATTTAAATAAAAAGAGCGCTTTTTAAGGCGCTCATTGACCAAGAGTTATATAGAAAAAAGGTGCACATCATATTGTATGTATGTTTTTTATGGATGTGCAGTTTTTATACAAAATCCTTATTTGAATGGCGAAAAAAAGACAACAAACGGAGGGCTTGTTGTCTCAAAAAAAGTGGAATGGCACTAAAATATTAGTTTAAGATATAACAGGTTATTTAAAGTATATGAATTACGTATAAAAATATACAGTAGAAATTAAGCAAAATTAAAGAGCGCTTTCTAAGGCGCTCTATGATCAAAACTAATATTGAAAAAGAATACCACATGATATCGTATTTATGCTTCTTAGGATAGTGCGGATTTAATACAAAATAGTTATTTACTAGCAAATGTAAAGAGCACACTAATAAGTATGGTCTTTGAAAGGTAGGAATCTATGAGTGGAGAGTCTCCATGCAATAACATATGCTTGTACAGCTTAAATGTGACAAATTTTTAATAAAAATGCTATTTGATATGTAAAAGTTAGAGCACTTTGGAAAGTGCTCTGTAAAGGCTATTTATTCTAAAAAGAGAGGGCAGAAGATATCATATGGGGTTATTTTTAATTAAGTGTGTCTCTTTTGCACAAAAATTGCATTGTGTAGAAATGAGAAAACTAAAAAAGAACACCATGCACAAGTGCTCTTCAAGATAGGAGGTAACTCTATGAGCTGAGTTTAGGTTAGAAGTATATGGTGTGAAAAAGAAATAAGGACAAAATTTTATAATCAGACTAATAAAAAAGAGTAGCTAGCAAAAGCTAACTACTTCATGCATAAGAAGAATACAATGGTCATTCATATTTCAACTTGGTGTATCTATAGCATTAACATATTTTTGGAATTTATTCAGCCAGTAAACATCGCAGTACTGTCTTTAAAGGATATGTAATTCGGCACAATTTCATGGGAAAACTAATATGGCTGTTAGCATACCTAAAATAAAAGGGAATCAATGTTACGATTCCCTTCTTTCACTATTGCCTCCGTTAGTAAACAAAATGACTGCTCTTGTTGAGCAATCGTATCCTTCTAACTGTTACTCTTTAGGCAGTGAATTAAAGTTTGGGAGAGTATTTCTTAATCCATCAAATACCTGTTGTACTTTGTCAAGTTTCTCTTGATCTGAGAATCTTGACAAATCATCTACTGAACTAACTCGAATACATAATGGACCAATATTTAACTGAATCAATCCCAACAATACTACCGTAGTCGTACAAGGAATGTTTATACATAGTAAATCACTATCTTCACAAACAGTGCCTTCTGAACATGTAGGGCATTCTTCTGTTTGTTGTATCGCTACATTTTTCGCGGGATCTTTTCTCCTTTCTATAAAGATATTACAATATGCGAAAGAAATACCCTATCTGACATGGACAAGCATCCTTTTTTAGTTAAAGGGGTATCTGGTAGTTTATTAATTCATTCTTTAATTAACATGCAACTGTTAGTTCAATTGAATGTATGAATGAATAAGTTTTTTAAAAATAATTCACGAGATAATAATATTACGAAGTGTAGGAGTGAAACCCTCATTTAGGGATGAAAATTAAATTTTATAATGTAAAACCCAAAAATAGAATAGGGTTTTTATCGTATTACTTTACGTTTGAAATGCTCAAATAACATTATATTTACCCTTTTTAGGTTTGCGTTTTCTATGTTTATCACCTAATGTTCATTGGAAATTCCATAGTTTTCTTAATTTTTTGGTGCATCAATCTAATAAAAATAAAAGAGCAGTTAGCAATAGCTAACTGCTTAGCCCCAGGGAAGGGAGAGGAGCGATTTGTTAGGTCTAAGGTTGAAATAAGGGTTTTAGATATTAAGACCTAAATATAGTATGGATTTCAATTTAAAAGTTATGCATATAAACTGTATTCGTGCAAAAAATGGTTAACAAACAAAGCAGCTAGCTAATTAAGCTAACTGCAATGTTCTTAGTACTTTCTCTAAAGGATATGTGATTCGCACAATTTCATGAGAAAACTAAAATAGCTTTTAGCTTACCTATAGTATCTACAATTTGTGGAAATTAATTCTTGAATTTTATAATAAAGGACCAATGAAAATAAGATAGCAGACAGTTGGTAAATGAACTGCCTGCTAAATGAACGAACAAATGTGATTTGGAAAGATTGAGCTACATCTGTAATAGCTCATGAGTAGTATAGGTAGAAACTTAAAAGTTTATTCATCGGGTAAAGTGAATTGAAAAACTTCATATTGCACGACAAAGTAGCTAGCTCAATTAGCTAACTACTTGTTGTACAAAAGGAAATTAGGCCCTACAAGTAAATGATATGTAACTTTTAGTTACAGCTATAGTATAAGCAGAATTAAAAATATTATGTGGGAGTGAAAATGAGTTTAGTAAAAATCTCATTTTGTAAAGTTCAAGTGCATCCAACAGGAGAATAACCAAAGGATGCATTTGAACAGTAAATTTGTTATTAGAAATTTTGGTCATGTATACACATAACTAATGTTTGGTATGGGTTTAAATATAACAAAGTATGCAAAAGAGCAGCTAGCAAAAGCTAACCGCTCCATACAAGGAGATACAGAGAAAACTACTTTAAATGAGTTCTGGCTAACAGCCTATCTACAGTATTGACGGAATATTGAGTTTTATCCAGGGGTAGATGTATTTAATGAAGAATATAGCCCACCATATTCCGAATAATGCAATCCAACCAATGCTAAGTAATATGCATTTCAAAATTTTCATAATTATTCTTTTTAGATATAAATTGCTCAATGAAGATGGATTTTATAAATTTGTAACAAAATAATCCTTTTCTAATAAGGAAGTTACTAAAATATGAGAAAAGCACAAGCTGGAGCTATATTACTTCGACTGAATAAGAAAAAAGGTTGGATTATTCCGCCTCCATTACATGTTCTACAATCAGATCAAGCATAATACCTAAATAAAATTTAATCTATTCTTTATGATTGTTGCAGTGAGGTTGTCTAGGGAAATAAAGGCTATTAGTAAATTTAAATAAGTGGCAGAGTTGTGACCGCTTTTTGGCAGGATATGTGCCGGTTGTTTTGGGATTAGCGTGTTATATTTGTATTGTGAGTAGTGGTAGAAAATAAACCTCACAATGTTGTTGCGTGATTTTCTAAATGGTCCGATTATATGGTAACACAGATTCGAAGCCCATTTTCGATGGTGTATGATTGAATATACCGGTTGAGAGAGGAGGGCATCTGTTTAAGATGGCCTCTTTTTTATGTATGGAGTATGATAGTTTTTTTTGGACACCACTTCTAAGAATAAAACATACTGTATAGTAACAGTTGTAATTTGTTCACTCCTGTTTTAGAGGAAGAATAACTAAAGAATAAGAGGGCCCATACGGATGTGTAGGCCCTCTTATTATGTTGCTACAGTCGTAGAAGATGTCGGTGCGAATTGTACAATTTCTAAAATGACTGGTGTGCCTGTTAAGATTGTCCCTGCTCCGGCCGGAACGGTAACAATTAATGATCCCACACCTGTCGCACCTGGTGTATATGCTGAAATACCTTCCATTTGTAATACGCCGTTTACATACACATTGAAATAACTATTATTTGCTGCCAAAGTAGGTAGGGTAGTGACAGCAGATCCGTCGTCTTGAAAGAAGCTTGCAGCGTCAATTGTTAAGCTATTTCCAGCAGTAGTGGGAGCTGTGGTGACATAAAAGAAACGGGAATCATCAGGATTAGTCGTTGTTGTCGTTGAACCTGCGATAGCGATTTTCATCAGTTGTAATGCCATAAATTAACCTCCTGTTCTTGGAATAATTTGTCCACACCATAGTATATGCAGAAGGATTAGCTGTGTTCATCTCAAAAAAGTTTGATGAATTGTATGGTAATGGGAGTATGTGCAAGGGGAGGGGTTTCTGACAATAATGTTAATTTCCCACTTTCCACTTGATACGTATTTAATGGTTGAATGACTCCGTTAATAAATAAATTGAAATAAGATACTTCTACAGGAGAAAGGATAGAGGAGCTATTATATTCACTCAAGCCATCAGAATTGGTATAAATAAACTGATCTTGTTTGGCAATTGCATGATACATGATATTTTCGACGGATTTATGTGTGGGTAAAAGTATAGAGAGAGGCCGTTTTGGACTACAGTCAGGGTATCTGCTTTTATAATTCATAAGAAACTCCTTTCACTCCAGATAACATATTGTATGATAGGTTTTCAAAGACATGTATAGTGTATTTATCTAAATGGATGATAATTTTCTAAAGTTGTATGATGTAGTGTCTGATAAGGAGATAGTCATTGAAGTACTTTATAAGAGGGAGTTTGGGGCAGAGACGAAGATTGCAAAATCAGTAAAAGAGGAACATTAGTGTGTTAGGTAAAACAATTGATGAATTCTTGAAAAGTAAGGAGTGAGGTAGATGCAATTAACTAAGCTTGAGAAAGCAATTGCTATTGGTACAATCCTTTCCGCTGTTACTGAAGAAGAACTTAAAGAGTATGTTGCTTTAGAAAAGTTACAGTTACTTGTTAAAGAGATTGATGTATTAGCTGGAAACACAACACCAAATGTAAAGAAAGAAGCTGATATTAGTTTAATCAATAAACTAATCGATTCATTCTTAGAAGAAAGCAAATTGGTCGAGAGCAATGAAACAATACAAAACTAAACAACAGAAGTGTAAGTTCTATGATAGCGGTGAATGGAAAAGACTTCGCGAACAAGTAAAGAAAAGTGATAACTATGAATGCCAAGAGTGTAAGCGTAACGGTCATGTTCAAACTGATACCAATGAGTACAGCGAGAGTGCAAAGCGTAAGAAAATACAACTCGTTGTCCATCATATAAAAGAACTCGAACATCATCCGGAACTTGCATTAGAAATAGACAATCTCGAAACAGTATGTGTGGATTGCCATAATAAAGAATAGCTCATGAATAGTATTGATATTACAGATTTAGTCGAAGTTGAAAAAGTAGAAAGATACATTGATCTTGTGAAAGCATTTAGAAAAATAAATAAAACTATTAATAAAGAAGGCGAGTCCGTAACGATAAAAAACGGTTCTCAAGTTTTTGTTAAAGCCCACCCTCTTATAAGTGAGAGGAATAAAA
>Ga0209025_1004692_pt1 | contig 11665 bp, 10 predicted proteins | sample AraplaMF_Col_mLB_FD_184256 | JGI IMG/M metagenome (GOLD analysis project Ga0209025, IMG submission 184256) | Arabidopsis root microbial communities from the University of North Carolina, USA - plate scrape MF_Col_mLB (SPAdes) (version 2) | ecosystem: Host-associated > Plants > Roots > Endosphere... | reverse complement strand
TTACAAATTTAGACAATACAAAATGAATGAAAAGCAAGTTTTATCCACAAATTGTGGATAAAACTTGCTAATTTGTGGACAACTTTGTGTATAGTTCTTTTTGATATACTAATACATTTTCATTCTTTATTGTATTTTGATAATGTTCCATTTCTTTAATATGAAGCGAAACATCTTCCTCATCTGTTGGTTGAAATCCTAATAAAAGGAATAAGTCCTGAACAACATTTTGCTTAGTTAACAAATAAATTTGAGAGATCATTTCCTCTTTTAGTTTATCAAGAACACTTTGTAAAAAGACTACCATATGCTGTGAATAAATGGTAGGTGCAACGACTAATGATCTTAATAGTGCTTCATTTTTATACTGTTCATAACCAATTACTGCCTGAGCCGTTCCTACCTCGTCCTCCAATATAAAAAAGGATTCTTGTTGTTCTTGAAGCCCATTTGTAGAAAGTCCAGCTTGTCCTAAAAAAGAAAAAATCGTTTCAAAATCTGATGGTAAAGATGATCTTATTTTCATGAAAGAACCTCCCTAATATGCTTGTAATAACTTATGCACATAGGGAGATTACTAGAACTAAAATAATTGTTTGAACATGTGGACAAAAAAGCTTTCAACTTTAATATCTTCTTGTTCAACCGTTGGAACCACAGCTACCTCTACAGCTTCTTTAGTCGATTCTTCTTGAATACTAGATTCAACTTCAGTAGACGGTTCTTTTTCATTAGATTCTTCTTTTAAATATGAAAATCCTTTACCTTCCTCTGGTTCTTCAATCTTTGTTTCTTTTTCAACTTTTTGCTGTGCTTGAAGCGAATCAACAGTTGCATCACCATTTGAAAAATCTAAAAAACATAATGGAGGAAATAACACACACCACCAGTTTGCACCTTCACCAGCACCTAGTTTAATTAGTACGGCTTCATAGTCACCTGCTGGGTACAAAAAGCTACCATATAGCTTTGTTGGAAACTTTACTTTCTTAGAATACGTAATCGTAAAATTTTGCTTAGAACCTTCTTCTTTTAAAACGCGTTGGACTGTTTTCTCTAAATCTGGTATATGGCTTTGAATGACTTTTTGTCCTTCTTCAAAGCTAGTCAAATCCTTAACCCAAGTATTAATCTGAGCATTAACTTCATCTCTTACTTTACGTTTTAATGCCTGATCTCCACTAGAATCACTATTTGCTAGAATTCGTAAACGTACCGCCTTCTTAGGAATCACAACCATTTCATTACCTTTTGCGTTTGTATCTTGAAGTGGCACTAGAACAGACGAACTGATTAACAATATAATAAATAAAGAAATTATTTTATAAGTAGTTTTCATTTTTGATTTTGCTTTATATCTTCTCATTTTATCTCCACCATCCCTCTAGGAAATAGTTTAGACAAAATGATAAATTCTTAAACACTAGTATTCTATTTTTTTGTATCTGAACTGATTGCATGCCTAACCGATTTCTTCTTAGGCTTGATTAAATCATTTTTTATATATTCAATGATGAGCTCTGCAACATTTATTCCAGTACATTTCATAATCGCTTTCATATGAGCATTAGAGTTTACTTCACAAACTATCGCCTCGTCATTCTCACCAAACAAAAGGTCAATGCCAGCAAAGTCTACTCCTAAAATTTTTGCACATCTTAGTGCAAGTTCTTTTTGAGACTCAGTCGGCTCGTATGCAGATGCATCCCCACCTAACTCAGCATTGGCACGAAAATCTGTTTCAGAACTACGGAGCATAGACGCGACCACACGATCTCCAACGACATATAGACGCATATCTCTTCCCTTACTAGATTCAATAAACTCTTGGTAAAGATGAGGCACATATTGTAATTCATCTACTTTTTTTAGAAATTCTTCGCGATTATGAATTAAATACACTTGCATCCCAAAAGAACCATAAGATTCTTTTAGGACAAATGGATAACCTAACTCTTGCTCAACGACATCATAAAAAGAGTAGTCCGTAATTTTACAACTTGGATAAACTAATGGAGCATTTATCGTTTTAGGCATTGGCACTTCATATTCAGATAAAATTTGGTATGTTAATGACTTATTATCACAATTTTTAATAGCTACTGCAGAATTATATACCTTAAATCCCATAATCTCTAAATGACGTGCTAAAGCTGTATCTTTGTCCCAGTATATAATAAAATCTGGCTTTTCTTCACTGTATAATCCTTTTAAAATAGGCTTGCCCTTTTCAATAACAGGGACCAGCTCATGATGCTTTACTAATTTTGTATTTAGACCTTTACTTGCACAAATATCTTGCAAATTAAAGAATAAATCCATAAATTTCGAGGACGTAACATGTCCATTGTAGACAATCCAGCCATTTAAACTTGTCATATACTCACTCAACTTTCTTAACGAAATCATTAAAATGTAAGTTTAGTAATTTATTTCATCATATATACCATACGATCTTTGCCGTTAATATCAAAGACAACTTCAACTTGTGCGTGATTAAAGGTGTTTCTCAATATCGTTGCAACGGGTTCACCTTGTCCAATTCCTACTTCAAAAGCTACTAATGCTTTATGATTTAAAACTTTAGGTAAATCTGTTGCAAATCGACGATAAAAATCAAGTCCATCTTCTCCGCCAACAAGCGCGCGATATGGCTCATGCTCTTTTACAACCTCATCTAATTGCAACCAATCCTGGTGAGGTATATATGGAGGATTCGAAACGACAATATCGACTTTTTTGTTTTCATCTATAAAATAATTTAATAAATCATTATGAAGAAAATTGACATTCGCCCCTAAATGAAGAGCGTTTTGCCTAGCAACCTCAATTGATTCCTCCGCAATATCAACAGTATGAACTGTAAGTTGTGGATTTTCAAGAGCCAGTGAAATAGCAATTGCTCCACTACCTGTACCTACATCAACCAACTCTAAATGATCCATTCGCTCCCAATGCTTATGAATACGTTCAAGGACACCTTCAACTAATTCTTCAGTTTCTGGCCTCGGAATTAACACTTCATTATTTACAATAAATTTTCTACCGTAAAAATATTCGTATCCAATTAAATATTGAATTGGTTCACCTTCAATATGTTTTTGTATCATTTCTTGAAATTTCAACCAATGCTCATCTTTTAAATCTTCTCTCATATTAGACAGTAATTGCGTTCGGTTATAATCTAAAATATGCTTTAATGCTATTTCGCCCACATTTTCATCTCGTCCGTGTCTTTGTAAAAAAAGAGAAGCCCATTTTAGGGCTTCGTATATCTTTGTTGTCATTATTGACTTTGTTCCATTCTTTTTGCTTGATCATCCATAATTAATGCATTAATGATTTCGTCAATCTTACCTTCGACGATTTGATCAAGCTTTTGAATTGTTAAACCAATTCGGTGGTCAGTAACACGGTTTTGTGGGTAGTTATAAGTACGAATACGTTCAGAACGATCACCTGTTCCAACTGCTTGCTTACGGTTTTGATCGTACTCTGCTTGAATTTCTCGTTGGAATTTATCATAAACTCTTGCACGAAGAACCTTCATCGCTTTTTCTTTATTTTTAATTTGTGATTTTTCATCCTGACAAGATACAACCGTATTTGTAGGAATATGCGTTAAACGAACTGCGGACATCGTCGTATTTACTGATTGTCCTCCAGGTCCACTTGAAGCAAATGTATCTACACGAATATCTTTATCATGGATTTCAATTTCAACTTCTTCAGCTTCTGGTAAAACAGCAACAGTTGCCGTAGAAGTATGAATACGTCCACCTGATTCCGTTTCAGGTACACGTTGAACTCGGTGAGCTCCATTTTCAAATTTTAACTTCGAAAACGCGCCCTTACCATTAATCATAAAGATAACCTCTTTAAAGCCACCTAATTCTGTGTAGTTACCTTCAATAATTTCTGTTTTCCAACCATTTACCTCTGCAAATCGGCTGTACATACGGTATAGTGTCGCGGCAAATAAAGCTGCCTCATCTCCACCCGCTGCACCACGAATCTCAACGATTACGTTTTTATCGTCGTTAGGATCCTTTGGAATTAGTAATATCTTTAATTGCTCTTCAAGCTCTTTTGATTCTGCTTCAAGTTCATTTAGTTCTTCTTTTACCATTTCACGCATATCAGCATCAAGCTTATCTTCAAGCATTGCTTTTGCGTCTTTAATCTGTTCTTTTACAGATTTGTACTGACGATAGGCATCAACTGTTTCTTGAATATCTGACTGCTCTTTAGAGTATTCACGTAACTTCTTTGAATCGTTTATAATTTCAGGATCACTTAATAATTCATTTAATTTATCGTAGCGATCTTCTACTGCTTGCAATCGATCAAACATAACTTTCACCTCGACATTTTCGTCTTAATATAGTTACTTTATAATATTTGTTGATTTTTACTCAAGAATGCTTAATTTTCCGCATTATTCATTATCATTTTAAGTCGATTACCAAATAATCATATTAAATAACAAATAAGATAGTGCCAGAAAAAATCAAACTTAATCGTTTTGGTTTTGGAATGCTGGTTCTGTTCGATGAGAATTTGTAGGTACTTCGTGACAGTGGCGACATCTTGGCTCATAAGATTCAGATGCTCCTACTAAAATAATAGGGTCCTCAAATAAAGCCGGTTTACCATTAATTAATCTTTGTGTTCTACTTGCCGGTGAACTACAAACCGCACATACTGCATTTAATTTTGTTACATGCTCAGCAATGGACATAATTTCAGGTACCTTTCCGAATGGTAACCCTCTAAAATCCTGATCAAGACCTGCGCAAATTACTCTTTTACCCATATTGGCTAATTGCTGAACAACGTTAAATATTTCATCATCAAAAAATTGAATTTCATCTATTGCTACAACCTCAACCTCTTCTGTTACATACTTAAGAATTTGAGATGAGTGTGTTAATGCATAAGCAGGTACCTTCATACCAGTGTGAGACACAACTTCAACTTCACTATATCGGTTATCAATCGATGGTTTAAATGTTACACAACTTTGTTTAGCAAACTGTGTACGACGAACACGGCGGATCAACTCCTCTGATTTACCAGAAAACATACTCCCGCAAATCATCTCTATCCAACCATTTTTTCTCATCATAAACATTAAGAGTCTCACCTTTCCAAATCAATTCTATGTCTAATTACGTTATTTTTTATCTTTAAGATCTTTCATGTAAGTATTCAATTTATTTATATAAAAATTCTTTTTATGAATTAAATTATTATGTTAAAGGACTATAAATGCGTAAAAAAAGCAGGCAAAGTAGCAATAACTCGCCTGCTTTTCATCTTTATTACCTTAAGACTTAAGACCGTATTTTTTGTTGAAACGTTCAACACGTCCTGCAGCGTTAGCAAATTTCTGACGACCAGTGTAGAATGGGTGAGAATCAGAAGAAACCTCAACTTTGATAAGAGGGTAAGTGTTACCATCTTCCCATTCGATTGTTTCGCTAGAATATTTTGTAGATCCGCTTAAGAACTTGAAGCCAGTGTTAATATCCATAAACACGACTTTCTTGTAATCAGGATGAATATTTGCTTTCATGTTTTTCATCTCCTTCCGCCCTGAAATCCTTGAAATCAGAGTTATCAAATCATGTGTATACCACATAATTTACATTTAACATACAAATGAAATTATAGCAACTAACCCGGGAGAATGCAACCCACTATTTTTCAAATAGGATGCCTATATCTACCAACTATTTATTAGTAACTGGTGTTTTTTTACTTTCTTCTGTCATTGTGTTAAAGAATTCTTCATTCGTTTTTGTTTGACGAAGCATTCTAAAATATCTTTCAACAAAATCAGGTATATCTGACATAGTCTTCCTCATTAGCCACAACTTGTCTAAATGATCTTTAGGGATTAGCAGATCCTCTTTACGAGTACCAGATCTACGTATATCAATAGCTGGGAATATTCTACGTTCAGCTAGTGAACGATCTAAGTGCAGCTCCATATTCCCTGTTCCTTTAAATTCTTCATAAATAACATCATCCATACGTGAGCCTGTGTCAATTAATGCCGTAGCTAGAATCGTTAAGCTACCACCTTCTTCAATATTACGGGCTGCACCGAAAAAGCGTTTTGGACGGTGGAATGCAGCTGGGTCAATTCCTCCAGATAATGTACGACCACTTGGTGGAATGACTAAGTTGTATGCACGAGCTAGACGAGTAATACTATCCATCAGTATGATGACATCTTTTTTATGTTCTACTAATCTCATAGCACGTTCAAGAACTAACTCAGCTACTTTAATATGGCTATCAGGTGTTTCATCAAATGTTGAGCTAACAACATCGCCTTTAACCGAACGTTCAATATCCGTAACTTCCTCAGGACGTTCATCAATTAGTAATACAATTAATTCTGCTTCCGGATGATTAGTTGTAATACTATTTGCAATTTCTTTTAATAATTCTGTTTTACCTGCTTTTGGTGGGGCAACAATTAGACCACGTTGACCGAATCCTACTGGGGCAATCATATCAATAATACGAGTTGAAAACTTCGCTGGGGTTGTTTCAAGCTTCATTTGTCTATTTGGATATAATGCAGTTAGGCCAGGGAAATGAACGCGCTCTTTTGCGTTTTCAGGATCATCACCATTAACCGCTTCCACTTGTAGTAAGCCAAAATATCTTTCATTCTCTTTTGGTGGACGTACTTTTCCAGAAACTTTATCACCATTACGCATGTCAAATCTTCTAATTTGAGATGCAGAGATATAAATGTCTTCTGAACTTGGTGAATAATTGATTGGACGTAAAAATCCGTATCCCTCAGAAGGAATGATTTCTAGTACACCTTCCATGAATAATAATCCATCTTTTTCTGCTTGTGCTTTTAAGATGGCAAATATTAATTCTTTTTTTGTCAATTTGCTGTAATACGAAATCTTCATTACTTTCGCATGTTCATACAAATCTTTTAACTTCATGTTTTCTAATGCAGAGATTGTTAAACTCATACAACACCACTCTTTACTTTTATTCAATCATATAAGGATTATCTTAATTCGGAAGGTTATTTAGAAGGTTTTTTGAAGGAAACTTACATAAAGTAACTTATTCTTTAGTGTAACCTTTTCCCCTAAAAATATTCTAAGTAATTAGAATTAATAGGTTTACTATCTATTGAGATTATAATTCGAAAGGGTTTTTTATGCCAACTATTTTTCTATCTGATAAATTAACAACTCTTTCCTTTTGAAAATAAAGGAAAGAGTTGTTATATCAGTATATTCTTAAATGCTAGTATTTGATAAAAGAAGTATGTTGATTTCCGCTTCAGGATGCTCGCTTTCCATGGGGCGTGAGTTGAGCCTCCTCGGCGCGATGCGCCTGTGGGGTCTCAACTTTCCCGCATCTCCCATAGGAGTCGAGCATCCTTCCGCTACAATCAACTTCTTAAAAAGATTATACTTAATCAGTGCTTATTTTTAAAGAAAGATGTTAACTGATTCAACTTCAGAATACTTACTTTCCGTAGGAGCGTGAGTTAAGCCTCCTTTAGTGCAATGCACCTGTGGGTCTCAACTTTCCCGTATCTCCCATAGGAGTCGAGCATCCTTCCGCTACAATCAACTTCTTAAAAAGATTATACTTAATCAGTGCTTATTTTTAAGAAAGATGTTAACTGATTCAACTTCAGAATACTTACTTTCCGTAGGAGCGTGAGTTAAGCCTCCTTTAGTGCAATGCACCTGTGGGTCTCAACTTTCCCGTATCTCCCATAGGAGTCGAGCATCCTTCCGCTACAACCAACTTCTTAAAAAATTAAAAACAATAATCAATGCTTATTTTCTAAGATAAAAATTCGTTGATTTCCACTTCAAAATGCTCAATTTCCTTAGGAGTGTGAATTGAGCATCCTCAGCGCAATGCACCTGTGGGGTCTCAACTTTCCCGCCATCTCCCATAGGAGTCGAGCATCCTTCCGCTACAACCAACTTCTACTTTTATGTTTTAAAGTTCCTTACTTAATAACCAAGTTAGGTTTTTTATTTAGGCTGTGACGACCGTCTACGAAGCGAACTGTGCCTGATTTAGCACGCATTACTAGTGAATGAGTTGTTCCTACATTCCCTTTGTATTGAACGCCTTTTAATAGTTCACCGTCTGTTACACCTGTTGCTGCAAAGATTGCGTCATCACCTTTAACTAGGTCATCCATATATAGTACACGATCAGGGTCTTCAATACCCATTCGTTTACAGCGAGCAATCTCTTCTTCATTTTGTGGTAATAACTTTCCTTGAAGTTCTCCACCTAAACATTTTAATGCAACGGCTGAGATTACCCCTTCAGGCGCACCACCGCTACCAAATAATATATCTACACCAGTGTGATCAAAAGCTGTATTAATTGCTCCCGCTACATCTCCATCATTAATTAATTTGATTCGAGCACCAGCTGCGCGAATTTCTTCAATTAATTTTTCGTGGCGTGGTCTATTTAAAACTGTCGCTACAACTTCATTAATGTTTTTACCTTTAGCGTTTGCCACAGCAGTTAAATTCTCAAGTACTGTTGCATTGATGTCGATTTTCCCAACCGCTTCAGGGCCTACTGCAATTTTTTCCATGTACATATCTGGCGCATGCAATAAATTACCATGATCTGCAATTGCGATAACTGCTAATGCATTCCATCCACCTGAAGCTACGATATTTGTACCTTCTAAAGGATCAACTGCTACGTCTACTCTAGGTCCGTAGCCATTTCCAAGCTTTTCACCAATGTAAAGCATTGGAGCTTCGTCCATTTCTCCTTCTCCAATAACAACAGTACCTTTCATTGGAATGGTATCAAATACGTCACGCATTGCTGTTGTTGCAGCATCATCTGCTTCATCCTTCTTACCAAGACCCATCCATTTTGCTGAAGCAAGTGCAGCTGCTTCTGTAACACGAACTAACTCCATTGATAAACTTCTTTCCACTTCAAACTCCCCCTTTGATGAAATGCGAAGTCGCACTAGCAAACTCTATGTGATATAAAGATCCATGAAAAGAGCATGCTTTTCTTTTACACTTTAGTTTTAAAACTGTAAGAGCTTTCCGACATCATTATACAACGAAAACTATGTATTCGTCTGATTAAATTAAAATGAAACTCAAAGAAAAGCGTTCATTACGCATTTTTTAGTTGTTCTACTTCTTGCTGCGTTAACTGAACACGCCATACATTCGCACCTAGACCTAATAGTTTTTCAACTAAATCCTCGTATCCTCGATCAACATGCTCTAAACCAGTAAGTTCTGTTTTACCATCAGCGATCAAACCAGCGATCACCAAAGCAGCTCCAGCTCTTAAGTCACTTGCTTTTACTCGACCGCCTTGTAGTGCAGTTGGGCCAGATATTATTGCAGTACTACCTTCAACTTTGATTGTCGCACTCATTCGTCTCAGTTCATCTATATGTTTAAATCTCGCACCGTAAATTGTATCTGTTATTACCGCAGTGCCATTAGCTTTTGTTAATAAAACAGAAAAAGGCTGCTGTAAATCCGTAGGGAAACCTGGATATACTAACGTTTTAATATCAACTGATTTCAAAATTTTATTTGTTCCAGTTACAATAATCTGATCATCATTTGTATCAATTTGTATATTCATTTCTCTCATTTTCGCAATAAGAGATTCTAAATGATGTGGAATGACATTATCAACAACTACGCTATCGCCCTCTTTAACTGTAGCAGCTGCTAAAATAGCATATGTTCCTGCTTCAATTCGGTCTGGGATAATCGTATGGGTACATCCAGATAACGATTCTACGCCATCTATTCGAATTACATCCGTTCCTGCACCTTTGATTTTAGCGCCCATGCTTGTTAATAACGTAGCTACATCTACAATTTCAGGCTCCTTTGCAGCATTTTCTATAACAGTTCTACCGCTCGCTAGCACTGCTGCTAACATGATATTGATTGTTGCCCCTACACTTACTACATCTAAGTAAATTCGAGCTCCCTTTAATTCTTCTGCTCGTAAATAAATTGCACCTTGTTCGTTCGTCACTTTTGCACCAAGTGCCTCAAAACCTTTTATGTGTTGATCAATTGGTCTTGGACCTAGATAACATCCTCCTGGCAAACCAATAACAGCTTGCTTAAATCTACCTAACATTGCCCCCATTAAATAATAAGAAGCACGTAATTTCTTAACCTTTCCACTAGGAAGTGGCATAGCGACCATATTTGATGGATCAATCATAATCTTTTCATCTGACATTTCTACTTGACCACCAATTTCCTCTAACAGGTCGCATAAAGTTTGAACATCAGAAATAGAAGGAACCCCTTCAAGTGTTACAGGTGAACTAGCTAAAATTGTTGCAGGAATTAATGCTACAGCACTATTTTTCGCGCCACTAACTCGAATTGTTCCTTTTAAAGGTATACCGCCTTCTAACACAAGCTTTTCCATAGTATACTCCCTTCTAAATGAGCAGAAGAAAACAGGGAGAGATGTAAGTAAAAATATCTCTTCTAATTCCCTAATTATTGTCTACCTATTTTCTCCAATTTTCTATTTCTCTAATCTTAGTTTATACGAGACGTGCTTACGAATGTAAAGTCTTTTGTTTAGACTTTCATACACTACATTCAATTAGTTCCTTCATCTCAAACTCGTAAATCATTCATATTAAATATATATATCACTTAACAATTAATGAAAATATTTAGATCCTAACAATATGTATATATCAGTTTCTTTAACCTGTTTTAAGATATTCTCTATATTCATTACGAAAACCTTCAACTATGCAATGAAGTATTCTCATAAAAATAACTAAAAAGAAAACCGCCTAAAAATATTTAGACGGTTTCATTATTTACAATATAACACAAATCATTCGAAAACTCTTTATATTATGCTTTGTTGCTAGTACCAAACTCACGAATTTTACCAGTAACTGTAGCGATAATCGCTTCACGTCCAGGTCCAATCACTTTACGAGGATCGTATTGGTTTAGATCTTTAGCAACGAATTCACGAACAGCTTTGTTAAAAGCAATTTGGTTTTCAGTATTTACGTTGATTTTCGCAGTACCACGCGCAATCGCTTTTTGAATTTGTTCAGTCGGAATTCCAGTACCACCATGTAATACTAAAGGTACATTTGTTTCTTTACCAACTTGTTCCATTTCGTCGAAACCTAATTTAGGCTCACCTTTGTATGGTCCGTGAACAGATCCTAATGCTGGAGCTAAGCAATCAATACCAGTGCGTTCAACTAGTTCTTTACACTCAGCAGGATCAGCATAGATGATGTCACCTACAACATGATCTTCTTGCCCACCAACTGTACCTAATTCAGCTTCAACTGAAACACCTTTTGAATGTGCATATTCAACTACTTTTTTAGTAGTTTCTACGTTTTGTTCAAATGGATCGTGAGAAGCATCGATCATTACAGAAGTGAAACCAGCATCAATTGCAGCTTTACATACATCAAAGCTTGAACCATGGTCAAGATGGATTGCAACTGGAACAGTTACTTTTAAATCAATTAATAGACCTTCTACCATTTTTACAACAGTATTAAATCCGCCCATATACTTTGCTGCACCCTCAGAAACACCAAGGATTACTGGAGATTGTTCTCTTTCAGCAG
>Ga0209025_1004691_pt1 | contig 11666 bp, 14 predicted proteins | sample AraplaMF_Col_mLB_FD_184256 | JGI IMG/M metagenome (GOLD analysis project Ga0209025, IMG submission 184256) | Arabidopsis root microbial communities from the University of North Carolina, USA - plate scrape MF_Col_mLB (SPAdes) (version 2) | ecosystem: Host-associated > Plants > Roots > Endosphere... | reverse complement strand
CCAAATAAGCTCCTTCAGCTTGATTGGCTGCGATTGCACCGCCCCACATAAAATCTTTAGGAAATTCTTTTAATGACTGTTTCATAGTATTCTCCTTTTTTATTGATTTTGTATGTATACCATATTATGAAAACGTATACTCCACAATATTTCTCAGAGATTCAGAAAGAAAGTAGCGGAGATTCTTATAAAAACAGAAAAATCCTGATAGTCATCTTGCAAAATCTCTACTCGAAATACCTTATTGGAACCTGGTGGACCTTATTTGTATTTGCTTTTATACAGCTTTTTAATAATAAAACAGACACCTTCGAAGGCCGATTGTGAACACAGAAAATATTCGATTATTGAGTAAAGGTATAAGCGCAAGTACATGTTCGCACCAAATAAAAAGCTACCTCGACATTAGAGCGAGGTAGCTCATTACAAAAATTGAACTATATTCTAGTTGTTGCATCTTTAAAACCTGTTGTATTTTCCGAACAACTGTTAAGGCAGTTTAGTATGAATGCCCGTGTACATTTAAATATAGATAGACCAAATCCTAAAGAAACTTCTTTAACTCTACACCAGTCATTTCTCTCCTATAATGTTGCTAATTTTATGTAGGACTACAGCTATTACAATGGGTAACAACACTAAAAAAAATCTAATTGTAGTAGTTAAAAACATATAAAAATGAAGGTTCACTACAGGTTATGTTATATATATCCCTTACTGTAACTGCAATGAATAAACTAACCGCAAGACAGGATCTTTACATACTTATATAAATATCTAAATTAAGAATTCTTTTTAATGCTAAGAGACGCGATGGCATCATGTAAGTGAATGGATTCTTCATTCTTGCACTCTACTTTAAATGCGTCTACCCACTCAAGCTCATAAAGATCTGCTGCTACAAGACGTACTACATCTTCTACGAATCGGGGATTTTCATAGGCCTGTTCGGTTACCATCTTTTCGTCTGGCCTTTTTAGTACAGGATGGATACATGCGCTAGCATTTGACTCAGCCGCATGTAACAGCGCTTTTTTCCAATCCAGCTCATCGTTATAGCTAGGTGAAAGCTGAACGTTCATTGTTACGTAGCCACGTTGATTATGAGCGCTGTATTCACTAATTTCTTTTGAACAAGGACATAATGTAGTGATTCCGCAGGTTAAGCTAACTTCGTTTTTGTACCCTTGTTCTTCATCGTAATTAATGATGATTTTTGCCTGTGCATGGTTAAGCCCTGTTAAGCCTGTTGCAGGCCCCTGACGTTCATAAAACCAAGGAAATTCAATTTGAAGACGAGCGTCTTTTTGATTGAGTCTTACAGCTAAGGCTCTAACAAAATCATGAAGGTTAGAAAAGTCTAATGTAAAACCTCGACTTCTATATTCCTCTAAATGTTCAACAAACCGACTCATGTTGGTCCCTTTTTTGTTAGACGGGATTCCTGAAGTTAAGGTAAATGTAGCAACGGTAGTTTGCTGCTTCGGGCATATAGAGCTATTTACAATGACAGGTTGTTTTATATTGCTAATTCCAACCTCGTCTAATGTAAATAAGAATGTATTTGTTTGATTTTGTAGATCTACCATTTCACTTTTGGTCGTGGGCTTAGTTTTTACAGTAGGAGGAACAGACCCAAACAATTTAAGTCTTTCTTCTTTTGGTGGTAATTTAATAGTCATGCTTTCACCCTATCCTAATAAGTTTATTAAAAAAATAAAGACTAATTATCTTTTTATATAAGAATTTTTATAAATCGTAACAATTACTATTTAAAGTTTAAATCTTATGATAGTACAGGTGGACAGAAAAAGCTAGTATTATTATAAAATAAGCTAACTAAATAAATTGCATTTCAACTAAATCCCTTTTCATGTCTTGCATGTATTTTGCATGTATTTAAGGCTTTTTCTTTTGGGTTTGCAGTCTAGGCAATAACCATCAAATTCTGACTCACCATAATCATCAAAAAAACATGAACTATCTATTTTAGATAGTTCGTGTTTTACTTTAGTAAAATTACTTATATCTCAGCCTCTTCTTACTTAATTTGCTGTTCTTGTTTCACTTTTAATAATTTATCAAATGCTTGCCAGGGCATTAATGCACAATTATGTCTTGCAGGCAGCTTATGAATATCTTTTAAACTAATCGCATCTTGTATTTGAGAATCTTCTGCTTCGCTTCCGAGTACGATCATATTTTTTATCAGATTAGAAATATCCTTGATTTCTTCTATTTTTTTGTCTTTTGCTATCATTGTAAACATCGATGAAGAAGCCATACTAATAAAACAACCTTCTCCTATAAAAGATATATCTTTCACTCTATCGTCTTTAATGACTGCATACATTGTCATAATATCTCCACAAGTAGGATTTTTATAATGTACTTTATGAGTGTGGGACTCTATCAATCTGTAGTTTCTTCTATTTTTCGCATGATCCATTATTATATGCTTGTATAAATGATCTAGGTTCATTTATTTCCTCCTTATATTTTTATAGAATACAATTTAATTATAAAAATTGAGGTTTTCTGACACGTTTTGTTCTACTTTAATTAGAACAAAACAACCTATCTCCCTTATTGGATAGATAAATTGTGAAGATTGCGTCTTTTTTATACAAGGCTTTTTTGCTTCGCACTTTCTTCTAAGCTTTTTAACTCTTTGTTTAACTTTTCTTTATCAAATTTTTCGCCAATAAAGACGAGATTGTTTGGAAAGAATTTTTTTTGTGGAAAAGAGTAAGGAATTCCATATGAATATTGAAATAAATGAGTATCTTCCTCACTTCCCACAAATTGCAAAAAACCTTTTATTCGATAAATAGTACCGGGCAGTTCTTTTATCCATTTTTCAAATTCTTCTTTTATAACTTTACCTTCAAATTGATAAGTCATCGTTTGGATATGCAGATGGTGATGAACGTGAAGTTCAGTATGACTACCAACAGAGGAATGAAAGGAATGATTAATTTCTTCTAAGGATGAAATATTGGCATATGTTGTTCTGCTCATTTGAGCCTTAGAATTAATCTCTCTTATTTCCTCTTGTAAAGATAATTGATCTTCTTTGCTCACTAAATCACTTTTATTTAGGATTAAATGATCGCTATATTTTATTTGTTCTAGAAGCAGCTTCTGAATCGATTTATTCAATTTCTTACGATCTTTCCATCTGCTTAAATCAATGACGCTAACAATAGACTTAACATCAAGATATGGCGCAATAATAGGGGATAAACAGGCGTCTAAAACTTCTAAAGGATGTGCAACTCCCGTTGTTTCTATGTAAATAACATCTGGCTCGTGCTGTTGGTACAGAGATAATAGCTGCAGTTCTAATTGATCCTTCATCGTGCAGCAAATACAGCCATTTAAAAGCTCTCTTAACGGCGTTTCTCTTCCAATAATATCTGTATCAACAGAGCGCTCTCCTATTTCATTTAATAAAACAGCCACTTTTCTCTTTCGTTTTTTCTCTTGCTCTAAAATAGTTTGTAATAAGGTCGTTTTTCCACTCCCTAAAAAGCCACCAAGTATATATATTTCGATTTGTTTCACGTATCTTCACTCATTTCTTCTTTTATATTTAATGTTTCGTTTCTTTCATATGACCTGAGCGTTTAATTTTAGTTTCAATATATCTTTCGTTATACTCTGTCGTTTCACACCATACCGGAATTCTTCTGTTAATCTTAATTCCTCTATCTACCCTCATCTAAGAAGATTTTACTTCCTGTAGCATTCTTTTGTCCCTGATATTTTCCCCTATAAGGATTAACGGTCGATTGATCCATTTCCGCAAATACTAATTGACAGATTCTCCATCCTTTAATTAGCCTTATCGGAAGGCGGTTAGCATTATATAGTTCAAGAGTAATTTGTCCTTCAAACCCTGGATCTACCCAGCCGGCATTTTGGATAAACAACCCCATTCTGCCTATAGAGCTTCTGCCTTCTACAAAAGCAGTGAGATCGTTGGGAAGCTTAATATATTCCAATGTAGTTGCCAGCAAGAAAGAATGCGGGGGGATAATTATTTCATCACTTTTTAAGTGTTCATATTTGATTTCTTGATCTAAAGACATAACACCTATTTGATGCTCTTCAATCTTTAAATAGCTAGATCCTATTCTTAGATCCACTGAAGCAGGTTGGATTTGATTATCCGTTAATGGTTCAATATGTAATTGTTTGTCTTTTATTTTCTGCTCGATAGTTTTATCAGATAAAATCATCATATTCTCGCTTTCTTTACGTTTTATTATAAAAACCAATCATTACACCTTATGAAGAATAAGCAGGTTAAAAAGTATTAACCTGCTTCCTTAGATTGCAGTATAATCAAACCTTTTGACACTTTAGAAGCTACAGATGAGACAAGATATTTTCTACTACGCCTGTTGTAAATTCCAAGTGAAGGAATCTGTAAACTTACTCCAATCCTCTTCCAGCTCTTCCTCTGTTAGAAGACATTGATCTAATTGCTTTTCAATTTTATCTTGTTCTAAATCCACACCGATAAATACTAATTTGGTATGACGGTCACCAAACTGATCATCCCATTCATCCAATAAATGCGGATTTTGTTTAATAATTTGCTCTTGTTGGTTTCTTGGCAAGGAGGCAACCCAATAAGAAATAGGCTCAATACTTACAGATGGTCCAGCTTGAGACATTAAAAGCGCTACATTATTTCTGCTAGCGCACCATGCAATCCCTTTAGCTCTCACTATTTGCTTTGGCATTGAATAAACCCATTCAGTAAAACGTTCTGAATGAAAAGGCCTTTTTATGTCATAGACAAAAGAACTGATTCCATATTCCTCTGTTTCAGGTGTATGCGCATGATGGCCTTCATCGAGTTCCTTTATCCAGCCAGCCGAAGCGCTCGCTTTATCGAAATCAAATAAGTTCGTATTTAAAATTTCTCCTAAATCAACTTGTGAATGAATAGCACGAATAATTTTAGCACTAGGTTGTAATGTTCTTAGTACGTTCTCTAATTTCAGCAGCTCACCTTCTGTTACGAGGTCACATTTGTTTAGAATGAGAACATCACAAAATTCAATTTGATCAATTAATAAATCTGCTATTTCCCTTGTATCCTCTTCTCCTAACGCTTCTTTACGATCAAGTAAAGAATCTCCTGACTCGAAATCTTTCCAGAAGCGATTTGCATCTACAACCGTCACCATAGTATCGAGTTTACAGAATTGAGTTAGATCAATTCCTACTTCCTCATCGATATACGAAAACGTTTGTGCTACAGGAACGGGTTCACTTATGCCTGTAGACTCAATTACTATATAATCAATATTTCCTCTTTTAGCTAATTTCTCTACTTCAATCAGAAGATCTTCTCTTAAAGTACAGCAAATACACCCATTTGACATTTCAACAAGCTTTTCTTCAGTTCGAGATAAATCCCCACCCTGCTTTACTAATTCAGCATCGATATTGACTTCACTCATGTCATTTACAATAACTGCTACTCTTAATCCTTGTCGATTCTTTAAAATATAATTTAATAATGTAGTTTTGCCAGACCCTAAATAGCCACTTAAAACCGTAACAGGTATTTTCTTCATCAAAACACTCCTATACATAAATCGTAATGATTACGATTTAAATATACTATGTAGATAAGATGAAAGCAAGAAATTTAGTGAAATCGCCAAAAAAATCATTTAATCTCTACACGTAGTCTGCCATGCTAAGAAGTTGAAAAAATTTTATAATCTATTAAGACTGGCATACACACTTTCTAAAAGCTGATAACTAGCTTTTTTTATCAGACTCATCTATTTCTCTTTCAATAAGAGCCACTGAAAGCTCAAATGCTTGTATCCGTCTTTTAGCTAAAGTAATTTGAGATTTATATCTACCAGCATTTTCTTTAGCTTCAAACGTTTTTACTGTCTGTCTGAGTTTATGTAAAGTTGAATCGATTTGACGCTTTGCTTCAACTAATTCAGCTACATCAAATTTCATTTAAGTCTCTCCTTTTTATAATTGTTATTGGCAGCCTTCTCATATGAAAAAGTTGGTGCCTCATCTCTGTATAAAGCATATCATCAAGATCTATTCCTTGCTGCTCTACCTCTTATTAAATGACCATACATAAGAGTGAACAAATGCTAGAGTTTAACCTTCCCATTTATCTCCATCCGTAATCCACTTATCATTTTGCAAATCATAGCATATATCATAATCATGAAAACTAAAATAGGTAGATAACGTACTACCCTTTCCGTCTGCCTTATTTCGACACTCTACAAACCATTCTACAATGGCTTTTGTTTCACCTTCCTATATTTCCTGTGCGGAAGTTTTATAGAACGCCCAAAATCCATCTTCTTTGTCAACAGGTATACTATACATTTCAATCTCGTCAAACAAGTCGTAGATATCTGAAAAAATACTGCTATCTTCCCCTTTTCAATTTATATTGTTATTGTATAAAATGAAATTTTCTTTTCTCTTACTTAAATCTTACGTTTTTCTTAATTTTCTTTTTATAAAAATTAGAATTTTACTCTTTATATTAAATAGAATAATAGTCAAGCTCGAATAAAACCTGATCATCTATAATAAAATTTAAGGAAAAACCTTTTTGATCATACTATGTAGGTTTTTAGTAGGTTCATTCTATGAAATGTAATAGATTATTCAGATGGAAAAAGGAGTGAATACAAATGAGTTTAGCCACCTATATAGGTTCGAATGTAGAATTACCTATTAATGACGAACTGGATGATATAGTTACTATTGGAAGCTGCTTTTCAGATGAAATGCATCGATTAAACATAAAGAAACATCATTTTATTACTTCTTATGTTTATGAAGTGTCAAGTGACTGGGGAATTGAAATTACGGAATATATGAATAAAAGCAGACTGAAAGAATCAAAAGAGAAACTACTTGCACTGTGTCAATTGATGGATCACTATCTTAAATCAGGAGATTTTTTTGAATTGTATAGTTGTTGGATAGGAGAAGAAGCTGAAGAGCGAGAAGGAGAACTAACGTTAAACATCAATTTTTTTGATATAGATGCTATTAAAATGCCTGAAAAAACATTAGTTAGAATCGAGAAATAAACTTCACTTATTATGCTAACAATTTTTTCGCATCTATAATCTGAACGCAAAAAAAGCTATTTCAATCGTATTGGCATCGGAGTGAAATAGCTTTTTCTACTTTACATTCAAGAGTGTGTTAGATCCTTATGGATATCTTCACATGTGAATTATATCACAAACTTTTCTGCATGTGAAGATAAAAAGTGAAATTTGTATGACAAGTATCAAAAAAGTAAAGAGCAACCTCGTTTGTCAATGACGAGGTTGCTCTTTATAAGGGTTCATTCATACTTATCCGAGTGCGAACGATAGCAGCATTATAACCCTTTTTTATTGTATCCTTATCTTTAGAGCCTTCTGGTCGTCCAATTCCTACTCCACCGTCACCCATAAGTAAGGATTTTTTACTAAATACCAATTCTCCTGTATATACATAATTATAGTTTCCAATATACTCAGAATTAATTACTTATTTTCCGTTGTAAATGCTAGCATATATAACCTTTAATTGTTAAATTAAAGGTTTATTTCTATATATTATGTTATACTTTTAAACATGTATTACGCTTGTAGAGGAGTTTTCAATTGAAACAGAAAGAGCTTTTTTCGTGGATTAAATCCATTATTATTGCCTGTATTCTGGCTTTTGTGGTAAGAGAGTACCTATTTACACCTATAGTAGTAGACGGTGAATCGATGATGCCGACTTTAAAAGACAGTGAACACATTATTCTTAATGAAGTGGGTAAAAATAACCCAGATAATATAAAAAGATTTGATATTATCGTTTTTCATGCTACAAAGGAAAAAGACTATATTAAAAGAGTAATTGGTTTACTTGGTGATCATATAGAATATCGCAATGACACGCTATATATAAACGGTAAAAAATATGAAGAGCCTTATCTAGACCAATATAAAAAAGAAATAGCAACAGGCCCATTAACTGAGGATTTTAAACTTGAAGATTATACAGGCAGCAAAACCGTTCCAAAGGGTCAATTATTTGTCATGGGAGATAATAGAATGTACAGCTTAGATAGCAGATCACCTAAAGTAGGAACAATCTCCGTAGACAAAATCGTAGGAAAAGCCAAATTAGCTTATTGGCCTTTAAAAGAATTTCAATGGATTAAGTAAAATCTTTTAAAGCTCCCTTATGAAAGGGAGCTTTTTCTATTTCATTACCAGTCCGTCACATGAAATGAAGTATTGTTGCTTTAAGTCCCACACTAACTGCAGCCCCTGTTTAAATTCATTTTTCCTTATATTTTCTGCGAAAGTGAGAAATAGCTGCTGCTCCTACACCAGCAATCAAAACTGAAAAAATAGTAGGTAGCGTATCATTGGCAACAAACGTCTTCACCAAAAATGCAGATAGAAAAATAGCTACAAAACCTATGCCTAAATATGAAAGGTTAATAATTGATCACTCCAGCTATAGCATTATTCCTATGTAAAAGGTTTTACAATTAAAAACATAATGAACATAATAAGTGCAAATAAAGCCCCCTGAAGAACAAAGTTAATTGGCCTATGAGTATCTTCATTAGCCTTTACAAACAGCTTAGACCATCTTGTATACATCACTAATTTTGCACAAAGACTAAATAAAAGGCCTGCAATGATTGAAGCAATTGCTATTTTTAAGATATGAATTCACTCCTTTCTAACATAACAGAAGGATGTCCATAACTTAACATAAACACCTAAATAATACAAAAATCTTAGAATTATAGAAAGTATCCTTTCCACTTTCTTTGCCGCTACTAGTTAACCGCCCTACCTTATTGTTAAACATGATTTTGATTTTTTATTATTGCTTCGCTACTATATTCAATGCTGCACATGCCTTTGGCCACCCCACGTAAAAAGCCATATGAGTTATTAGTGCAATAATTTCTTTTTCAGTCACTCCATTCTTTTTTGCCAACTGCAGATGAAAAGGCATTTGTTCGGTGTTGCCAATACTGATTAAAGCAGAAAATGTACTCAAACTTCTTTCTTTTGGGGTTAAAGTCGGGTCTCTCCAAACTTCTCCAAATAAAATATTTTCTCCATATTTCACAAAGTCAGGAGCAAGATCTCTCATTTCTTCCAGCAGCTTAGACTCAATGCGATTATTCATTCTATTTTTCCTCCTTTGGATTCACCATTTGTGCGATTCCTTGCCCAAATGACCAGTTTTCAAGCGGTGTCTCGTTTAATGTAATAAAAATATTGTTTGTAGAAATATTCAAGTGAGTGGAAAGCTCCTCTGCAATAGATTGATACAGCTTCTTTTTCTGCTGAATCGTTCTCCCCTGCCCACATGTAATGGAGATATAAATCATTTGATCTGTTCTTTTTCCCCCATTTTCTAAGAGATACTGTGAATCATAGAAAAAATGATGAGATGGGTATGGTAAAAACAGTTGGAAATAGTCGTCTTTTGGGATGTGAAAATGTTGGATTAAAGACTGATGAATACAATTGCTTACTTCTTTTAGTTTCTTATCGTTTAATAGACATTCTGGATAATAAACGTTAACAAATGGCATCGATCATCTTCCTTTCTATATTCAGTGTACTTCCACACTCTTCATTTGTATAATTGAAAATAAGGCTAATAATTATCAAAAAAATCGATAGAGATGGGGTTAGGAAGTGGAAATTAAAGAATTAACGACGTTTAAAACAATTGTGGCAGAAGGAACGTTTTCACTTGCAGCAAAAAAATTGAACTACGCTTAATCTACCATCACTACTCATATTAAAAAGTTAGAAAAAGATCTTGGATTTCTTTTGTTTGAACGAGGCTGGGAAGCAAAATTAACAAAGGAAGGTACACTATTTGTAGAAGAAGTAGATAGCTTGTTGAAGCACTGGGAGTATTCCATATCTCAAGCACAGCGTATAAGCAAAGAGGAAAAAGGAACAATCAAAATAGGATTATCAGAATCGATTGCTCAAAGGTTGATGCCAGCTATATTAAGCTATTTAAATGACGAAAAACCTTACATACACTGCGATTTCACCATCGGAAACACGGCACTTTTATCAGAACTATTACGTCAAGATAAACTGGACTTTGCTGTTTGCGGACAGAATACGAACCTTTCCGGCGTAACTTTTACTCCGCTTGGTAAAGAACAAATTCAATTTATTGTTGATACGCCTAACCATCCCCTGCTACAGCAAAAATCAGTTGAAATAGCCGATATTATTCACTATCCCATTTTAATAGGAGAAAACAGCTGCTATTACTATCAATCCGTCAACCATTTGTTATCAGAGAATAATATAGCCTTTAAAACTGTTTACAACTGCAGTGCCCTGCACCTTATTCCAGAGATGATGTTTGGACATGCTGTGGGGATTATCCCTAGAGGAACTAGTTTGAAACCAACTAATATTCCGTTTAAAGTGCAAGGATTTGATCCTGAAATGCCTATTGGGTTATTAATTTCTGCTGAAAAAAGAAGCTACTTGAGTCAGACAAAAAAGAATGTTATAGAGGTAATTAAATCTTCGTTATCGTAGACGGAAACTTATTTAACGTAATGAATTCATTTATACAAAAATCCTTTGCTTCCAAGGCAAAGGATTTTTTTGTAATTATAGAGAACTTTGTCCCTTTTACAGATTAATATAGTACTCATTCGCTATCAAAACAATATTTGTTGTTTAGTTGAATCCCATTAAGTTTTTCACCTGTTGAACATTTTCTAAAGAAGTTAATTTTTCTAATAGTAAAAAGGCCACGTCAAACCCGGTGCTAGGGTTTGAGGAAGTAATGATATTGTGGTCTACAACAATATAATCATCTTGAACAAGTGCACCAAATTCTTTTAACTGGGCCCTTCTTATACTTTTAGGATGACTATAGGTAGTAGCTTTTTTACCTTCGAGAATTCCACTTTTTCCAACTGAAAGAGCGGCAACACAGACACTGGCTATAGGCTTTCCTGCCTCGTGAAATTCTCGAATAACCTGCAGGAATCTCTCATCGTAAGCATCTTCATAAAAATTTGCTTCTTCAAAACCACCGGGTACAGCAAGGGCATCAAATTCTTTTACATTAATATCTGATACTAGCATTTCCGGTATTACAGTAAAGTTCCATGTACATGTTAGTTTTGGATGTAAGCCCGCTGTGATTAGTTCAGTCGTGCCGTCTCCCTCAAATTTATTCCATCCAAACACATCTGTAAAAACGCTTGCTTCTACAGCTTCAAATCCATTTGCTAAAAGCAATAATATTTTCTTCATAGAATCATCTCCTTTCAGTAAATTTTATGAAATATTTATGCAATGTTATATACAAATAATTAGGTTATTTCTAAAGATAACTTTACTAAATGAGGTAATTACTTGATAATAATTAATAAAAAAAGGTTGACGATAAAATGGACGCAATAGATAAAAAAATACTTCATGAACTGCAGGCAAATGCTAAGATTTCAATGAAAGAATTAGCTCAAAAAGTTTACTTATCTTCTCCTTCTACCATTGAACGAGTGAGAAGATTAGAGGAACAAGGGATTATAAAAGGCTACAAAACAATGGTTGATGCAGAAAAGTTAGATAGGAATA
>Ga0209025_1004690_pt1 | contig 11667 bp, 6 predicted proteins | sample AraplaMF_Col_mLB_FD_184256 | JGI IMG/M metagenome (GOLD analysis project Ga0209025, IMG submission 184256) | Arabidopsis root microbial communities from the University of North Carolina, USA - plate scrape MF_Col_mLB (SPAdes) (version 2) | ecosystem: Host-associated > Plants > Roots > Endosphere ... | reverse complement strand
GAAGACTTCGCCAAAATGGAAAACGCGCTCTTCCTCGGCCGCGGCCTGCATTACCCCATCGCCCTTGAAGGCGCGCTCAAGCTCAAAGAGATCAGCTACATCCACGCCGAGGCCTACCCCGCAGGTGAACTCAAACACGGCCCCCTGGCCCTGGTCACCAGCGCCATGCCCGTGGTGACGGTGGCCCCCAACGACACCCTGCTCGAAAAACTCAAAAGCAATATGCAGGAAGTCCGCGCCCGCGGCGGCGTCCTCTACGTCCTCGCCGACGCCGACAGCCACATCGAAAGCAGCGAAGGCCTGCACGTTATCCGCATGCCAGAACACTATGGTGCGCTCAGCCCACTGCTGCATGTGGTGCCGTTGCAGTTATTGGCGTATCACACCGCAGTGGCGCGGGGGACGGATGTGGATAAGCCTCGCAATCTTGCAAAGAGCGTGACTGTCGAATGACAGTCACGGTGCGCGCCAGCGCACTGCGAGGCTTGGTGGACGCTCACTTCGCGCAGCGAAGTTATGTGGCCACACAAGCCAAGAAACCTGGCGAAATCCGTCACTGTCGAGTGACGGATTTAGGCGGCACGAATGTTATTCCGAGCAATTAAAGTCGTAAACACGGCCCTAGCATCTATGCGGGTCTGCGGGCTGTTGGATATTGAAGACGCATTTCTAAAGTCGTGAACACGTGTTTTGGGGGAGGATTTTTTGGCCGATGCGGTATGTAGCTATTGAAGTGAGCTGACGATGCCAACCGCAGCAACGTGTCCTTAGCCGACTTTCAGCTCGTTGAACTCGCGACCACAAGGTAGCGCTCAAGTTTGCTGTAGTGCGTGGAAATGCAGAAACGTCATTACTGCCGTGTGCCCACTTCGTACTGACGATTCTCACACCTTCCCATATTGATCTAGGAAAGCATAGTCCGATAAGGAAACATCTTCGAACCTAAATCGACGCTCGTCGAGCGTGGCACCGGAGCCGCGGCTGGCAGAGTACAAGGATGAGGCCAGAACAGACTGCATGAAGCTGGTCATCAGCTGAAGCTTGCCTCGAGACTGGGTGAGGAAGCCCAGCGGCACGTTGTATCTGCCTGCATTTGTGACAGCCCATTGATAGGTTGCTGCGCCGAAGGTGCCGGGAATCAGAAGGGCCTCAAAACATGCGTGCGATGGTCGATACGGCCCCAGGACCACTCGACTGAATCCCGCATCCAGCAGATGGCGCGAGCGCTTGGTAAGGCTGTCTCGCGGTTCGTTTTGATCGCAGGGTGCGATGCAGACAATATCCAAAGGCTTATCGAACGCACTTTTGAGCACGTTGCGCAAGCCATCGAGTAAACCCCGAACGAGATCGGTGCGGCCCCACAACTCTGAATCCGGTACTGCCCAAAAGACGATCGGGGGGGCTTTGATGCCTGCGACGGATGCGTTGCTGCCTTGCGCGAGCGCCTTTCGGAGGCCTTCCAGCATGCGCGTGTGGCACTTGGGCATGTAGAGTGCCCCCAGGAGCGCCCGACTTTGGCCGCCATCATAGACCGTGCCGTCCGCATGGCCATGGACATCATGGACGTACTTGCCGAAATCAATCGTTGGTTCTTTGCGTAGCCCAATTCGACCGTCGGATTTGATGACCGCGGTACCTATGTCGCCACCTGCTCCTATCGCCGGTAGATAGCGGGAGAGAAGTTCATCTTGGAAATATTCTGCGAACGCACGAAGATGGTCCGCATGCGGGGATATGGTTGCGATCCTGTCGGCTGTGAGGGTTCGGACGCGCGAGCGTAGTGACTCGGGAAGCAGATCTAACTGGGCGTCGATCTCAAACTCCACATTGCCTTCAACGTCGACCTCGAAGTGCACCGGTAGGGGCACGCTGAAGGGGCGCCCGGCTCGGATGTCATCGACTTTATAGCAGGAATAGGCGCGGCGCTTCACGTCGTCAAGCTCGAGTCGTTCGATCTCGAGGAAATGCTTGTGAAAAGCAGCCTCAGCGTGTTCAATAGTCTTGCCCGTCCCCGGGCCCTCTGCGCTCCAGTCCAGCGGCAGAGCATTGTCCCAGTAGTTGCTGGATAGGGACTTAGGCAATGGAGTGTAGGTCAGCAGTTCGAAGACGGGGCGACTTTGGCGTTCTGCTATTCGCGTGAAGCGAGGCAAACCGTCGGACGACACGGCAAATCGAGCCTCGGCGTAGGAGGTGAGCGAGATCCGGCCGCTGGCCTCTCCAACAAGCCCTTCCTCTCTGAGTAACTCGAGCAGGTCCCTAAATTCGTCGGCGGCAAGTCCGAAGTACTCCCGCAGCGCGCCTACCTCCAAGGGGCCGCTCAAGTGCAATAGCCGCACGGCGAAGTCCGTCATAACCGGGACTTGGCGGTCAATCGACACATGACAGCGGACGTTGAAAAGCTGCGCCGGAATGGCGACCGCGACAGTGTTGAAACGTTCACGCATGGACAAAACTCCGCTTCAGCTCGTTGGACGGCACGAACTGCGCTAGTTCCCGTGTAACCAGGTTTTCTACTTCATCCAGAACCCGTTTCATTGGTGTCGTTGAACGGGAACGCCACATCGCCGAGGAACTGACGATCACCAGTCGATCCTTGGCGCGGGACATGGCTACGTTGATTCGTTCAGGATCACTGAGGAAGCCAATGTGCTCGTTCGTATCATTGCGGACCACAGAGAGCACAATTATGCGGTTCTCCTTGCCCTGGTAGCTATCTACGGTTCCCACGGTGAAGCGTTCCCGGAGCCCTGCGGCCCATTCGGCCTGTTCGAACTTGCGGCGGATCAGATCGCGTTGCGCCGAATACATGGCAATTATCCCGATGATCGGCTCGTTGTCGCCGTCATCTTCAATGACCTGGTCCAGGAATTTTTTCGATTCCATGATTCCCCGCACGACCTCCACTACGGCCGCCGCCTCAGCCTCGTTCACGAGAGCGCCCTCATGCGTTCCGGCTGAACGGTGATATCCAGCGCGTCCTTGATCTTGGGTATCGACCCAAACGACCTCCTTGGCGAGAAACCCTGGAAGCCACCGGTACTCGTCACCTGGAGGCTTCCGTCCCACATCGAGCGAGTCGTCATAGAAGCAGTGCGAAACCAGTCGACTAATGGCGTCAGCCATTCTGTATTGAATCCGCAGGGTTCGCCCGACCGCTTGGCCATACTTTGATGAAAACGCCCGCTGAAAATTATTAATCCTGCGGAATTCTTTGCGCGACACTCCGAGCAGCGCAGCGGCCTGCTCTTCGACTGCGCGAGGATAGGACGGAGGCAACTGCAGGTGATCACCCACCAGCAAGACGCGCTTCCCCGCTTGTATGGCCACCACAAGTTCCATCGGGGAGGCCCGAGCGGCCTCGTCTACGATGACCCAGTCGTAGGGAACGTCCGTGATGCCTAGAGCCTGCTTACCCACGCCAACGCACGTGCCGGCCACGATGCTGGAACAGCGCGCCAGGAAGGCCGTGTAATTGGAGCGTGGACTGCGCAGTACCTGAGAGAACTCTGTCGAAAGGCTAGCAATCTGCCCTAGGCGCGCACATTTCGCGGGACTCGGCGAGCCGTGTTCATGGGCCAGCGCTTCAAGCCTGGACGTCAGCAGCGTTTCTAGATTTTCAGTGCCTGTGGCTGGGATGCCGAATCGGTTCCTCGCGATTTCAAAAAAAACATCTTGAAGACGTTGCAGGTGTTCCGCCGGCAAGACCGCGTCAGCGGAATCGTCCTGAGTTCGAGTGAGCTGGTCAATGCGCTGAAGTAGCGCGCCCAAAGTGATATGCAGCTCAGTTGCTGTATGAACATAGCCATGCGGGAGACCCATAGCTAGGCCCACGGCACGCACCCGCCCCTTGATCTCCGCATCGAAGGTCTCTCGATAGCGCTGACGCAGAAAATCCTCCTGGATGATGCGAAGCCCCGGCGAAACCATCGACTGTAGGCCGACGCGCACCATGGTTGCCTCGAGACCGGAGCCGCGCACTAAGCCGACAACCTTGTCCATCGCGTTATTTACGGCCTCGTGCGACTGGCTGACCAACAGGATTTTGCCAGCAAGGCCACGCGATAGCAGTAGGTGAACGAATGATGCAATAAACTTCGTCTTACCGGTCCCTGGCGGCCCCTGTAGTAATGAAAGAGGGCCGAATGTGAGCGCAGTTCGGAGTGCTTCCTCCTGCGATTCGTTCAAGTCGTACTCGCCGAGATCTGTAAGCGCGATCCGGTCATCTCTTCTTGGCATCCGCTCTGTGCTCGGATCAAAATAATCAATCACTGAGGGGATGAGCGCACCGCCCGCAAGAACCCGTTTCATTGCAGCCACACGCCGCTCGGATGCCACTTTCTCGAAGGTGCCGCGAACATGCAGAATCTGGCCTTGCTTGGGCGAGAAGCGCATGGTCACCGAACGCACCTTCATTACATCCTTTCCGATGTCCGGCGATACGTATCCGACCCTGAACCAGCGCTCATTGCCGTCGCTGGAATCGACACCGCGTTCCAACAACTCGATGTCCTCGTCTTCGGAGAAGTCGAGCACGCCGCCGTCACAGTCGAATGGAACGATCCAATGGTCGCTTTCCGGAGGAACTTGCTTCGCACCGTTCCGCACTGTGATAGTCGTGACGTTCATTTCGTCGGTGTCGGACAGCGCAGTCCAGAGTGCCGACGCCGTCACTTGTTGGAGTGGTGTCCCGTCGCCTGAGCGTGCATACGGGTCGGCACGCATAGGTGAGACCAGCTCATCGCCTTCGGGCTCCTCCGACGCGTTAGCGTTATAGAGCTGGAAGAGGAAGCTAGCCAACACGGCTACATCTAACTCGTCAGCGTAGACGACTTTTATCTCAGCATTTAGTGAGAAGTTTTTACGACGAAAGGCGCTGACATACTCGTAGTGTTCGACGCCTTTCACGGCAGTATCGAGCACCGTTTCCTCGCTAGGATCGAACTTAATGTACAGCTCTTGCTTGATACCGACGACGTAGAAGCGAAGGTGTCCTGTCTCGACGTTGCGGGACACCCTAACTGAGTATTCCCCGTTGTTGGAGACAAGGTCTAGCGAGGGCGGACCACCACGGCCTCGTCGCTTGAGAACTGCCTTGAAAGCGACTACCGTGCGGGGTGTGGGGTGTAGCTCTTTTTGCAGCGTCTCTGCCAACAGGTCTAGCGGCGGTATGGCCTCGATTAGGTCGACCGCCCGCGCGACATCCTTTCTGGTGTTGACAAATTCTTCGGGAAGTAGATCGAGGATCAATGTGCACACAGAGAATGCGTCTCGATGCTGGGGCGACGCCATCTCCAAGGAAAGGGGAACCATCCCTATGGTGATGCCTTCGTCGCCGTCGGCGCTTAGGTCTGGGATGTCTACGAGGACAACGCGAAGATTCTCGCCCTCGGGTGCGGTTGTTACCACGACATTCGTTGCTTTGATGTCACCGTGGGAGAGGCCTAGCACGTGGAGCCGTCTAACCGCGTTCAGCAGCTCGAGTGCCACTAATGCGAGTTGCCGGTCTTTTGGGTTAGTCTCAGTCCACTCAAGTAACGTCTGCCCCTCCGCCCAGCGTGTGACCAGCATCAGCCCGAAAGGGCTGATACCGAAGTCCAGCACCTCCGGAGTCGCATCAAACTCGGATTGCCGCAGCGATCGCGCCTGTTGCAGGAAGGTCAACAGCCGCAAGTTGCGGGCAGTGTACTTGGCGTCGTACTTGAGGTGCGGCCAACACTTCACCAGGACGCGAACCCCGTCCCGTTCGGATTCGTAAACCATCTTCGCCACGGCCTTTGAAATCAGGCTCTTGGACGGGAGGGTCAATGGACTGGCGTCGGTCTGATAGCCCGCGAAGTCCGCCGCGCATACATCGGGCCCCGCGTCGACGGCGAGGTACGCGTTCAACGCATCAAGTGACTCCGATGCCGTGCGATACCGCGTTGAAGGATCTAGGTCCATGGCTTGGGCGTACCAAGGTGCCAGCGCTGGGAGCGTGAGGGAACCCGTGCTGTCGTAGACCGGAACACGGTTTATCCTTTCCAACTCCCGACCCTCTAGCATCTCGTAGACCAATACGCCCAGCAGGAATACGTCGCGGACGAACGGGCCGGTTGAGCGCGAGCGTTCACCGACGCTTTCGTCCTCCGGAAGTTCGATGGAGCCGGTCTCCAACTCGAACCGGTGCACCCCTACGGTATGCGCGTGCGGAATCCGCGCCGCAGCGAAGGTTGACAAGATGATGCGCGACGGTTCTAGGATCCAGAGGGTACGCTTGGTGATGTCGCGGTGGGCAATGCCGAGCACGTGCAACTTCGCGAATCGAGCCAATATACTCTTCGCCAGCGAGCACCGATCTTCCATAGACATGTCGGCGTTGCGGGCCAGATACTCGGCCAGCCGCTCTATGCCGGTAGGGAGACGGTAGGCTTCAACGAAGTTGGTGGTGATATCGTCAGCTGTCGCGGAACCGATGGGCTCAAGCAAGTCTTCGTGCAGCTCAGGCGCTTGGACTCGTAGCGTCTCATTGAGGCGCAACTCTCGCAGGCCAATTGTTTGGCGCTCAACGTCTGAGGTTCCGCCCGTGGCGAGCTCCTCGAAGTTCCACTTGCGCAGCAGCGCCTTCGAGCTTCGGCTTTCTTGATGCTCGGCACGGTACTCCGACCAAATCTTCCTCGGGTGCTGATAGTCCGCCTGATCGTCGATCTGCTCGAAGCCGTGCAGCACAGTCCGCCGCCTGAGCACTAAGGGGTTGCTGTTCGAGAAGAGAGCGTCATATTGCTGATAGTTGACAAGAGGGCTACCTGACGGAAAACGCATGGTCGGAGGGGTTTCCGGGAAACGCTTCTTGTAGCGGTTCAGGTCCGAGGCTGCATGGGTGAAGTCGGCAAGCGTCATGACGAAGCGGCGCTGCTCATCCGGGAAACCAACCAAGCGGCACTTAGGGTGGCACAGTACAACGAGGGCCTCGATAAAAGGAATCCTCATCGATGGGTATTTTTCCCTTATGAACTCCTTTAAGGCCCGGACTTTGTTGTCTGTGACATCGACAGGTGATCGGACCGGCTTGCCTTTGTGAACCCACTGGTTGGATGAAAACCCAATATCGCCGGCCCAATTCTTCAGCTCGACAACAATGATGCGATTCGTTGTCAATAGCAGAAGGTCGATGTCCAAGGGGAGCTTTGACCCTCGTATAACCAGGCGGAAAGCTGCGTAAGCTCTCCAAGTTCCCGGAAGTTTTCTCTCAAGCTCACGCAAAGCTGCATGCTCGACCTCCAGCACGCCCTGCGGGCTGAGATAGCTAATTCGCACAGTTGGCCTCCCCGTCTGTCTATTGTGCTCCGGACGGAGCGCACGAACCCTCCACCTGTAGGGCTGGAGTTTGCCGACTAACACAAAGGAAGTTGAGCGCTCCTTTAGACCAGAGATCTCATTGGCTATCGACAACTACATATTGTCATTAATTATTAGCAATTACCTCCTCCGATTGAAGGAGATTGCGCCGCCATTTTGAAGGAACCTCCATCGTAACGGTTGAGAATTGGCCAATTCAATCAAGGGAGTCAACGCTAGCTTGACGCTGTAATCACAAGCCCATCAAATAATTTGAAGGCAGCTACAAAAGACAAGCTTACACTGCGCTACGCGATTGAGGTTTTATGGAACAACCGACTAAGCGACACCTACGACTGCCCATCGACCTGTTCGAGGAAAAGGCGCATCCGTTATCACAGTTTTTGGCCGACGCTGAGATGGTCACGCTGGAGATTCCGGACGACTACGAAGTGGTGATTGCGAATCCAGTATTGCCAGGTGAAGTGTTTGCAATCCAACGACTACTGACACTTGCACGATCAGGTGTCCCACTCCAGGTGATCTGGAGTGAAAAAATGGCCAAAAAAGTTCAGGGTTCCGCACCGATCTTCCCTTTGCTGGCAGTTCTGCTCACCCTGCAAGGTGCAAACCATGAACTTCAAGGTGCCAGCGGATTAGACACGGATATATTCGTTGCCGTTGCGCGCAAAGGGATTAGCCAGTACAGGCTGATGAGCGATCTGTTCTCAGCGAGTCAAGTGCTTCTGTGCGCCGACAGCCGTGGTCAAAGTAGACCGGCAGATCTCTATGAAAACGCCACCGGCCAACTCCGCCGGCGCGAGGATTTTGAGACACTTGTCATTGACGTTTTGTCCAAGCAGTTGGACACCTCTGTAAAGCAGACAAATGCTTTTCGGAATGCCGCGGCACTTGGTGTCATTGTTGCTGAGTTGTTCGAGAACACAGACTTGCACGGGCGATTTGACGTCGATGGCACACCGCTTACACCAGATGCCATGCGGGGAGTCGCGTTCAAGCGGGTGAAGATCACTTTGACAGGTGCAAAGGGCGCCGGCAAAAACACCCCGCCTCCAACTGTCGATTGTCTTGAGGTGTCAGTGTTTGACACCGGAGTCGGGTATTTCAGTTCCTACACAAAGCAGGAACTGAAAGAATCAACAAGCCTCGATTTCGAATGGAAGGTTTTGCACAACTGTCTCGAACGGCATTATTTCGCTGGTGTCGAAGATAAGCGGCCCAGTCATCGCGCAATGGGCTTGGCCGAGGTCCTTCGAGCGCTACAGGCCTTGAAGGGGCGCATTGACGTGCGAACAGGCCGTCTTTTTGCGTACCGAACCTTCATGGAAGGCGACCTCCAGGCGCAAATGGAAGAGCTATCGTCTCCAATGGCCCATTTTGCATTCCCCAGGCCGAAGATGCTCGATGTAGAGAAGAAATATCTCGCAATTCCCTCGGCGCACGAAAAAGTGATTGGGTCAGCCGTTCGTGTTGTGGTACCACTGGGTTGATCAATGAGAGCTCTAGCGCTTACCACTCGATTCCGCGACGGTTCGTACGAGGCGGATGCTTGCCTTCTTGCTTACGACGAAGTTTCACTTATTGGATCTATTGTTAGCGCAGATGTGCGTGATGTACTTGATCAACGGCCCAATACTCCGTGGATCTATGTGCTGGCCCCGTTTCATGATGAGGTCACGCTCACCGAAGCGGTACTTCGTGGAACGGGAGTCGAACGCAGCAGTGGTCTCATAAGCGTCATTCAGTATCGCAAGCGTGACGACGGCCGCATAGAGCTTGTTTGTATCTCCCTGGATGATGACCCCAGCCGTCCGTACAAGGAAGTCCTTCTTCCAAGCGAACTATCTCACGGGTGGTTGTTTGACTTATTTGACAGTCGCCGGGCGCGAGTCGATGCTCCGCCCGGGGTTCACTTTGGGAAAGCCTCGGGCAAGCATGCGACTAAGTTCCTTCGTGCAAGTAACGTCCTGCTGTCTACAGCGGCATGTGGCGTAGTAGGTTTTTTTTCGCTGGCAAAGCTTCCGGTTAGGGAGATTCGGCGTATCTTTGTTGATACAGCACCGTTGCTTTCTGTTGCGTTCGCCATGCATCGCATTGCAGCACTCCACTCATTCTGGCCGAATGCGGCCCCGGCGCAGTCATTTAGTTCGTACGGAGGATTGGAGCACATGCCTTCTCTTGGGAGGCGGGATCTGGTAATGATCTCCGCGTCCACTTCTGGCAGTTTGGCTGCCAGACTCATCGGGCTTGGTGTCGAAGAGGAGCTGCTTGTAACTTTGTTTTTGCTTGCATCGAGCCCGGAAATGACAACCCCGGGATCTGTGGTTTGTGATCTGACGTTTAGACCTGGGCGTCCATTCGGTTACCCGCTTATAGTGAACCAGCCCCACGACACCTGTACGTGGTGCAAGAAAGATTACGTGCTAGCTCAGCTCGAGGGCGATCAATTCCTTTTGGAAAAGCGCGGTATTAAGCGTTTGCGTGTCAGTATGGCATCCCAGACAAAGGATGCTCGGGCAACATTTGAACTGCTTGCCCGTAAGAGCATTGTCTCCATTGACCTGTTTAAGAGCAGCGCACGCCGAACAAACGTCAGATTTGACGTTGAGCGCCTGATTGCGGAGAACGAAAAAGTCTCCGAGAAATTTGTTCGGCTGCTAAAACGCTTTACGCCTGTCCCGTTGAACTATGTGGTGCTCGTGGGTATGTCCGAGGACGCGTTCGACAGCTTGGTTGAAAAAGCTGGAATGATCGACATGTTAAAGAGTGCGGTTCGTGTGCAAAGCGGTGCGGTTGAACAGATGGCACCCGTAGATGGCGGCAACGTGCTGGTGGCGATTGGTTGTCTTTCCGATCATGCAGAGGTGCGTAGCATCAATGCGCAACTTCGAACTAAAGCAAAAAAAGGATGCGTGGCGTATTTAAGCGCCATCACTATGGCCGACTCAGACAGAAACATGGCCGACTTGCGCACGTTTCTTGGATACGGGGAATTCGGAGCCGAAACTTTCATATGCAGGTCTGCTTACGACATCATGCTTCCGTGGGTCCAAGACCTTCCCTCTGCTTGGGATGACGAACTGGATCTTCTGCGACGACTAGCGTCGGATTCACCGCTGGAAGCGGGTCTGAAGACACGCTTGGATTGGTTGCTGATGAATTCTTCAGCGATCAATGGCCTGTTTATGCCTGGTTCAAATGGTGACCTACGCATTGCGTCCGATTTTGTGTATCTGACAGTCGATGACAACAGTGAAAAAATATCCCAGGCGGATATATATGCCGTCATTTCAAATCTGCTGGCTACCGTCCGCTGTAACGACGTTGGTCTGCAGCCGCAGGCCTCGAAGAGTTTGAGTCCCGCCATGAAATGGGAGCAGACAGTCTATGGGCAAGTAGTGATTGCTCCTGCTGCCCTATCTCCTCGAAACTTGCGCGACTATAACGATTCAATCTTGCGGGCGGCGTTTCTACGCGGCGCCAACAAGCAGGAACTAAATTTTTCGGTCGATGAAGACTGCAGTGCGGAGGTACTCGACGTGATGTTGGCTGATCTTAGTGGCTGGCCAGACGGCCGGGGAGATTCATTGCCGGAATTTCTTTTAGCGATGGCCTGTGGCCGGCTCAAACTTACTCCCGCTCATTTGGATCGCTTTCGATCCGTGGCTCTTGCCGCGACGCTGCCTTCAGAGCTTCAGCGATTGGTGAATGCCATTCCACAAGATTAGCAGCTGGCAAGTCCGGACAGCAATGGCCCTGACTAACGAGTGAGTCCGGCTGTCAGCACTTAAGCCGCGCCAGCGCCCGCAGTGCGCGCGGCTGGGGCCGAGTCTTTTGCAGGCTTTGGTCCGATTGCCGCGCTTCATCTACAGCTATGCGGGCGCACTTTGCGCCGCGAAGTTACGTGACCACACAAGCCTCTTCTACCGCAATCCCGCGAGGAGCGCAACTGTCGAACGCCAGCCAACCTTCAGTACAGGTCATTCCGCACCGACTGATCGTAGTGCTCATTGATCTCTTTCACCTGCGCGTCATCGAGCCTGCTGGAGGCATCGTGGAGCCGGCCGATGGCCGCGAGCATGTCACCCACGGTGGGCAGAGTGTCCCGGTCCAGCCTTGAGCCATGCTTCCAGAGCTGGGCGCGATTGATGGCCTTGCCGCAGTGGAACAGCACTTCGTCGATCTGCACGACGGTTGCCGTTTTCGGCATGCGCACCCCTTCGCGAAGCTCGGACAACAAGTCCTTGTCGGTAGAGATGCGTCCCCGGCCATTGATACGAAGGAATATCTCCAGCCCCGGAAACAGAAAAACCATTGCCAGCCTCTGGTCGC
>Ga0209025_1004689_pt1 | contig 11667 bp, 12 predicted proteins | sample AraplaMF_Col_mLB_FD_184256 | JGI IMG/M metagenome (GOLD analysis project Ga0209025, IMG submission 184256) | Arabidopsis root microbial communities from the University of North Carolina, USA - plate scrape MF_Col_mLB (SPAdes) (version 2) | ecosystem: Host-associated > Plants > Roots > Endosphere... | reverse complement strand
ATACGTTCTCCACCGATAATTAGTGGGTAGTCTTGACCTAAATAGCTCTCTACTTTATTTAATGCTTCTAAATATGCGTTGTAATTTGCCTCTTGAGTAAAATCTGTGAATGGTTCGTGTTTGTATGTAATCATATTATTTCCTCCTGTGAACTATAGTGCCAAATGATTATGCACTATTTGGAATATTATTAATTATATAATGCAATATAGCTTGGCATTAATCAACAATAATTTTCGCAATTTTTTAATTTGCGTGTTTACCTTTCGTACATAATGATAAAATAGGGGGTAGGAGTAAACAGGAGGACAAGATGGAAAACCATATTTTATTAAATATTTATAAATACGTTATTGAAAAAGGGGATATGGGCATTTGTGTTGTGGATACAGAGGGCAAATTGCTAATCTATAATAGAAAAATGCGAGAATTAGAAGGTGTGAATGAAGATGAATTCGAGAAGAGGCGAGCACTCGAAATTATCGATTTTGAAACGGAGAAAAGTGATATTTATAAAGTTTTAAGCTCTGAATCACCAATCCCCAATGTGAAAAAAACGTATTGGAATAAAAAAAATCAAGAAGTCACCTATATTAGTAATATTTATCCATTGCACTATGAAGGAGCTTTAGTAGGGGCTGTGGAATTTGCACGAGATATTACACAGCTTGAATATATGATGTACCAACCATTAAGAAGATATGGTGCTCCGCTGACCTTTGATATTATTACTGCAGTATCAGAAGTGATGCGAGATGTTATTGAAAAAGCAAAAATTGTGGCATTGAGTCGAATGCCCGTTGTGTTAGTAGGGGAATCGGGTACAGGTATTGATATGATTGCTGAGGGAATTCATCATGATTTAAAGGTGCAAAACGATCTGTTTATTACATTGATTTGCCGCAGAGATGAAAACACCATTTTAAAGCAAATTGAAAAAAACATTGCTGGAAAAGAAAATATTACATTTTTCGCTGAACGGATTGAGTATTTATCCATAGCGGCGCAAAAAAAAATTGTAGAATTGTTTAACAATCATTCGAATCATCAGCATATGCTTATTGCTAGTGTGGGCAAAGACCCGATTGATTTAATTCAAGAACAAATGTTATCTAAGGAATTATATCGATTGTTTTCAGGGATTACGATTTATGTACCCCCATTACGAGAGAGAAAAGAAGATATCATGCCGTTTATTGATGATTACTTCCAGCGCCATCGTGATAGCTTTGGCTCATCTATTCACGGGTTATCGGATGAAGTTGAAGAGATCTTTTTGAAATATGATTGGCCTGGAAATTTAAAGGAGTTAGAAGTGTTACTTGATGAAATTTCGTCCCTTTTGACTAATGAAACTGTAATAGATTTACATATGCTACCAGCTTATTTTAGATGGAAAATCCAGCAGATTTATGATGATGGGATGGAAGAGAATGCGGATTTATTTATTATTAAAAATCCAAATGATATTCGACCACTTGATGTCTACATGAAAGAGGTGGAAGAGTATTATATTTCCAAAGCATTAGATTTTCACCAAGGGAATATCTCGAAAACTGCGGCTACATTGGGCATACGTCGACAAAGTTTACAGTATCGTGTTAAAAACTATAAACTCAATAAAAAGAGCGAAAACATTGATTCATAATGTTTTCGCTTTTTCATTGAGTTTATGTGTTGAATTATTTGCTTTTTTTAGATAGACGACCAAGAGCAAAGGCTGTAACACCTAGGCCGATTGCTGTATTTGTTTTTTTATTAAACACTTGTTTTGTAACAAGTGCTAGATTTTGAGGGCGCTCTGCTAGACGACGCATGAAATAACCATACCAATCACTACCGAATGGTAAATATGTACAGAAGTTATAGCCTTCTTTCGCTAAGTTATACTGCATATCTTTGCGGAAGCCATACAACATTTGGAATTCGAATTTATCATTCGGAATATTATGCTTTTTGACAAATTGCTTCACATGATTAATTACGTTGTGGTCATGTGTTGCAATTGATGTGAACTTACCGTTTAGTAAGTGTTGCTCGATTAGTTTTAAATAATTGCGGTCTATATCATCTTTTGATTGATAAGCCACATTATCATTTTCCTTGTAGGCCCCTTTTACGATACGAAGGCGGAAGTTTTTGTATTTCTCAATATTTTCCTCTGACTCAAAGAAGTAAGCTTGAATAACCGTACCCACATTATCGTACTCTTGGTGTAGCTTTTCTAGTAAGTCAAATGAGCTATGAAGGCGTGCGTAGTTCTCCATATCGAAATTCACAAAAATATCGTACTTATGTGCAAGTGCCAAGATTTCTTTTAAATTTTCATAGCAAAAGTCGATATCAATATCTTGACCTAGCTGTGAAGGCTTAAGTGAAATATGTGCATCCAATTGTTCGTCATGAATAGCTTGAATCACGGCTAAAATATTTTGTTTCGCTGCTGTCGCCGCGGATTTCTCAAAGACGAATTCTCCAAGATTATCTACTGTACAAGAAATATTTGCTTTGTTTAATTCTTTAATCGTTTGAACGACCTCTGGAATTGTTGTGCCTGCTACAACGCTTTGTGCGCCCATTCGTAAACCATATCTTTGAGCTGCGCCATTAAGCATTTGGTTCTCTGATAAGTAAATAAAAAAGTCACGTAATGCCATATAAAATCCTCCTAAAATAATGAATTTCAATTTCTTGGCGATTATAACACTAAAAAAAGAAAACTGTAAAATTTCAAAAAATTATTTTGCAAAGCCATTTAAGGTCATGGGTTATTGTGTTTACTGAATTTCTACGCACTTGAACATAAGTAAAAATATTTTTTGACGAAAAAAAACCGAACGAGTGATTATGCTTTATGTTGTGATGTATAGGTTCGTTAGAAAATTACGAAATAGGTGAATAATTTAAAAACAGAATTACTATTTTATTATTACTTTAAAAGTATTTTTAGATTTTGGGGGAGGAAACTGTATAACTAGTTATAAGTATGAAATTAAATCAATTGATACACATACTGTAGAGGAATCAACACGTATTGTTGTAGATGGATTTCCAAAAATTGTTGGCGAAACAATGGTGGGAAAGAAAAACTTCGTAAGGGAAAATTATGACCATTTACGAAAGTTAATAATGAATGAACCTCGTGGGCACAAAGATATGTGGTTCTATTCTAGTTGAGCCTATTAATAAACAGTGTGATATTGGCGTTATTTTCATGGAAAGTGGCTCATACTTGAACATGTGTGAACACGGGACTATTCGCACAGTCACTATGTGTATTAATACAGGTCTTATTGAAAAGAAAGATAAAGTATTAGTTGATACATCATCACTATTGTGGAATGCTCTATTTATTATAACTGAGATGAAGTTGAAGCAGTTGAATTTAAAAATGTACCAGCCTTTGTGTTACATAAGGAATTGAATAAACTAGGTACAGTTCAGCTTGATATTGCTTTCGGAGGAAGTTTTTTCGCTATAGTAAATTTAAGTGATTTAAAGATAGTAGTTGATTTGCAAAATAAACAAGAAATATTAAAATACGCTAAAAATATAAGAGATTATATTAATGTGATATTGATGTTCAACACCCGTTGTAGAAGCCAGCAATTCCGTTGACTTATTAGAGATTTCAGAAAATAATACAAGTAGCCACTATAAAAATGTAGTTGCCTTTGGAACTGGCACAATTAAAGGATGCTAATATTATGGTAGAGCAAATTAACTCTACATTTGGCTTTATTCCATTATTCACAGCAGGTGCAGGTTGGATAATTACAGGTCTGTTAGGTGTTATTATTGGTTATATTTTTAGCAATAAAAGTGTTGTACAGAGTAGTAATAGTGTATCAAATTAAGGAAAACGATTGGAAACCAATGGAAAATGATGAACAAAACTTCTATTCGCTGCTTTTTGGTGGGTGTCTTAACACTCGCTGAAATAGAGGAACTCAGGCTAAGAACTTAACATCGTGCCGCTTCGTTGGTACTACGCTTTCGCGCAAAAGACATTTGTTGGCCTAAAGCCCCAGGCGGAATAGAAAAAGAAATAGAAGGAAACTACTGTTTTTGGAAAAATCTAGATGCGTTATTCATCTTACTAAAAGTTGATAGTATAATTGTAGAATCATACCATTCATAAAGGAGAGGAATTAATGACAGCTCAACAACAAGCAGCGATGCAATCCATGATTGATTGGCTTGCAGATGAACGCGAACTCGGGAAACAACCTAGCAAAATAGAAATTGCAGGAGAGTTTGATTTACATGATATGCATTACTATATATTTAAGTATAAAAAAGCAGTGCTCGGAAAATGGCTCCTTGGCGTATGTGGAGGCTATGAGGGCCCGTCTGACACCGAGCATTGCGGCCATATATTCAGCGAGATGCAACCTTATGACCCTGCGACTGCAGAGCAAGAAGCTGTAAAGATGGTTGAATTAATCCGAGAATATTGGATGCAGCAGGCGGCAGCATATGAAGCTGGCGAGACCATGGAGGACGAGACGGAAACGCAAGACAATGGATCAGGTATTTTTAACGGGTTCGTTCTTCTTAACTCTGCAGAATGTGATATTGATCAGATAAAAGCCAACCTTTTAAGTGATTGGAACATCTCCTGCTCGTCGGCAGAGGATGAGGGAACTGCCGAAGAAACAATGGAAGGAACCTTTGTCTTTGAAGTGGACGACTGCATGTTAGCGGTTAGTTTTGTCGAGGCTCCCATACCAGATGGTGAGGCTGAGCATTATGCACAGGGAAACTACATGTGGAAGGATGCCGTGGAGGTTACTCAAACGCATGTAGCTCAAATCATCCTGGCTGCATTTACTCGCTCCGGCTCCCCGTTGGACAGTGGCAGGCTATACACTAAGCTGGCTGCCAGTTGTTTAAAGCTTCCTAACGCAATAGGAATCTATACATGCGGCACTGTATTTCAGCCTGAACTTTTTTTGGATATGGCTGAAATCATGAAGAATGACGACATGTTTCCTTTACTGAATCTGGTTTATTTCGGCCTTGTCGGAACGGAGAACGGGGTAGATGGATATACTTATGGGTTAAAAGCCTTTGGCAAGGATGAAATTGAAATTTTGGACAGTCATGCATCTCCTGCTGAACTGCGCGATTTTTTGATTACGATTTCCGGATATATTGTAGAAGAGAATGTCACTTTAAGGGATGGAGAAACGATAGGCTTCTCAGCAGAGCAAAAGCTGCCGATTTCCCGTTCCGAGGGAGTTTATGTCGATGGGGATACTCTTAAAATCAAATACTAATTTCATGTAAAAAAGACACCGTAGTAGGTGTCTTTTTTACGCTACATAATCAAATTAACTAATCGCGAATTCCAATCGTAAGTGAGGGATACCATCGTTTTCAATCTATATGATGTAGTATATTGAAATGTTCCTACAATTAAAACACCGTCTACATTTGTATAGCATAAAAAAACTTTTGGTCGAACCATTATTCCTCTTGAGTTGTGGTTTTCTTGTTTCGGATGTTGTGACTACTAAAGCATCTTATTTCCGTATGATTAGGATTAACCGCTCTGGATTTATGAAATAGATTCATTTAGTAAAATATCTTTATGTTGTTTAGAAAGGTCAACCAACTTAAATTCACCTTTGCGTATATCTCTTTTTATGTTGTTTAGCTCGCTCCAAGCCAAATCATAAAGAGATTTATCAATGATGCCATTCAAATAAGCTTCTTCTAATTCATCAGCATCTTTTTCAATTATCTCTCCCGATGGTAACAAGATAAGATCTAAAAATAAATCATCCATATAAGGAACATTATCTTCTGTTGAGTTTTTAAGGCAAATATCTATATACCATTGAATAATTTCACCATTAGCATCAAACATTGTTGTTATTGAATGGTTTTTCTCAAGAGGAAATTGTTGCAACCATATATAGCCGTTATCAACAATACATAGTTTTTTCTCTCCATAATTCACGGATAAAGGTTCAGTAACTCTAATTGTTTCGATTAAAGTTACAAAACCTTTAAATTCACTAGTCTCAAGGTATGACTGACTATACTTTCTTTCTAGAACTCGTTGCCATTCTGCACGGTCTCCATACTTTCTCTTTAGCGTACTGAACCCTCCAAACTCATTTGAAATAATAAGGATACAAATCTTTATGCTGCCATATCCAGTTTTTCATCTCAAGGATCATTTCCTCATAGCTAGGTACTGTAAATGAAAAATCTTTTCGTGTGTTGACTAGTGTTTTATCAATTTTTACGAGCTGATATGGTAGAATGACTACTTTATTTTCCTTGAAATGCGTATTGAATAATTGCAGTAAATCAAACTTTGAAATACTACTATTATTGACGAGGTGGTAGAGGCCTGTTATACCTTCAATTGCTGCACGTTCAATTGCTTTTGCTAATGTTAGCGTAGTAACTCCGGTCCATATTGCGCCAGTATAGCCATTAATGGTATCGTGTTGCTTCATAAACCAATTAAAGAGGCCTATGCCATCCTCTTTCATATCAGGGCCGATAATAGAGTTACGAAACGTCAGGTGTTGAGTGCTTTCAATTTCTCCTAATCCCTTAGTTCGATCATAAAAGGTTTCCCCATCGCGAAGGCTTTTTTCATGATAGGGAGCGGTTTTTCCTGAGAATACACAATCCGTACTCAAATGAATAAGCTTGGTTTTCCTGTTTTTTAATAAAGATACAATGGCATGAGGCAAATAACTATTGAGATATATGCTTTTCTCACGGTCGGTATCACAGGCATCATTTAAAACACCAATACAATTGACTACAACATCATAGTCGTAATCTAGTAAAAGTGACCTTGAAAAATTTGAATCAGTAATATCTCCCGTAATATTTTTCCCGTATGAAAAAGTAGTTCGTGAATAGGTTGTTACATCATGCCCTTGAGAACATAAATAGAGTGAAATCGTGTGGCCAGCCATTCCAGTAGCTCCAAGAACTAAAAATTTCAAGGTTTTCCTCCCATCCAAGTATGTAATTCTTCTTGAACAAGAGGGAGCTTTAACAATTTTTCCTTTATTTCAGAGACGGACAGTATTTTCGTATTATTAGAGTTATATTCATCGGTTAACGTTATTTTAGGAGAGCCCTCATCAAGATATTTTCCATAATTTAAATCCCGATTATCGGCAGGGATTCTATAAAAATTCCCCATATCAATGGCTTTTGCAGCTTCTTCTTTTGTTAATAACACTTCATAAATCTTTTCGCCATGTCGTGTTCCGATAATTTGTATATTATTTTGAGCTTGAAAAATTTCGAGAAGGGCTTGGGCTAAATCCTCAATATAAGCAGCTGGTGATTTTTGCACCATAATGTCCCCATTATCAGCGTGGGAGAAGGCGTATAAAACTAATTCTACTGCCTCATCGAGACTCATCATAAAGCGTGTCATTTTTGGATCTGTAATAGTCAATGGCTTGCCATCTTTAATTTGTTCAATAAATAAAGGGATAACAGAGCCTCGTGAAGCCATCACATTGCCGTATCGTGTACCGCAAATCAATGTTTTATCTGAATGAACCATTCTTGACTTAGCAATAAACGTTTTTTCCATCATGGCCTTTGAAATTCCCATTGCATTTACTGGATATGCAGCCTTATCAGTAGATAGGCAAATAATTTTTTTAACGCCTGCTTGAATAGCAGCAGTTAAAACATTATCAGTACCTAGTATGTTTGTCTTAACTGCTTCCAGTGGGAAAAATTCACAAGAGGGGACTTGCTTAAGAGCGGCAGCATGAAAAACAAAGTCAACATCATACATTGCATAGTGAATACTTTGGATATCACGTACATCGCCAATAAAAAATTTGATTTTCGGATGTTGATAGAGTTTACGCATATCATCTTGCTTTTTCTCATCTCTTGAAAAGATGCGAATTTCCTTAATGTCGGTATTCAAAAATTTCCTTAATACCGCATTACCAAAAGATCCGGTGCCCCCTGTTATGAGAAGAACTTTATCTTTAAACATTTTAGTATCTCACACCTTCTACATGCATCGAGTAGTGATTCATTTTAATCCTCTTCGATGTAAATCGTATTCAGAATTCTCTCTTGGGAAGTTATACCAATATGCCAATTCATTTGTATATTTGCTCGTCGGGTTTTTATCCATTAAGGCACAGTTAAAATCCCAATCCCCAGCAATATCTTTTCTTATGGTAAAGGTTGCATCACCTATAAAACTTCTTCGAATAATTTTAAATTGTCCAGGTAATGTGTAGCGATTAGATTCATCTTTTATAAATGCATAGCCAGCTTTTGTTAGCATGTTATAGTAGTAAACATCAAACTGACCATCAACTTGGGATAAGACGTTCCGAATAGCGGGTAAATAGTGATCATCACTATCAATGATAGCTATATAATCACCTGTAGCTTCTGCGATACACCGATTATAGGCTACACTGGCACCTAAATTAGTTGGGTGGTTAATTATTTTTAAGGCAGGACAGCTTTTTTGATAGTCCTCTAATAGGGCTAAAGTATTGTCGGTTGAGCCGTCATCACAGACGATAATTTCATAGGCGTATTCTTTCGGAATACTTTCTAACATTGTTAATATCCACTCTTCACTATTGTAAGCAGGTGATAAAAAGCTAATTTTCATGTAAAACCTCGATTCTTTTATAGTTATTAGGAATAGACATAAGTCGGAGTTTTATAAAGTCTAATGCTGTTAGCTTTGATTGACATAGAGGATTCTTTATTACAATATGCATTGCAAGAGTTGGTGTGTGGGCAATTATTTACATTTGTTAGTTATTTAAAAGAGAGAAAGCAATATAAAAATAAGGTGATTTTACTAGTGTATTCACGGTGTTTATACTATTCTTTTCACGTTATTAAGCGAGAAATCATAATTTAATGAAGTACTTCATTTTAAAAAGGGGGATGTTATGTCAAAAAAGATTGCCTTCATATGTAGCGTGGAATCATATAAGCTTTCCGACGCACATATTTTTAAAGATTTGTGCCTTGTTCCTATTTTGTTAGGTGAATATTTAGGCTATGATGTTAGTATTTTAACGACTGAAATGAATGAAGCATTATTAAAACAAACCTTTCCTGCTGTTACTTTTCAACATATTCCGTTTGGGGATGACTATGTTGCTAATATGAATACCTATTTAATAGAGCATGCGAAGGACATCGATATTGCATTTGCAATTGGGCCGTATCCATCGTATTTGTCGATATTAAAAACCTATAAAAAATATAATCCAAACGGAAAAATTTATATGAAACTAGATGTTAACCGGTTTTGGTTAAATCGATTGAAAACCTATCCTTACTTTACGGAGTTACTCCAGCTTTGTGATGTCTTGTCCTCTGAATGTGAATCCATTCAAAACTCTATTCATGAATTTTCAAATTTAGATATTAAACGTATTCCAAATGGCTTTTATGAGCTGTTTCAAACAGACCCTGTTTTATTTAACGAAAAAGAAAATAGAATATTAACGGTTGGTCGTTTAGATGCTCCTGAAAAACAAGTTCTTTTAGCTGTAAAAGCATTTTTAGCAGCACAACTTTCAGATTGGGAGTTTCGCTTAGTAGGACCAATGTCAGAGGCGTTTAGACAGGAGCTGTCGAACGTACTTGATGGAAATCCATTCGCGGCACAGGTCACTATTTTGGGACCGATTTATGACAAGGTACAACTAGAGGAAGAGTATAGAAAGGCTAAAATTTTTTGCCTTACCTCCTTAGTAGAATGCTACGCTCATGTCTTTGCTGAGGCCGCAAAGAATGGTTGTTATATCGTTACGACTGATGTAGATGGGGCTGCTGATATTACCCAGAATCAACGCTATGGGACAATTCATCCGACACATGATTGGCAAAGTGTTGGACGGACATTGCAGTTAGTAACAAAACAGGAAGTTTTATTAGCTGATACATGCGAACATCTCCAAGCATTCGCAAGAGCGGAATTAAATTGGAGAAATATTGTGCAAAAAGTGGCTGAATATTTAGGGGAAAAGAAAAGTTAAATTAGTTCTTTATAAGGAAATAGATTCGTAATTTCGATCTAAACAAATGATATTTATAGAAGATGATTGGAGGGAAGACTTGGCGACTCCTTGAAGATTAGAGAGGCTAGTAGGAGAACGAGGTTAAAAGCATCATACACCTTCGAGATAAACCCCTCATTATGGTGAATAATACATTAATGCATAAAAATATCCCCTAGATTTTTCATCATCTAGGGGATATTCCTTTTACACTACCTTCAACCGAAAATCTATTATTCTACTTCGCTTTTCAGTCCAAGAGTGTATCTTATTTATTCCGCATTAACGGGCAGTAATTTTTCTGTACAGAAAGTGAAGCGACTTCTACCTCAAAACTAGCAAAGGTATTAGGTGTGTGAAACTGCCCGTAAACGCCTGATTGGTGAAAACTAATAGTCAGTGGGGATGAAAAACCCCCACTGATTTAAGTCTCACTTTATTTCTAGTGTATATGGTTGAGTACTAGCTTTGCCGTAATATTCACTTACTTCAATAAAGTAAGTTCCTTTATCCAGTTCGACAGTACCTACTTCAGCATCCCCAGCTCCGTAATAATCTAATGTTTCTACTGTTTTTCCGTTTGCATCAATAATACGGATGACGCCATCGAGTGCTTTTTCTGTTTTAAGAGAGAAGAACACATCACGTTTGCTGTCGTTTTTAAATTCAAAATAGTCTTTATCACCAAATGGAACGCCTGTATTTAGATTTTGAGTAGCTACCCATTTACCGTCTTTTTTCGTAAGTACAGTTGGTTTTGTCGGTTTACCATTAACTAACTTGGAATCTGCATCTTCATCTGCTTTTTTATGATCCACCAAAGTTAAAGTATACGGTTGGATTGATACTTGTCCAACATTGCTGCCGTTAATAACTATAAAATACCCGTGATCCTTTTTGGCTTTAAATGAAGTATTTACATCTGTTGTCCCTCCAAGACCTAGTAGTAGTTGAAGGAGGTCTTCACTCTGTCCAAATGGAATTTCTGTGGCCAATTCTTTTGGATCAATTTTCTTATTACCATTTGTATCTTCTATAATGGAACCTGAAAACATCAAGTCATTTTGAAGTTCTTTAGGTAGTTGATCAAGCTGTTCTTTTGTATACGGTACAGAAGAAATAAGAAGGCTCATGACTTCATCTTTGCCTGGTTGTCTAAAATAGTAAAAATCTGTATCATCTTGATAAATTAGATGATCTTTATAAGTGATATTAGGTCCAATCGTTTTAGCAGTTTTTGTTGTATTATTTTTTCTATTATATTCTTTTGGAATAGCTGCCATTTTACTTGTTTTAAGTGTATACGGTTCAGAAGAACGGTCACCAAGGTTCATTACTTTTACAACATAGGTTTTATCCTTTGTCAATGCAATTGTCTTAGCATCGTTTTCATCACTTGTTGACCCAAGAAGTAGACTAAGTAACCCCATATCATTAGTTAATGAAGCAACTGGGATTAATTCATTAGTTTGCTCATCGTATTCAAAGATATTACCAGCTGGTGATTGGTTCATACCTTTTTGAATCTTGAAACTATAAACGGCATTTTCTTTAGCTGTAAATGTGAAGTAATCTTCATCATCTTCAGTTTGGAAGTATGCTTTTTGATCCTTAC
>Ga0209025_1004686_pt1 | contig 11676 bp, 9 predicted proteins | sample AraplaMF_Col_mLB_FD_184256 | JGI IMG/M metagenome (GOLD analysis project Ga0209025, IMG submission 184256) | Arabidopsis root microbial communities from the University of North Carolina, USA - plate scrape MF_Col_mLB (SPAdes) (version 2) | ecosystem: Host-associated > Plants > Roots > Endosphere ... | reverse complement strand
AGATGACTTCCTGGATATAGAACCCGCTGTCGAAGCTGAACACACCGGGTCGGAGATGCAGCCACCAGCAGAAGAAAACTGCCCCCAGCACGAGGGTGGTCGCCACCCAAACACCGAAGGTCGACCATTGACCGGGAGCCAGGGCTTCCGAGTTTGCGACGCCGGACTCCCGACTGAAGGCCGGACGAAATCCATCAACGGATAGCTTCATGTTCTCGCCCCTGCCCCAAGCCTGCTGTCGGCAACATCCATGACCCGCTTCAAACGCGCGTCCACACCTTCGAGGAACACAGATGGCGCCACCAGCCTGGCGGCAGGTTCACGAAGTGAAGCCAGTGATGCTCGATCCTTGCAGATTCGCAGAACGGCCGACGACCAAGCCTGGGTGTCATTGTCGACCAGCAAGCAGTCGCTCCCGTCACGCAGGCTGTCCGAGTACGCCGGCACATTGGAGGCCAGCGTCGGCAGCCCCACTGCGGCGTAGTCCAGCACCTTGATGCAACTCTTGCAGGCGTTGAACCTGTTATCGATCAGAGGCGCGACGCCGAGATCGAAACCACCCTGTTGGGCGAACCAGTGAGTGAACGCTGGATACGACGCACCGACATGGGCTGGAGGATCAAGCTCCTTCAACCAGCTCTGGCGGGAACTCCGGCAGTTCGCCCGGACGCCCACGGTGGTCAGAGTGAATGATCCCGGAGCCACCTCGTCGGCCCGGACCAACGCACGCTCCAGCAAGTGGAAATCATCATCGTGCGTTCTCGTGCCCATGTAGATCATTCGGAGCGGCTGGTGGCCGTTCGATGCGCCAAGCGCGGACCGCGTCGGCCAGTACTCGGGCGCGAGCGCATTCGGAAGGTGAACGACACGAGCACCTGTCTCGGTTGCCACGCGTTCTGCCAGCCGAGTCGTGGAACACCAGACCTCATCGGCCATCTTCAGCGATTCGCGAACGGCTCTTTTCTTGGATTCATAGGCAGCGGCTTCTCCGTGACCGTCTAGGTCGAGCAGGTTGTCGTCCAGGTCGTAAATTGCCCGAGCGTCGATCCTGCGCAGGATCTGTCCGAGCTCGTCGATATCCTGCAGTGTCGGCAGAGCAACCCTGTGCCATACCACGAGATCGGGCTTGTAAGCTTCCAGTTCGGGCAGAATCAAATAGCGCACTTCGATCTCGCCGCCGCCAGCACGGAGCGAGTCAAAAAACGAGGCCAGGCGGATTGACGCGCACGGTGAGAACACCGGGCCATAGCGTTCGGGCAGGATGGCAACCTTGATCATGCGTTGTCCGCGAGGTCCGAAAGATACTTGCTGATCACGCGCGCCAGCTCCGGACCTTCAATGTCGTGCGGCACGATCATTGACCTGGAGTACTGCGATAGCCGTTCGGGCAGCGCACCTATGCCGGTTGCGACGATCGGCAATCCCGATTGCATGGCTGCCGTGAGCGTGTACGAGTAGGTCTCCGGAATGGGCGATGGAAACACCACGGCGGACGCACCACTGAGCGCGATCAACTCCTGCAGGTCCGCCTCATCGTAACGGCCGCTGGCGGTGAAATGGTTCCCGGCAGCTTTTGGGACGCTGCCCTGAGGGTCGCCAATCAGATGGAATGTCAAAGGCAGACGCTCCCGCGAAGCCGTGGCCGCCGCGTCCAGAACGACACGCCTCCCCTTGTGTGGAGCGAGCGTCCCCAGGATCAGTACCTTCGCAGGCGCGCCGGAAGCGTCGCGCTTCGCTGTCCCAGTGGAATGAGCTACCTGCGGCTCGTGATACACGACTTTGGCCTTGACGCCAAAATACCGTTCCAAACGGCTGGCCGCGTCAAAGCTGGGCGCGCGAACTTCGCGTGCCAGCATCGCCAACCACTCATTGCCGTGACGCCAGTTCTGGATATCGCTCGCACCGTGGGACGGTCGGCCAGCAATGCACGAGTTGCAACCACTTGGTCCGGGTTCGCCGCAGTAAGTCCCTTCGGGAGTCGACATCACGATCTGCGGGCACACAGTGTAAAAATCATGGACAACGAAGTCGAACGGAATGTTCGCCTTCGCCAGTCCGGCGCGCAGGTAACTGCCATGGCCCAGGGTATGGTGAATGTCCACTGCGCGCGTGCCCATTTCAGTGAGCAGCCTTGTGAACGAGGTTTCGTCCAGATCGTCCACCTCGATCTCGAAGCCATCATACTCATCGAGGTGCTGCACACTAAGCCGTCGGTAGTGACCGTGTACCGGACGCAGTACGACCACCGGCCCATCCGCCGAATGCAGCTGAGCCTGTTCCCGCACGTGCCGGTCAGTGCCTCCACCCAGATTGTGCGTAACCAGTACCCGAACCGGTCGCCCGCCATGTCGCCACATCGCGAAGACCAACCGCAACCGTGCAGCCAACCCGGGATCCTCCTCGCAGAATGTCGCCACCCGCCGCGGGTAATCGGGATATCGCTGGAGAATGATGCGCTCTGCAATCAGCTTTCCCGGCTTGCTGACCTCGGCAAAGCTCACTTCACCTACATGCGCGACAAAGACGTCGAGGGCCAACAAATTGATATAGCCAGCGAACGAAGCTCGCAGGCAGAAGTCGTTTTCTTCGCCATATCCGCGACCGAAAGCCTCCTCGTCGAACAAGCCAACCTGCTCGAGCGCGTCCGCGGTGATCAGCATGCAGAATCCGACACCGGTCGGCACCACTACCGAGCAACCTGAGTTCACCTCACGCGCCAGCGCGTCAACCTCCTGCACCGAGCACGATTCGGGCAGCGGATTGACGCCCAAGCGCGGGAAGCTGCAAATGGTGGCGTTGTTGGACATCGCAGTGACACTGGCCACGTCTCGGTCAGGGTCCAGCGTATGGGCAAGCAAGCGGTCAACCCAATCATTCGCAACTTCGGTATCACTGTTGAGGAGCACGACCGCTTGAAAATCAGGCTCCGCAATGGCCCGCCGCATCGCGTCATTAACCGTTCCCACGAACCCAAGGTTCGTCGGATTCTCCACCAGTAGAACGTCAGGATGCGCGTCGGCGATGCTTCGCAGATAACTCGTGACCTCTGGCTCCGGAGAAGCGTCGTTGTGAAGCCGCAACCGGATTGTGGAGCGGTTCCGGGAACGAAGCACTGATTCAATGCAGGAACGTGTCTCAGCCAAGCCGCGGTAGACCGGAATGACGACGTCGATCACTGGAATCCGGGGAGCGGGCGCATCGGGCGCATCGGGCGCAAGATCGCCATCCTCTCGCGGACGGCAACCATCCGGGTTGGTGATCAACGCCGTCACCGACATTCCCTTGGCATCGATCACGGCGCCGCGCGCGCGCCCGAAGACAAGGAAGTGCGACAAGGGATCGAGTTGCCGCTCCTCACTCGGTGCCGAGACCGAGAGATATTTGGCTTCATATGCTCGCGGGTTGAAGGTCGGCCCCGGATTCCTACGCTCCATGGCGCCGAAGCCGGCGAAGTGATAAGCCGCCGGCATCCCAGTCGCCGCTACGTCCTGGTTCTGCCGCAGGTACCATTGCGGATCGAAGAATTCGTTTGGTCGACGTCCCTCGGCCAGGCCATGTTCGGCGAAGTGGTGAAGCGGATTGACATCGGCGGCGGCAACGTCCTCGTACGCGGCCAGATACCATTGCGGGTCGAACAGCGGATGGCCAAGTGGCGTCCGTCGCCAGCCGCCGAGGAAAGATCCCAGCGCCGAGCGCAGCCACAATCGCCCGCCATAGGTGCGTCTGTAGAACGCCGCGTCGAACCACGGATGCGGTCTCAGTCCCAGGCGGTCCCCAATCAGGACATAGTGGACGATCGCCTCCAGCGCCGTCGCTCGCAGGCCATAGCGCAACCTGTACCAGTTCACGTCGAACAGAGGGTTCGGACTCGCCATGTGATCCGGCATTGCCGCCAAGGACTTCGCGGCAAGCAGGCGGTAAGCCCAGGCGCCACGCCCGTCGCCAGGCACCACTCCAGCGCATTGTAGAACCCACTGAGCGTCAAGGATGTCCGAGCGCGCGACGAGCCTGACCACAAGCCAGCCCGGTAGCCAGCGCGCGAAATTTTTCAGCGCCACCTCCTTTGCGAGAAGGCGGGATCTGGCGCGCAGAGCTACGAAATTGACCATGAGCATCTAGGAATCGAGTCTGTGAATGGCAATAGGCGGGGCTTCTGCTGGCCCAGTTAGCGGCCGAAGCGAAACTTCTTCAAGAGCCGGTCCCAGAAACCTGTTTCGACGGTATTGCGCACATGGCCCAACTGTTCAGTGGCCGAGTCCAGTCGATGCATTACATCCTCAAACCGCTCCCCACTCTGTCGAGTTGCCAATTCGATGCTGACATTCACAGCCTCCTGGACCGACGCCACCTTCGCGGTCAGCGCGTCCTGCAACACTTCCAGTCGCTCGCCCGTTTGCCGCTGCAGCGTGTGTAGCTGACTGGCCGCGTCGCGGGTGAGCTGGACACTTTCGCCTTCACGGGCAACCAGGTGCTGGAAGTCCCCGTCACGCGCTTCCAGTGCGGCATTCAAGCGCGCGATCTCCGCGTGGCAACCTGTCAACGCCGAGTTGACGCGCTCGATCTCGGTGATGTTCTTGAGGTTTCGACCGAGGCTGTCGAACAGCTGGTTGATCAATGCCTGGCTATCTTCGCCTGTCGTGGCGGCCAACTCCTTAAGTTCGTCGGCCTGATCTGGCCCGACCATCAGCACGCCCAACCCATGGGTATGCGTGAACTCGAACGACGGATACTGGCCCCTGATCTCAGCCCAGAACTTCCATACACCGAAGTCGCCGCCGCGCACGCATGTATCGTGAAAGATCACTACGCCACGCGACGAGACTTTCGGGAGCCAGGTTTCGAAGTCATGCCTGACGGCTTCATAGGTATGGAGACCATCAATGTGCAGGAGGTCGACCGAGCCATCGTCAAAGTACGCGAGTGCGTCATCGAAGGTCATCCGCAACATCTCGGACTGACCCGCATAATTGCGCTGCTGGTAATCGCGCAGCGCCATGTACACCTCGTTCCCGTAGGCGCCCGCTTGATGGTCTCCTTCCCATGTATCCACAGCGAACACCTTCGCCGGAATCGCCTTCTGCTCGACAATCTGGCAGAACGCCAGGAACGACGTGCCATGATGGGTTCCAAGTTCCACGACGATTGCCGGCCGCAGGACGCTCATCAGCCAGCTGGCGAACGGAATATGGCCGATCCACGCGCTTGGCGGAACGTGTCTTGGGACGATGAAGATGTCGGAGCTGACGGGAAAGCGAATCACGATGGGCCTATTGATTGGTTCAGGGGGACGATGGCATTACTCGCCAGCTGAAGGCGTGACAGGGCGGACACCCGCCGCTGCGGCAATGAACGCGTCAATATCGGGCGAGCACAGCTGTCCGGCGAAGGCGCGAATCGTTTCGATGGGCCATTCCCACCACCGGATGTGGAGCAACTGTTGGATTTGCCCCGGAGAGAAGCGCATGCGGCGGACCCGGGCTGGATTGCCGGAAACAACCGCGTAGGGCGGAACGGCCTTGGCGACGACAGACCCGGCACCGATGCACGCGCCATCTCCAATGGTGACGCCCGACAATATTCTCGCGCCGTGCCCGATCCATACATCGTTTCCGATGACCGTCGGCCCCTTGCTGGCAGGGTGTCCGTCGACGCCCGCCAAGGGGTCACCCAGCGCAATGCGCAGCGGGTAGGTTGTCACCCAATCCAGGCGATGCTCGCCGCCGCCGAAAATCAGGACGTCGTCGGCGATGGAGCAGAACGATCCGATGCGGACCGTCTCGTCAGGCCGCCACATCCGGAAGCTGGCGTTGCCGTACGTGTACCGGCCGACGGAGACACGCGGGTCGTCACTCACCAAGGGAGGAATGTTGCCCCGATCGGTCATTTCCGACCACCTACCCGGGTCATCGAAACGGCCTCGAAAGGGATGCCCACCAGGCCGTATCGCAGCGTGGGCGACGAAACCTTCAACAATACCGCGTCGTGCAGCCAGGCATGCTGCGTGTTGTTCCAGGGATCACCATCAGCGATGGAAACGGTCATGGAGTAATCGCCATTCGGAAGGAGAGGGAGTGTGAAAGTAAACGATGCTTCCAGCTCCTCCCCCCCGCCTACAACCATGGGAGGCTGCACGTGGGTGAACGTGTGTTCGCCAAACAGGGACTGGCCCAAACGATCCTTCACGAAGAAGCCGATGATCGGGCTCTCCAGCCGCTCGTTCGCGCGAGCGCGAATAGTCAGCACAACGCGCTCACCGCCTGAGATGGAGCCGATCACTTCCCCATGTTCGTCTGACAGCACGACCGAACAGATGCTGGCCAAGCCGGTATTCCAGCCTTCGGAATTGGAAATGTTCTCGAACAGGTCGACCTTCGTGTTCGGGTCGACCTTTGCTGGCTGCGCAACCACTTTGGCAGTCGATTCGCGCGCGGCGGACAAGGAGCGCAGCTTGACGGCGTCTCCGTAGACTTCCTGCTGGCAGTACTCGATATATGCGTTGCTGGTGTCCTGAGCCGAGCCGTGCACCCGCACACGCCCCTTGTCGAGCCAGATTGCGGACTGGCAGAAGTTGAGAATCGCCGACGTGTCGTGACTGACGAACAGCAGCGTGCCCCGCTCGCGGAATCCGCGCAGGAACCGCATGCACTTCTGCACGAAAATCGCATCACCCACTGCCAAGGCTTCGTCGATGACGAGGATATCGGCGTCGACGTGCGCGATCACCGCAAACGCAAGGCGCACATACATGCCGCTGGAGTACACCTTGACCGGCTGGTCAAGGAAGTCCCCGATATCGGCGAAGGCGACGATGTCATCGTACTTCGCGTCCACTTCCTCCTTGGTCAAGCCAAGGATGGCGGCGCTCATGTACACGTTCTCCCGCCCGGTGAACTCGGGATTGAATCCGGCACCTAGCTCAAGGAGCGCCGCCACGCGCCCTCGGACTTCGATCTGGCCGGCGGTCGCATCCAGCGTGCCGCATATGGTCTGCAGAAGCGTTGACTTGCCCGATCCGTTGCGACCGATGATGCCAACGGTGTCGCCGCGCTTGACCTCGAACGAGATGTCCTGGAGCGCCCAGAATTCGCGGAAGTACGCTCGCGGCTTGATCCCGAAGTGACGACCGACGCGAGGCATCAATGCCTGCTTCAGGCGATCCAGCGGCTGCTCGTAGACCTGGAAGCATTTCGCGACGCCGCTGACGCGGATCGCGAAGTCGTCGTCGCTGCGCGATGCGTCGTCGGCCGAGCCATCCCGATCATCCACTGCCATGAACTGCTCAGAGGACATCCGCAAAACCCCTTCTCATCTTCTGGAACATCGAAAAACCAAGCCAGGCGAATACCAGGCTCACCGCGAAGTACTTGGCGAGCCCCATCCAATCCGGTCCGACGCCCCAGATCAACACGGCACGCGACTGCTCGATCACGAACGTCAGTGGATTGAGGTAGATCCACTTCCGGATGCCCTCAGGCAATGCAGTCACTGGATAGAAAACGGGCGACATGAACAGGAGAATGGTGGTGAAGACGCCGGTGATCTGGCCAATGTCGCGAATGAACACGCCAACAGCCGCGAGAATCCACGCCAACCCCATGGTCGCCAGGATCAGCGGGAACACCACGATCGGGAAGTAGATGGCCTGCCATGGGATGCTCCCCTTGAGGAACAATTGCGCGATCAGCAGCACCGCGAGGGTGACCAGCGCATGGAATCCGGCGGTACCCATCGCGACCCAAGGGAGTGTTTCGAGCGGGAACACCACTCTTTTCACGTAGCTCACGTTGGCCAGGATGAGGCTGGGCGCACGATTCACGCATTCGGCCAGCAACCCGTGGACCAGGATTCCGACGAACAGGATGATGGCGAAATCCGACTTGCTTCCGTCGCCCGTGCCCCATCGCGCATTGAAGACAACGGAGAAAACGAACGTATAGACCGCAAGCATCAGCAGGGGGTTGAAGAACGACCACGCCAGCCCGAACATCGAGCCGCGATAACGGCTAATGACCTCTCGCTTGGTCAGTTGGTAGATCAACGAGCGGTTGACCCACATGCTCCTGACTGCCGCGACAGGCGATGCGGCGGGGCGAGTACGAGCATTAACCACCATTCCGTCCCCCGGATGCCACTGCAAGGGCATTGTCGATATCCGCGCGCAGATCGTCCAAGTCTTCCACACCCACGCTCAACCGCACCAGATTCCCGGTAATCCCCAACGCTGCCCGCCGCTCTTCCGGCACCGACGCATGCGTCATGATCGCCGGATGGTTGATCAGGCTCTCCACGCCGCCCAGCGACTCGGCGATGGCGAACAGCTCGCAGCGCTCCATCATCCGGCGCGCGGCCGCTTCGCCGCCCTTCACATAGATGCTCACCATCCCGCCAAACCCGTCCATCTGCCGCTTCGCCAGCTCGTGCTGCGGATGCGACTTCAGTCCCGGGTAGAGCACCTTCTCGATCGCGGGATGACCCTCCAGCCACTCCGCCAGCGCCTGCGCATTCCCGCAGTGCGCCTTCATCCGCAGGTGCAGCGTCTTCAGGCCGCGCAACGCCAGGAAGCTGTCGAACGGTCCCTGCACGCCGCCGATGGCGTTCTGCAGGAAGCCCATCTTCTCCGCGATCTCGGCGTCGTCACCCACCACCGCCATGCCGCCGACGATGTCGGAGTGGCCGTTGAGGTACTTGGTCGCCGAGTGCATGACGATGTGCGCGCCCAGCTCGAGCGGGCGCTGCAGGATCGGCGAGCTGAAGGTGTTGTCGACCACCACGATCAGCCCGCGCTTGCGTGCGATCGCCGCGATCGCGGCGATGTCGACCAGCTTCAGCAGCGGGTTGGTCGGGGTTTCGATCCAGACCATCTTGGTTTCGGGGCGGATCGCCGCCTCGAAGGCGCTGGTATCGCTCAGGTCGACCCAGCTGAAATCCAGGCCGGCCGAGCGGCGGCGGACGCGCTCGAACAGGCGGTAGGTGCCGCCGTAGACGTCGTCCATGGCGATGACGTGGCTGCCCGAATCGAGCAGTTCCAGGATCGTCGAGGTGGCCGCCAGGCCCGAGGCGAAGGCAAATCCGCGGCTGCCGCCTTCCAGTCCGGCCACGCAGCGCTCATAGGCGAAGCGGGTGGGATTGTGGCTGCGCGAGTACTCGAAACCCTGGTGCTCGCCCGGGCTCGACTGGGCGTAGGTCGACGTGGCGTAGATCGGGGTCATGACCGCACCCGTGCTCGGGTCCGGCGATTGTCCGGCATGGATCGCAAGGGTTCCCAGACCGGGCTTGCGAGCCCCGCCTCCGGCGTGGTTGTCGGTCATTTATTCCTTCCAGTTCCGCTAGCATGGGCGGCCGCCGATTCTAGCATCGCCCATGACCCCTCCCCGGCGTCTCCCGAGCGACTTCAGTCGCAGTGCAGCCTACCCCCTCTTCGCGTTCGATCCGGTTCAGGATCAGGCCTGGGTGCTGCATTTCGAGCCGCAGGATTACCTTCGCGCCAGCTTCCTCGACCGCCGCGCCGTGCAGCATCGCGACATCTCGGGCTGGGTCGTTTCGCGGGCGGAAATCGAGGTGATGCTCGAGGCGATGCCGGTGCCTGGCAGTGCCGCCCTGCCCCTGCACTGGCTGTTCCATATCGGCCACTGCGGGTCGTCGCTGGTAAGCAGGATCCTCGACCTCCTGCCCGGCGTGCTGGGCCTGCGCGAACCGCTGCCGCTGCTGGCGCTGGCCCACGGCGAGGGCGACGCGGCGACCGAGGCATGGCGCGCACCGGTGCTGGCCCTGCTCGCACGCGGCTTTGCCGATACCCGTGCGGTGGTGGTGAAGCCGACCAGCGTCGTCACGACCCTGGCCCCGCGGTTGCTCGCTGACGGCGGCAAGGGCTGCCTGCTGTGGGTGGACCTGCAGACCTGGCTGGCGACGATGCTGCGCGACGAAGCACTCAAGTCAGGTGTCCTCGACACCGAGTCGCTGCGACTTGCATCACTCGATCTCGACGTGCCCGCCACATCCGATGGCGAGCGCCTGGCCCGCGCCTGGCTGGCCGAGCAGCTTCGCTGGCAGCGCCTGTCCGCCGATCCCGCCTTCGCGTCACGCCTGCTCGACCTGGACTTCGCCCGCTTCCTCGCCGACCCCGCCGGAAGCAGCGCGCGCCTGGCCGCGCACTACGGCCTCGAAGTTCCGGCCGACTGGGCACGAAAGCTCGAAGATTCAGGCCTTCTCACTCGCTATGCGAAGGACGAGTCGGTGCAGTTCGACGCCACTGAGCGCGAGCGCGAACTGGCTTCGGCAGCCGCCAGGCATGCGGGCGAAATCGCCGAGGGCATCGCGTGGGCCGAGCGTGCGATCACACAGTCCGGCGCCCGCGAGTTGCTCGCGCGACTGCTTCCGAAAGGCTGAATCCCGGCGGGTTTCAGGCCAGGAACGTCGTCATCGCGTAGCGCGTGCCGCGCTCCACCGGCAGCACTTCGTGCAGCATCGAGCACGAGAACACCAGCGCCGTTCCCGTTGCCGGCGAAAAGCGCTGCAGCCCGAACTCGGGATAGCGAAATTCGCCGCCGTCGTAGTCGCCGTGGTTGAGGTTCACCGACAGCGCGAAGCGGCGGTGCGCGACATCGGGCGTCTCGTTGTCGCGATGTGCGCGGAAGTAGCCGGCGGCTTCCGGATACGCCAGCAGCTTGAACGGATCGCGCCGCTTGACCTCGAAATTGAACACCCGCGCGATTTCCGGAAGGGCCCGCCGCATCAGCCGCTCATGCATGCGCGCATCGAGCGCCGCGTCGCGCGGGATAACCTCGCGGCGCTGCTTGATGGACGGATCGACCTGCAGGCGCTGCTGGCCGTCCTCGACCACCATCACGGCCGAGACATCGCCGCCACCGCAGTCGATTTCGAGGTGGCGAATGAGCGTCGCGCACAACTCCGGTTCGAACACGCCAGGGATCTGCAGCACCGGCGCGATCAGTCCGACCTGCGATGCCGGCGGCGATGCGGGCGCGGCCAAAGCCGCCACAACCGGCAAGGTGTGGGACGCCTGCAGGCGCAGATTCGGATCGGCCTGCCACAGCAGGCCGCGACCCAGCGCCGCGCACCAGCGCGGATCGGCCGAAAAAGCCTGCCACGGTGCCGGCGCCGCGACGGGAACCGCCTCGCCCACGCACAGCGCCACCACGCCGGGAGGCGGCGCCGGCAGCGCGCGCGCGGCCGCCTCGTCGGCCGGCGTCGCCAGCCACAACGGCGCGCCAGCGAATTCGGCGTGCAGGGTCTTGCTGCCGCCGTCGGCTGCGCGCAGGCGGACGTCGGGCAGGCGATCGCCCGGCAACCACTGCCCGCTCGCCGCGGCAGCGGCGCCATTCGTCATTGCACGCGCCGGCGCAGGTAGTTCAGCAGGTCGATCCGCGTGATCAGGCCGAGGAATTTCTCGCCGTCGACGACGATCGCGACGTGGCCGCGGTCGAACACCGGCAGCAGCGTCTCGATCGGCGAGCTGACGTCGATCTTGTCGAGCTTGCTGACCATCGCGGTGGACACCGGATCGCGGAAGCGCGCCTCGTCGCCGTACACGTGCAGCAGCACGTCGCTCTCGTCGACGATGCCGACGATGTTGTCGCCGTCCATCACCGGCAGCTGCGAAACGTCGTACAGCTTCATGCGCTGGTAGGCGGTGACCAGCAGGTCGTTGGGCCCGAC
>Ga0209025_1004685_pt1 | contig 11676 bp, 12 predicted proteins | sample AraplaMF_Col_mLB_FD_184256 | JGI IMG/M metagenome (GOLD analysis project Ga0209025, IMG submission 184256) | Arabidopsis root microbial communities from the University of North Carolina, USA - plate scrape MF_Col_mLB (SPAdes) (version 2) | ecosystem: Host-associated > Plants > Roots > Endosphere... | reverse complement strand
ATTATACAAGATTTCAAACATCATATTCTCATAATTTGTGACGTTTTTCCAAACATTTTTCGTCCATTTATGAAAAAAATGATATCAATCTATGAACATACGGATATGATGTAATAAGCACACAAATAAAGGGGGCGTCTAATGATTTATTTTTTAATGGCTCTTATTCACCACTTATTGGACTTTCATTGTATTGGTACACGAAAAATCATAGTATTTTCTACGCTGTCCTCGGTGTTCTTCTTCCAGGTATTATTCTTATCACACTCTTCCGTATTCCATTTTTAAACTTAATCCCACTTATTACTGCTATCTTATTTCTCGTCTTCTTACCAAAAATAAAAAAATAGGAAAGCAGATCATAGGTGATCTGTTTTCCTATTTTGATATAGGTTCCCCTGCAATAGAATGTACTTTTACTTTCTCCGATTTCACAAACCATAGGCCGACGAAAATGATAATTCCACCGATTATTTGTTGAAACGATACATATTCATTTGCCCATATAGCAGCAAATAAAACAGCTACAAGCGGCGTTATATACATATATACCATCGTATGTGACGCGCCAATTTTTTGAATACCAACATACCACATTACTAAACCAAATACTGTTACAAAGAAAATAGAATATAGTAAAGCGAATAGTGTCATTCCGTGTGTAATGTGAAATGGCATTATAAATACATGTGGTCCACTTAACAATAAAAGTGGAATCGCGCCAACTAATGCTGACCATGCGGTAACACGTAGTGCTGAATATTTTTTAATTAATGGACCTGCTAAAACAGGATAAAGCCCCCAGCATATTGATGTAATAAGTCCAATTCCATTCCCGTAAAAAGAACTAGAAAGCGAATGCCCTGCTACTAAAACTAATGCGGCACCACCAAAGGCAATGATAGAACCGATGAGCTTTCGAGAAGAAAACTTTTCTTGTTTCAAAAAAATCGTAAATACAGTTGTAAAAATAGGTGAAATAGAAATGAGTAAAGAGGCATTTGTAGCGGATGTATATTTGACAGTTTCCATAAATAATGTTTGATACAGTACAATACCTACAACGCTAACGATGATTAATCTAGGTATATCCTTTCGTTCCATACAAACCGACTTTTCAATAAAAAATGCAAGGAGTAACATAAGCGGTGCCGCCGATATCATCCGAAGTGCAGTAAACTCAATTGCTGTAAATTCTAAAAGCCCATATTTCGCAATCGTAAAATTAATCCCCCAAATAATAACGACTGTTAAAATTAAAAACTCAATCCCCCATCTTCTCATGCGTATCCCCTCCGCAAATAAGATTATACAGAAAATTCAATCACATGTACATTTCATTATGTGAAAAAATCTTCGTATTGTCTGGAGAGTTTTGGTACATGAAATTATATCGGCGATTTTCTGAATATATCAGCGATTTTTTAAATATATCGACTTATCAACAAAAAACGGCAATAATAGCGACTTATACAATAGGAAAGGTGGTTCCAAAATACATTTTGGAACCACCTTTCCTTTACTACACTCGCACATGTAACTTCATATTTGGATTATAAAACTGGCTCGGGCTCTTCAGTTGAAAAGTTCCTCCACCTTCATGCCAATCAACTGTTAACTTATCATCCATAAATACAAGCTTTGTGCGATCTGCGATAAAGCTAAACTGGCTTGATTCAATATCCACATCGCGCTCATCTTTTTCTGCTACAGCTACTAAATCGATAATTCCGCTCATTACACAACCGCAACCTTCATTATCGTAAAATAACTTTATATATTTCGCTTCATTTGGAATCGTATCCATAATCTTTTTATATGCTGCTTCTGTTACAGTAACGTACATATGTTAATGTTCATCCTCTCTTCTCGTATCCTTCCTATATTGTACCACCATTTTTCTAAAACATTGTATACAGAAAATTAAGACTAATATACAATATATGTCATAAAGGAGGTTGTATCACTTATGTTCAAATTACTGCGATACCCCATCTTCTTAGGTCTACTCGGTAGCTTTTTTATTTCTAGCGGAATGGTATTACAACATATACTTCCCTATTCTCCTTCTATTGGCTGGCTTTCAGGTTTTATTTGTTTCCTATCCGCTTCCTATCTTGCTATGAAAAAATAAGAAAAACTAACAAGGCAGGAATTCTTTTAAGCAGGAGAAACAAACATGTCACTCATCGTTAGATCTAGCACAATCTAATTCTCCCCTATTTTTGAAATCTAAACATACAATACGAGCGACCACACAAAAATATAGAATTCATAATATATATATAGTAGTTCTATTTTTAAAACAAATTTTTCAAAATATAGAAAGGAGAACATACATGTACCCACGTAATTGTTTTAGTTGCGACGGCAGACGCAACAGTGGCTCTAACGGAAACACTGGGCCCACTGGTAGCACTGGACCTACTGGGCCTACCGGCATTACTGGACCTTCCGGGAACACCGGACCCACTGGTAGTATTGGACCTACTGGCTCTGCCGGGCCTTCCGGAGCTGGTTTCCAAAGTACTACCGCCTTTAGTCTAGCAGCCGCTCCCACCTATAAAAAAGGACAAGTTGTCACTTATACGAGCAGCGGCTATGTTGTAAAAAAAGATGCACCTCAAGGAGCAGCGGCTATGTTGTAAAAAAAGATGCACCTCAAGGGTTTCCGAATATATCTCCAGATTATATCGTATTAGTAGAAAGTGGACCTACTGGGAACACCGGACCTTCTGGGAACACTGGATCTACCGGCAATACCGGACCTACGGGTAGCACTGGACCTTCCGGCATCACCGGACCTACGGGTAATACTGGACCCACTGGGAACACCGGACCTACAGGTAATACTGGACCCACTGGGAACACTGGACCTTCCGGCATCACCGGACCTACGGGTAATACTGGACCCACTGGAAACACTGGACCTTCCGGCATCACCGGATCCACTGGGAACACTGGACCTATTGGTAGTACCGGGCCTACTGGAATTGCTGGCAGTGCATCAGCAAAAAGTATTGTTTTTCAAGGAACAAATGCTGGTTTTCAACGTATAGCAGGTTCTCCTGGAATTGACTCCAATGTCATTCCATATGTCACTGCTGGAGCCGGTAGTATAGTTGGCTTTGCTGCATCTATAAGTGTAAATAACTTACCTGCTGCTGTTTATACGATTAATATTTGCAGGAATGTCCCAACAAACCTCACTGCTCCTACCTCTAGTTACATCCTATCTACTCTTACTTTAACTACTACTGACAAAATTACAGGAACTATAGTATTTTCAATTAAACCAACGGATACTGGATCAGGACAAATTCAAGTGTTTAATCCTAATCCAACAGTAGGTCCCGCTACTGTAACTTGGACTAGCATTACAACTGGAAACTCAGTTTCGAGAGGAGATGCTATTTCCCTTCATATTACCCCTGGCATTACTGCAAGTGCTGTATATTCTATTTTTTTAATCACTGATATATAGCCCTTATTAAAAAATAATTTATTTAACAAAAAAGACCCGAGATTCGGGTCAGCAAATAGAAATACAAATGAATTAAAACAAATAACAGACAAGTTCAGTATATACTATCATTTATATCCATATATTGTATTTTACACACTATGTTAATATAATTAACTTGCCTACCTTTATCAGAATACCTTACTCTCATCCACAATAAAAAAGGGAGATCACTCTCAAATAAGTGATCTCCTTTTTAAAAATAATTTTTCATGATATCGGCAACATAACCTTCACAGTTGTTCCAACCCCAACTTCACTTTCAAAACTCATTTTACCGTTGTGGTCTTTAATAATTTTTTCTGTAACTACTAAACCTAAACCTGTTCCCGTTTCTTTCGTTGTGTAAAAAGCTTCATTTAACTTCGGAATTTTGTCTTTTGGAATACCGCAACCCTCATCCTTAACTTGGACAATGATTGCATCTTCTACAGTCACTTTAATCGTAATCGTTCCGCCAACTGACATTGCTTCAATCGCATTTTTAATTAAATTAAAAAATACTTGCTTTAATCTTTTTTCATCGCATGTAATCGACGGTATGTCTTTACTATAAATACCTTGTATGTGCACTCCTTGCTTTAAAGCAGGCTTTCCCATAACCCGGATAACATAAGCGATAATTTCTTCTATATTATGAACTTCTGATTCTAGTGATTTAGATTTCTCAAATCCACTAAGTTCTGTAGCGATTGTATGAATTCGTTCTACTTCTTGTTTCATAATATCACTATATATTTTATCCTCTGGATATTTAATCGCTTGCTTATTAACAAATTTATCTAAGTTAGCTAGAGGTCTTCTAATTTTGTAACCAATAACTGTAGCCATTTTCCCAACAGTTGCTAGCTTTTCTGTTTGTTGTATTTCTTTATCCATCATCTCAAGCGTACGAACGTAAGATTGAAACCTTAAAAACATAATCCAACATATGATAGTAAATACACTATATAATGCCATCGGGATTAAAACGAGTGACGAGTGAATAATGATTCCTATAAGAGCGTATTTCCCAACAAGTATGCTCGGAACTAACCAAAAATATCTTTTATTCACAAAGAGTGGGGCAAATAAAATAAAAAATCCTTCTACTATATTCCCACCATCAAACTCAGCATCACTACCGTAGTAAATCATAAAATTATGGATAAAATCTAATAAGTTATATCCAATTAGAATAATATACTTTACTGCAAATGGGTTTTTCCATTTCATAAAGTATATTCCAGTGCAAAATAAGATCACCATTAGAAAATAAAGCCATAAACCTAAACCATCTTCAAATTGTCCTACTCCTTCTTGCTCTCCTCCTATTAAAGGTACAATAAATTCGTAGGCAAGATCGTATACAAAAAATATAATGAAAAATAAACTTAAAAATATTTTCAGTGCCTTCATTTCTTCATTTTTAAATATATCGTCTTTATTCATATCGTAACCCCTAGCTTTTCTCCCTCTTGGATTTCATTATTTCCACGTTGCTTCGGGAGCATGATATCTATTCTAGTTCCAATATCTCTTTCACTTGAAATATGTAATTCACCAAGATGCTGCTCAGTAACAAGCCGATTCGCTACAGTAAGTCCTAGGCCAATTTTATCTTGTTTCGTTGTATAAAAGGCCTCTTTAACACGAGCTAAATTTTCTTTCTTAATACCGTAACCATTATCAATTACACTTAGCATTACATAATCTTGTCCTTTGTTTTCTAACCGTAACTCTAATGTGCCACCTTGCTCCATTGCCTCCAGAGCATTTTTTATGACATATAGAAAGACTCCTCTTATTTTCCGCTCATCACATTCAACTTCTATCGTCTTTTCTTCCACATTAGAAATAAACTGGACGCTCGATTCATTCATTTTTTCGCGAACAATTGTTACTGCTTGTAATGCAATTTCACCTATATTATGTTTCTTATAAACAGAAGGTTTACATGTAGCAACTTCCATTAACTCACTTATCATATTATTCATATTTTCTATTTCAAAAATCATCTGTTTGTAAATAGGGTCCTCCCCATGCTTCTCTCGTTGTAATTGCGTAAACCCTTTTAATGAAGCAAGTGGATTTTTAATTTCATGTCCCACTGTCGCTGCCATTTTTCCAATTACCGCTAATTTTTGTGATTCACTAGCAATCTTAATACTTTCCTTTACCGCTGAAAGGTATTGTATAAATCGATTTAAAATGATGTATGCCGCTATTAATACGAGTGTATACATAATGAGGAACATAAATCCTTTTACTTCCTTTAATACAAATAAATAAATAACATATTTCCCTACAATAGTCGAAAGTACAAACACAAAATATTTTTTATTTAAAAATATAGGTACAAAGAAAATGAAAAAAATTTCTATTATATTTACTCCATCAAATGCCGCCTCATCATAAAGCATATACGAAAGTATATTAACGATTTCTATTCCTATGTATGCAAATACACATGCATATTTAACAAGGTTCGCTTTCTCTTTTTTTATTAAATATACATTCACACCGAGTATTGCAGTTCCGCAAATAACTTGCCATAGTATGCTATGTCCCTTATCCGTTAGCGATTTATCCTCTAATACGATTGCGTAGAAAATTTGATATGAAACAACGATGACATATAGCACCCACAAAAAGATTTTGGCATTCCTTTCTTCTTCTTTATATGATAGAAAACTTTCTTTCACTTCAACACCCCTTCAAAATAATGTCTCTAAGAATACCATTTATTATAATAAATGATTTTCATAGACAAACAAAGAGAAATCGAACATTTGAGGAAAATCATTCCAACATCAAGATATTTTCAGACTATATGCAATCATAAAAACTATAAACAATAATACGTATATTATGTAGGGGATAGGCGATAAAAAATAAAGTGAAACTTTAATCAACCCTTATCATCAATCAGGCTTTTACGGGCCATTGATAAATGGATAAATCACTGAAATCTTTCACACGTAAAAATGAAAGAACACCTGGTGTCCTAATAGAACAAAACCCTACGCAACTTGCAAACGAATTCATTAAAGCTATGACGAAACAACGCTTTTGGGATAGAGCATATGAATAGGTTAGGGGGATAATTTATGTTTGTTACCGTCGAGAAAGATGTGCATATTTTTGTGCAAGACGTTAATCCTGGGCCAGGTAGTAAAACTGTGTTCTTCGTCCATGGCTGGCCTTTAAATCATCAAATGTACCAATATCAACTCAATGTGTTACCACAGCATGGCTTCCGCTGCATCGCTATGGATATACGCGGCAACGGGCAATCTGATAAACCATGGACTGGTTACACATACGATCGTTTAGCAGACGATATCGCCATTGTTCTAGAAGCACTTCAAGTAGAAAATGCTACATTAGTCGGTTTTTCAGTAGGTGGCGCTCTTTCTATTCGCTACATGTCTCGCTACAATGGTCATCGCATTTCTAAACTTGTATTAGTCGATGCTGTTTCCCCCTCTTTCGTTAAAAATCAAGAATCTCCCTATGGTGTCCCAAAAGAACAAGCAGATACCCTCATTAATCAAATGTATGCCAATATGCCTAAATTTTTAAATGATGTATCTTTATCATTTTTTAATAGAAACTTAGGATCTGCTACGTTAGAATGGTTTTCTTATCTCGGTATGCAATCTGCTTCCTACGCTCTCATCAAAATATTGCAAACAGCCGCAAATGAAGATGTAACGAAAGATTTAAGTAAAATTAACGTCCCAACAAAAATATTCCATGGTGTTCACGATCAACTTATACCTTACAAAAGCGCTGAACTCACGCAAAGGAGGATTAAAAATTCTCAGTTGCATCCTCTTACGAATAGCGGTCACGGCTCTCCAATTGATCAAGCGGATGAATTAAATAAAGAACTTATAAAGTTTTTAAATTCATAAAAATCTATGCCAAATCATGTCGATATAAACGCAGTTTTTGAAAAGATTAAAATTCACACATTTCTCACAAATCAATTAATAAAGCGATTACATTTTCATTTATACTAAATGTACAGGTAATACTCCCTAAACCCAGCTTGTCTGGTTACCCCGTTAAATACTATAAAAAAAGAACTTGTATCATTATACAAGTTCTTTTTGTTTTTCTATTTAAAAAGTATACCTTTACTATACTGTTTTCCAGCAAGCAAATCATATTGGATCATTTTATATTGCTCTAACATTTCTTTTTGTTTCTTTGTTAAATCTGTTATCTCTTCCCCATCTTTATTAACCTTTAACTCCTCTTTAAGGACTGGTATTTCTTTATGCATTTCCGATAAAAATTGATAGAATGGTGATTTATTTATCCCTGCATAATCCAAAACAAGATTAGAAAAATAAATTGGGCTTACTAAACCTAGGTTGTCATTTGGCAAATCGAAATTTGCATACATTAACAATGGCGTTTCTGACATAGCTAATCTTTCATTTAGAGTTTCTTCATTCTCTATATATCCAGCTTCTTCATAGATAGCTTTATTTACCCCTAATATTGGTAAATGATCTCCAAAGAAAACCAATATAGTAGGTCTTTCTAGCTCTTGAATTTGTTCTACTAAATATTTTAGAGCCTCATCAGAACGACGTACACCCTCAGTATAGGTTTCTAATTCTGCTTTCGATCCCTCATCTGTTAATCCGTTAACTTCTATTTGTTTTTCTTCAAACCGTCCTGGATTGAATGGGAAATGATTTTGCATCGTAACTGCATGAATAAACGTAGGTTGCTGGCTCTTATTTAATTCCTCTATTATTTCTTTACTAATAGATACATCGCTAATATAATCTCCAGCTACCTCTACGTTGTTCATTGTATCTTCCGCATTGAATTTATCAATTCCTAAAATATTATATACGTCATCCCGCTTATAAAATGATCTTCCATAAGCATGAATTGCATTCGTATAATATCCATGTTTTTTCAATTCACTTGCGATAGACGGAATTTCTCTTTGCCCTGTCACCGCTTGTTGATATGGTATAGAACCTGGCTTTAAAAAGCTCATTGAATAGCTCGTTAACGCTTCAAATTCTGTATTTGCTGTATTCCCTCCGAATACAGGCGCTATTGTTTGTCCACCCGGAAAATTCTCAATATAGTGATGTAAATTCGGCACCGGATCTTCGCTAAACGAAAGATTCATTAGCTTTGTTGGATCCCAAAAAGCTTCACTCATGAAAAATATAATATTTGGTTTCTCGGCCTTCTCTTTTTTTCCTACATTGCTTCCATATTGTTTCTTTATATCATTTGAAATTTGTAGCATAGTTTCTTTTGAATATTCTTCTGGCTTCTCAATGACAGTTGTGTCTAAGTTACTGACAAATCCTAAAACAAAACCATTATCAGTATAGTTTACATTTTGATTCCAAGCCACGAAGGTTACCCCATATTTTTGCAATACACTATTCATAAATGTATTAGGATAATTACTATATGCATACACCATAAAAGTAGAGCCACATATTAAAATAATTCTCGTAATCATATTAGGTTTTATAACTGGAATATGCTTTCGTATATACATAACTAAATATACAAGTAGAGTAATTCCTAATATTCCTAAAAATATAGTCCACCAACTAAAATAGTCCATAACCATCGGTATAACGGACTGCATTTGAGTAATCTGTATGAAATCAGACGGATAGAATGGATCTCCTCTAAAAATAAGTTTAAAATGGTTCACAATTCCAAAGATAGTTAACACCAAACTTGTTATCGTGACACTCAAAAAGATTCGTCCAAGCAAACTATACACAAAAACATATATCATATAAATAAATAATAGGCTTAGTATATACTGTCCGTATCGCTGGTAAACCCAGTTATTAACTAATACAAGGCTCATATTCTCCTGCATCATGATATACATCCAATTCATTGTATGGGCAATTAAAAATAGTAAGGCATAAACTCGAATAGCCGGCCTAAGTTTATGACCGATGCCTTTATTTAAATGAATAATGTATAGTAGTACACCCCACAAAACAATAATGAGTATACTTAGCTGTATTTTCCCATTAAAAAATTCTTTAGTTCTCTCGAATTCGAAAGATCTTAACATAACAAAAAACAGCGTTTCTAAACAAATCGCCCACATTCCACTAAGAATGATAGAAATTAATAGATTCTTCCTCGGCTCTTGAGGAGAAAAACTAAGATAAAATTCATCTCTTCTTCGTTGTTGTGTTAAAAAATCAAAACGCAATTTATTCCCTCTTTCCTTTACCCCTTCGTCTCGCATCCACAAACATATTGTCCTATACAAAATACCATATTTGTATGCAGCTAGTCTTCCTATGTGCTTGTAATATACACTTGTATCCTTAATTTCCCCTTAAAAATACAATGAAACTTTAATGCGTCCGCTCCATTCAGGATTGAACGTGATAAACCTTCTTCGCTCTATATTCTAACAGCATAAATGAACTATGCTTCACAAAATTATTACCATAAGAAAAGAACCTATCAATATTGACAGGTTCTCCTTCATTTTAACAGACATGAGCATGTGTATTATATAAGAGAATACATCCATACTTTCCATATAATACATACAAATACGATAACTACAAAATCAAAAAGATCTAATCTCGGACCCTTTTTCATATTCATCTCGAGCCACATATGAACCCATTTTATTTTTGTATATTTTTGAATGTTTTTCTTTGCAAATCGGTAAATGAGTACTTGCATAATAAAAAATCCGACTACGAAAATGAACAAGAAAATGAGAAAATCGACCACAAGATTCCTCCCTATTTTTGCAGCGATTTTTCTACTATTTGATTTCTCAAAACCCACTCTTCAAATTGAGCACTTCCAAATTCCCAACTAAGATCACGAGCATGTACAGAAAAAACGTAATGACCAGCATATTCGTCCATAAATCTACCTGTCTCGATCTCATCTTTCTGAAGACCATATGCTCCAAAGTTAAAATATACATCCCATACGTCTTCATTCTTCCGCTTATAAGCAATCGATTCCATATCACATTCTGTTCCGAAATAATCAAGATGTAAATGTACGCTATCATCATATTCGTACTCCATTTTATCACCCCTTATATTTGTACTTCTTTATCACCAAAAAAATTCCTGCTATCTACACTCACATATGGGCGCTTACCTACATATCATGCTTGTAGAATGACTTCTAGGAGGTGTCATATAGTGAAAAAATTTATAGCTGTTTTTTGCATCATGTTACTAGCTGTTTTCACATTCGCTGCTTGCAGTAGTAAAAAGGAAGGTACGAAAGAACTGACCTCCAAACAACAGCTGGTGGAGATAAAACGATGACCGCCCTATTATCTGGCGGAATTGATATTGCTCTCGTCGGTTCCGAAACGTCTATTTACGTTCATCAACAAGGTGCAAAAGACCCTGTCATTAACTTTGCACAGCTTACACAAACAGACGGAACATTTTTAGTTTCGCGTAAAAAATTAGACTCTTTTAATTGGAATGACGTAAAAGGTGTTACGTTTTTAGGACAGCGTAAAGGCGGCATGCCGCAAATGGTTGGAGAATACGTTTTAAAGAAAAATGGCATTGATCCTCACAAAGATACAAACTTAATTCAAAACATCGAATTTGCTAACATTGCAAGTGCCTTTGCATCTGGTACTGGAGAATTTGTACAGCTCTTTGAACCGACTGCGAGTATATTCGAAAAAGAAGGTAAAGGATATATCGTCGCTTCGTTCGGAAATGAATCTGGAACTGTTCCATATACAACGTTCATGGCAAAAGAAAGCTTCTTAAAGAAAGATAAAGATGCTGCTGAAAAATTTACACGGGCGCTCTATAAAGCGCAACAATGGGTTGATACACATAGTTCAGAAGAGATTGCTGATGTCGTGTCTCCATTATTTAAAGACACTTCAAAAGACATTACAGTAAAAGTAATTGAACGTTATAAAAAGCAACATTCTTATGCGACAAATCCGCTATTAGATACTGAAGAATGGAAACAGCTCCAAACAATTATGAAAGAAGCTGGCGAATTACAAAAAGAAGTTCCACATGAAGCGCTCGTCAATACAAAAATTGCCGAAAGCGTTATTAAGAAATAGAGGCGAAGTGTATGAGTTTTTTACAAATACGTAACGTTTCTCACTGCTTTTTCGCAAAAGAGAATGC
>Ga0209025_1004684_pt1 | contig 11676 bp, 16 predicted proteins | sample AraplaMF_Col_mLB_FD_184256 | JGI IMG/M metagenome (GOLD analysis project Ga0209025, IMG submission 184256) | Arabidopsis root microbial communities from the University of North Carolina, USA - plate scrape MF_Col_mLB (SPAdes) (version 2) | ecosystem: Host-associated > Plants > Roots > Endosphere... | reverse complement strand
CTCGCCCGCACGCTTCCAATGATCGTCGTGCTTTCCCTCTGGGCGACCTTCATCCTCCCAAATCTTATAAGCCCGGTCGCGCCTGTCGTTTTCCGTATCCATTCGATGAACTCCTGTTGCGGCTGCCACCATAAGATCTGGAAGGGCCGATCGTTCCATTGGACGGTTCTCAGCCGGTGCAACGAGCCCTGCCCTGGCGAAGCAACAGGTAATGAAGGTACCGTCAATTAGTGACACGCCTATGAAGCTCGGCGAAAGTTCCTGCACGACTGCTGGCATGGCATCCCCCGCCCTTGTACCGCCCCCGACTGTCAAGAAACTTTCATAAACAATAACTCGATCAGCAGCCGGGTGTCAGGTAGAAGTCCGGCAGCAGAAGGCACCTGATGAAGGAGAGAGCCATGGCGGAGACAGCTAGCATCGCGAAGACCGTGGCATCGCTGCCCGGCCAGGCATGAAGCCAAAAGAGCTGATTTCTGCGGTGCGAACAGGACATTCCGAAGCCACGAAAAAGGATATCGCACGCGCTGCGTTCTATGCGGTCATCCTCGCTTCCGAACAAAAGTCGAAACGAGTGGAAGAACTGCACGGTATCGCAATCGAGACTCGTAACAGCAGTGACGACAGCGCGTTGAATGACCACTGAATGTCCTGGGAACTCTCACACCCATCCTCGGTTGGATCAAAAGCTTGGCGGTGATTGGATGGTTGCCACAGATAGTCCGACGGCGCCTGCTGCTGAATATCAGCAGATCGGCGCAATATGCATGCGACTACAGGACACGGCCCCGAAGTGCTGCTGATTACCGCACGCGAAACCGGCCGTTGGATGATGCCGAAGGGATGGCCGATCGCCCGCCTCCTCCCGCATGACGTCGCCGAGCGGGAGGCGTGGGAGGAAGCCGGCGTTATCGGAAAGGTCAAGCGCAGGATCTTTGGCGAGTTCAGGTACGCGAAGATCCTCTTGGACGGTAGCAAGGTCGAGCCGCTGGCGTCGGTTTATGTTATCAAGGTCCGTCGTCGTAAGAAGCGTTTTTCCGAACGGGCGAAACGAGACGTCATATGGATGAATCCCACGGACGCTGCTCTAAAGGTGCAAGTACCCGAATTGCGAACTCTGTTGCAAGATTTCGCTCGCAGTTTGACACTGGGCTCTGACAAAATCTGGTGATGCCTTAGCTAAGCTTCTCGCTAAGCGGCGAACAGAAGGCAGCTTGAAAGAGCGTTGCTGACCTTCTTTTTTTGTGATGGACAAGCCTGGCGGGGACACCCTTCAACGCGCGACAGAATTTCCGGGTAGACCGGGCAGGTGGACATTCCAACGGCCGTCGGAAGACTTTGCGTTGCGTCTTTCCAACGGAACGCCGGATCTACCCGCGCCAACCGGACGGGCAGCGCGTGCGGGAGCCGCTCGTCGTGTCGGTCGACCTCTCCGACATCAAACTGAGCTGACATGGATTGCTGCTCTGCCTGAACCGGGCGGCGCGCAGACGCTCGGTTTCGCCTGGCGGAGCTTCGCTCTTCCGCTAGAGCGTCGCGAGCTATCTTGTTGGTTCCTTCGCGGACCTTGCGGTCGCCTTGATGCGGTCAGCAAGTTTAAGCCGTCATCGTCTGACCGAACGACAGCGGACGAGTTGCTTGACTGCAGCCCGACGAGCGCCCTTCCTGTAATGACCAGGACCGGGTGGTGCATCGTCCTCGGAGGCCCTGATCAGTCGCGGGAAGCCAATAGTTCGCGAAGACGGTTCTTGTCGGTGACGCCAGCCTGAAACCATCCGAGAAGATCCTTCGCGGCGGCCTGCGCCTCGGGACAACCGGAATCAATGGATTTGGCCTCGCAGAATTCTTTCACCAGGCCCTGTACCATCAAGACTTCGTCCGGTCCCAACGGCTGCTTCCCGCTACCGTCAAACGCTTGGAACATCGCACCCTCCTTTGCACGAGCGTCTATGCACGTGAGGGAGCCTACGCCGATCCCGCGACATTGCAACGACGTCGCGTGGAACCCACCCGACGTCTGGGCATTTCGGAGGCATGAGACCGTTGTTCCTCGCATTGTCTGAAGCAGTTGTTCGGGTTGCCGGTCACCGTTTCACGGTCGCAGGGGCGTTCGCACTCGTAATGCTGTGGTGCGCGGCTGGCGCGATGTTCGGCCTGCCAACGGAATGGTTCCTGCTTTCAAACATGATCGGCACGAGCGCGGCGCTGTTCGTTCTTTTGATCATGCAGCATTCGCAGAACCGCGACATGGCGGCCTTGCAAGTCAAGGTGGACGAACTCATCCGCTCGAGCGAAGCTGGCAATCACATGATCGGGATCGAGCGGCTTGAGGCCGAGGAGCTTTCCCGGCTTGCACGGGAGCGTCAGGCAGGTGTCTGACCTCGCACGACGCTCCTGCAGCACAAGCATGCTGGCGCCCTCACCCTGCACGTCCCAAAGCGTACTGGAACAAAGCTCGGATGACGGGGCTTCCTTTCGTCGAAGGAAAACCTCTCATGTCCCATAACATTGCTATCCCATCCGCCTACCTCCTGCTCATCCTGTTGCCTGCTCTATCTTCGACGAAACCGGCCAGCCGTTGATCATGACAAACAAACTGCCTTGGCGAGTGAGTACGCCGACCCTTCAAGCGAGTGTCCATCGATAAGCTTTCTGATCGAAGTCCTACTTCCCGCTACGCACACCCGGAAGAACCGCCCGATTTCGTCCGTGACGAGCTCACCGACAAGTTCGGAGGGCTAGCGACCCAGATCATCGACGAGTGTCTGAAGCAACATTGAGTTCGGGGCCTTCTGAAGCAGACCCGATGGCGATTCATGGACCAACTGGTCCTACGGTAACGAGGCAAACGGCAAGAGCGTGCTCGCTGGCATTCTCGGCCGCTTACGATGACTGCCTATCGTTCTTGTAGGGCTAGTGCTTAAGAAGCATAAAAAGCGCAGCGCATCGAGATCGTGGCGCTGCCCGCTCCAGTAACTCATAGTGAGGCGCTGCCTTGGCAAGATTGCCTCTCTCCGGACCTGCACGCTTTTAGCCGGATATCCGATTAACCATTTACAATATTCTTCTAGTGCCAGTAGTGTCCAGGGGGGAGATAATCTATGGGAAAATCTGACAGTGATGCATTCAATGTGATCTTGCCGTTTGATTTGCAAAAGGCGGACCTACTTTTGCGTACGCTCAGTCACCCGATCCGATACTATATGACGGAACTGATGCTTGAGAGGGAGCGGACCGCCGTCGACTTCCAAGAGATCATCGGCATCACCGAAGGTGCTGCTTTGCAACATCTACGAGTGCTGAAACAGGCCGGCGTCGCCAAAACGCGGCGGAGAGCCCAGACTTTCTATTATTTTTCGCGATCGGTTGAGGCGGCCACGCTGCTTGCTTGTGTCACGGAAATTACCATGCAGTACTCGTCGGCGACTAAGTCTCGTTGAGTTACTCGTCACCGACCTCGATGCCGCGGCACCAAAGGGACGCGACAATGGTCGACAAGCAAATTTGCATCAACCAACCTGCCGACGGGGATTCGCTGTATCAATCGTTGCCAGATGAGCGAAAAGCTCCTCGGCGGACATTGCGAAAATCAGGACAATGACCCTCCACGGTGGTCCCGACGCTGAAAGAGGCCGCGAATGGTCATCGCTGCAACTCGTTTCGCCGGGATTGCCGCTGCAGATGCCAAATTTTCCATACCGCATTTGAATGACTAGCTCGCCGCAGATCTTTCGCAGAGTGGAAAGCTGCTAGGCGTCGATGGACCACTTCCCGTGCCCGTCATTAGCGTCCCGCGCTCGCTAAGCTCACGCATAGGCTTGAGCGCAGACTGGCGCTACGAAGTGTCGTCGACGAGGGCGCGAGCGAGCTTAAGCGCGTTTTCACGATAAGTGAACGAATGGCTTCTAAAACGGCGCGAGCGATGGAGAGGTTTGATGTGGTCCCTAGCGTTTATCAGTGTCATTATTTGGACAGTCGTCTCCGCGCTAGGAGGAGGCGCGGTCGGATCGCTGGCACTTGCCTTAGCAGCTTCATTTGGCGCTGGTGTCATTGGAATTTGTCTCAAGTGGGGCGAGCGGAGCCTATGGATCGGCATAACGGCCGGGCCCGCATTGCTGCTGATCATTCTACTCTCGGCGGCCATATCAGACCGTATGGCTCGGCGTCTGCAAAACAGGAAGCGTTCTAAATTTTTCACCTGAAGGTTTATGGATCTTTCAGTTGTTCTCGGCGGACAATCACGACCTCTTGGTCTGCCGATGACGGTCGGAGTTACCGACTTTTTCGATCTAGTGGCCGTCGACATGGCCAATCGACCAGGCCCTTCCTGTTCCGAGCGTTCAGGCTCAACGGGCTTCCGACGAGCGTAGCACGATACCCACTAAACCCCCTCACCAGCGTACGTTTCCGCGATCGTCTCCGCGACGCATCAGACGACACAGTGATCCTCTTCAGCATTTCAATTTGGAGGCTTACGGTCGAGGCAAGCCCGTCTCGCATTCACCGATGTCAGTGGACCGCGCAGAATGGCGCTAAATCAACGATAGGATAGTGCTTCGAGGATAGCCTTCCACGACTGGCTGTCCGGCGCCGCTAGGAGGTGACCCTTTGCAACTGATGGTCGATACGGCTGGCCCGTAGTGGTTGCTGCATAACCACCCGCTTCCGCGTGAATCAATATCCCAGCCGCGTGATCCCATGGGTTCATGCCTTCGTTTAAGCAAAAGCTCATGGCACCCGTTGCCAACATCCGGTATTCCCAGGCTGAACAGCGCCAAGATGTGACGCGGCTAAAGTTCAACACGCCCAACGCAACCGAAGCGCGCGTTTGAGCTTCGAATGCGTGAACTGCTGCAAAACCTTGCATTTCATTTACTGAACCTGCCTCCGCGACCGCCAGCCGCGTGGAAGCTCCATCCGCCCCCACATGCCAAGCGCCCCCGCCGGGTCGGGCAATGAGGAAGTCCCCAAGCACCGGATAGTGTATAATGCCGGCGATGGTTCTACCCCGTGATACGATCGCCAGGATACTGCCGAACATCGGCGAACCGTGTGCGAAATGCCACGTGCCGTCTAACGGATCAATGACGGCGGCTAGGTCGGCTCCGGAGAGACGATCCAACAACGATGGATCTTCTGACACCGCTTCCTCGCCGATTATCACGATGTCGGGCAGCCTCGTCCTCAGCTTTTCAGCAATCAGATGCTCGGACGCAATATCCGCATCAGTTACGATATCGTCAAAGCTTGTCTTGGCACGCTTCGAGTCAGAGGAGACAGATCGGAATCGCGGCAGAATTTCCTCGACCGCTGCATCGCGTAGATAGCTCATAAGCTCTTCAAGTAGCTCTTCAGCAACACTTTCCATACTGCAACGTGTCCAGATCGCGTGCGCGCTTGTCCAGCTAAATCTCTATCGTGATTCCCAGCCTCTAAAAAGCATCCACCCGACCGGAGACAGCCAAATGATATCAGTTTCAACACGCCCGCAAGCCCACTATTTGCCCCACTGCCCCGCCTCCGGTAAACGGCTATGCGGTTTCACCCAAAAATGATGGTAGACACGGCCACCGCTTCGGTTAACGTGCGTGTAGGCATTGGCTAAGCAGACACCATTGCCAAGAGGTTATCGTTAGACTTAATACAGTCCGGCGATGACCTCACCAAATTTCTCTGATTTGGCGGTTGCGGCACTGTCATAGCGGTCTGCGGATCCCGTTGGAGAATGGCTCTCCCACGCTCACCGCGGGTGCGCCGATAGCGCTTTTTGTAGACGCAAAAAGATGCGCCGCACACAGCAGAATACGACGCATTTTCTCGAAGGATCACCGCGGGCTAGCAGGTCGTGTGCACGTCTTAGACAATGCGCCCGCAGTGACCGCATTCGAACTGCTTGTATCAATGAACGTTTCCAGCCGGCAAAAAAATAACGCCAGTGCAACACTGGCGCTAAGTTGGTCATCCATTGGGAGCGCCTCCAACGCCGGAAAGGATGGAAGAATGGCAAGCCAATCTCTCGTCGGGCGACCCCTACTGAACATCGACCGGCAGCTGGAGTTCCCGTCTGCCACCGTACCAACGGCAAGTCCTACCGTGGTTGGCACGGCAACAAGAGAACGCTCACGCGACTGAGACGCGCGCGGCTTGCTTAATCGTTTCGTGTTAAAGGATCACAAAACCGCTTGGCCCCTACGGCGGTCGCCGATGAGATGCTGATTGGCATCCCCGGATTAGGCAGACAGGCCGAGATCAACATCAATGGATTGCGGCACCGCCAACCGGTCCTTCGACGACCTTTCGTATGTTGGAAACTAAGCGAGCGGTCGAGGTGATGATTTCCGTTGCAATGTCCTCATCGCCCTCACCTACCTCGACGGCCATCTCGCCGACCGCGGCTGCTGCATTGGCGACCAAAACTGAGAGGGCGACCCTTTCGCGAGGGACTCGGCGGGCGAACGCCTCCAAGGTGGCACTGAAGTTGAGGAGGACCGCCGTCATCTGCTCGGGCATCATTCCAAGCGGCTTTAGTGTGTCTGGCAAAACAGTGACTCACATAGGGAGAAATCGCGTCGACGATAAGCGGCTGGTTCATTCGAACTCCGGCGCTCATGGAGGTGATTCTAGCAAGCTAGGGCGAAACATCGTCTGTTCAAGGTCGGCCGCGGATGTCCTCGCCTCCAGCGCCCCAAGCCTGTCACGATGATCGCCAGCCGCGGTGTCCTCCCTCCGTCCGTATTAACTGACCCCGTTTGAACACTGCCAATGTTGTCAACTGACGAGCTGTAAACGGGATCTTATCCGCATCATCGCGGGGACCGACCGTGAGGAAGCGGCTACGGCCGGCGACCTATTGGCCGAGCCAGTTGTATTCGGCAATGGATGCTTTCCCTGACTTCTTGTCGTAAAGACATATCAGGTTGACCATTTTTTTGGTCTTGGTGTTCCTTTCGCGAAGCAGGATTGCGATTTTTCCCACAGTGTCATCGAAGAGGATCGGTGTAGTCGCTTCCGGGGAAACCATCCGTGACTGCCCGATGCACGTGCCATTGGCCTTTGCAAAGAGAGTGTTCCAAGCTGCGTCACTTGAAGCGTCGGCGATCTGCGCGAAGGAGAGACAGCATGCGATGGCGGCGAGTGGAAATTTTAGCATAAGGGTCCTCGTCTCGAATCTGCCAACATTGGCGCGACTTTTCTTGCGAGGAAAAGTGGCATGATCGCGGCCTCATTCGTTGGAAGTTCACCTCGTAAAGGCTTTTGACATCGTTTCGCTTGACGGACATATGGGCATGGCTTTCAAGTGGCCGCTTGCCAGGCGGTCCAAGGAAGGCGCGAATGGAAGCAGGCCTCGACACTATCGTACACATTGCCGGGGACCCGATCAGCCAATTCGTAACGCTGGTGTTGTTGTTGGTCCTGGCGAGGATAGTCGTTCAAGGGAAGGCCACTGACCGTTTCCTCGTTCACATCGGTTTCTTTGTCCTTCTCACAATCCTGCTTGTCGGCCATGACGTCGCACCATGGACGACGGTGATCGACGATGAAGACCTCCCCCACAGGATGTTCATTGGCATTGCAAAGGCGACCTGGTGGGCAGGCGGAGCGATGGTTATCGCAAGCTCGGTTCGCGTCTACCTCATCATCGAGCGTAAACCGCGTGAAGGTCGCCTCCTGCAAGATCTATTGGTTGCCATCATATACATTGGAGCGGCCCTATCCATAATCGCCTTTGTGTTCGACCTTCCCGTGCGGACGCTCATTGCAACATCGGGGGTATTCGCTATCGTCTTAGGGCTGGCTCTGCAGAGCACGTTGAACGACGTGTTCTCTGGCATAGCCCTGAACCTGGGTCGTCCTTACTCGGTTGGTGACTGGATTGAAGTTGAGGGCGGCGTTCGCGGTCAAGTCGTCGAAACCAACTGGCGCTCCACTCACCTTCTTAACGACGCCAATGATCTTGTCATCGTGCCAAACAGCGCGTTGGCCAAGGCAACGCTGACCAACCTGACTGGCGGCGACGCCATCCATGGCTCAAAAGTGGTAATCCGGGCGCTGCCCTCGAAGTCGCCGGCGCTGATCGAAGAGACCATGAGGACGGTGCTGCTGAGCGCCAATTCGATTTTGAAGTCGCCGCCCCCGTCGGTATCCGTTACCGCACTGGACGGTTCCGCTGTTGAAGTCGAGCTCTCGTTCAAGGTTTCGAGCCTTGGGCAAACTGGCGTGGCGAAGAACGAAATCTTCGACCTTGTGTATAGGCACGCGAAGGCGGCGGGGATCCAATTGTCCTTGGCGGCGAACGCATCGGCGGTGATGAACCCTGATCCCGGATCGAAGCACCCGGGAACGCCGTGGAGGCTACTGACGTCCATCCCGCTCTTCTCGACGCTTACCGAGGATGAGATGGAGGCTCTGGCCAACAGCATGGAGCGTCTGGCGTTCAAGAAGGGCGTCGTCATCGCTCCACAAGACGCTTCGATGACATCGTTGATGATCGTTCGCAGTGGCGTCGTCACGATCGAACGCGTCAGTGATCATGGAAGAGAAGAACTCACCCGGCTGGCTCCAGGCGACCTCTTCGGCGAGCGCGGCGTGCTGATGGGAGCGCCCGAGCCGGCAACCATGCGCGCCCTGACATTTGTTGTGGTCTACGAGATCTCCAAAGAACACCTCGCCAGCGTGATGCACCAGCGCCCGTCCTTGGCGGAGGAACTCAGTCAACTTCTGGCAAAACGTGTCGAAACAGAAGAACACTTAAAGATCGATGGGCGCTCTGCGGTTGAAGATCATCCGGTGTCGCTTGCCGCTCGAATACGCCACCTCTTTGGCGTGCAGCAGCGGAGCATCCCTTAAGCAAGGGTTCAGACAACCTCGTCGGCGTCCCGGGGCTGCCATCGTTGATGGCCGGCCGCAAGCGAGATGTGCTTATGAAAAGCAAACAAGGGGAAGACTTGTGTCACCCGGAAAATTTTCTGATTTCGCTCGGTGCGCTTCTTCCATAGCCTACAACCACCCCACTGCCCCGGGTCGGCCTCTGCGGGAGCCAGCGTCCTACAGTGACGGAAGTCCCGGCGATTATATCGGTGATCGAGAGTCTTGCTCTTGCTGAAATCATAGCGGCATTCGGCGCTGCGTACCATCCCACGCCCACGCCACTATCAAGGTCCAAGATCCCAAACTGGACGATGAAATCCCTATACAGTACGGGATAGTTTTGCGAGCTACACGAGGACTAAAACCGCGTGAGACGCTGGCCGATATTCTCGCAGGAGCGTCTCTTCATAGCGCTCACAGGGGCCGTTAACAAACTGTCATACTCGCTGGATTTCCGGCGTGGTTGACGCTATCTCACGGCGATGGCCGACACACGTTTTCCAACAGCACTCCATATCGTCGTCACTGTAGCGGTGAATGAGGCCGCCGGCGTGCGAACGACAAGCCCCATCCTTGCCGAAGCTTTGAATACGAACGCTAGTTTCGTGCGAAAACTTGTTTCCACGTTAACGAAGGCGGGCATTTTGGCGTCCAAGGACGGATCGGGCGGCGGTATCGGCCTGGCTAGAAAATCCGAAAAAATCCAACTTATCGAGATCTACAACGCGATACTGCCCGATCAACGATCATGGGCCGCACGCGAAAAAATCCCTTCTTTGTGCGCAGTAACACGTAATATCGGCACCATCAGCGATCAACTCGGCGAGCATGCTGACGCTGCAGTAGCCAGAGTGCTTAGTGGAGTATCCATCGCCGACTGCGTCGCCAAAATCGCGGAATTAGAAACATCCGCTAAAACCGGAAGCTAAGCAGACGTTCCTCACTGTGATTGGTGGCCAATTAACAGTCGGCGCTTGGAACCGAATGAAACACCGGTCCGGAGCTTAAGCGACCGCAGGATCAGTCAGTGACGTACAGCCTGTTTAGCTGTTAGCGATGCGATTTTAATCATTAGTTCATCCATTTGGACCGGCTTGCTGAGGCAGGGAACTCGTGCGAAGCGTTTTGGCATGCGGCTGCGATCATAGCCGGTCACGAAGACAAACGGCACTTTTCGATTATACAGAATATCGGCCAGTTCGAATACATTTTCCGAACCGAGCCGGACATCGAGAACCGCAAAATCGACGGCCGCTTTCGCCAAAGCTCCCAAGGAGCCTTGTAGATCTGGATAAGGGCCGATAACGTTCGCGCCATGTTCTTCCATCGCCAATTCGATATCGACGGCCAGTAGATATTCGTCCTCAACGACGAGGACGTTTCGTCCAATGAGATCACTGAACATCATCGACGGTCCCATCTTTCTCTGAGCATGACATCATACGCTGGTTAAGCAATTTGCGAAAAGAGAGAAGATGGTTTGAAACCGTACAGATATGGAGTACGCGCCATCATGCGGTGCGCATAACGACGGCTTCCGGGCCTGTGGCCAAGCCCGTGTGTTCGGATCATGCAGGGTATCAAGACATCATTTTTTGACCCCTTGATACGGCTTTCCCACCATGGGATCGTCTATCTTCCGTGCCGATCCTACCGCCGCAGCCCGGCAAGAAGCGAAAATTTATAGATCCCGTGGCCATGAGCTCGCATGTCGGCGTTTGCGGTGAACGCGCCCTCCGCTCACCCCAAGTCGGGGCATTACAATGACTTAAGCTCCACCAGTTCGCGCACTTGGTTGAACACGGAAGCCTCCACCCGCCGTAACCGGGCTATCAATCTGGCCTCATCGTCGGTCACAAGGACTACCTCGTGTCTTTCGCTGCTTCCCCGCTCACAAAATACTCCATTGGGAGGCCGAACAGCTGGGCAATGTGGTGGAGCGAAGCCGCGGTCACCCGGTTTTCGCCCTGCTCGTATCTCTGGAGCTGCTGGAATGATATTCCTAGCCTCTCCGCAACAATCTTCTGAGATAATCCCGCATTCTTGCGAACTTCCCTTAGCCGAACGCCGATCTGCAAATCGATTGCCTTCGTCCCGCTTTTCTTGATCGTTTCCAGTTCCATCAACGTCCCCCGACGATATATGTGTCGTCTATCTAAGGCATCCTGGCATCGTTTCACAAACCAAAAGGGATGCAGAGATGGCCGTCGCGACAATTGGACTGGATATCGCGAAGAACGTTTTTCAAGTCTACGGGGCGAACGAAGCAGGCGAGCAACTGTTCAATAGGAAGATAGCGCGCTCGGCAATCCTGGACTACTTTCGTAAGGTGCCGCCATGCGTTGTCGCGATGGAGTCTTGTGCGACAGCCCACCACTGGGGCCGCTCAATTGCCGCGCTCGGTCATGAGGTCCGCCTGATCCACCCCACATATGTGAAGCCGTTCGTCAACCGTGACAAGACCGATGCGAACGATGCCGAGGCGATCCACGCAGCATCTTCCAGGAAGTCGATGCGCTTCGTAGCGGTCAAGTCGGCAGGTCATCAAGCCTCTACGATGCTGTTCAAAACGCGGGCGCTCCTGGTGCGTCAGCGCGTTCAAGCAGTAAATGCGTTGAGAGCCCACCTAGCCGAATTTGGCATCGTTTCTCGTCCGGGAGCTGCCAATGTTCCCACATTGGTTGCAGCGGTCCGCAACCGAACAAACACCATCTTGCCGCCGCAGGCCAGGGCTGCTCTCAGGATCATTGCGAAGCAGATTGACAGGCTCTCTCAAGATATCGCCGGTCTCGAAAAGGCATTAAAGGC